>Ga0326513_10002840_pt1 | contig 12675 bp, 23 predicted proteins | sample 2_2465_0518_D_FD_203654 | JGI IMG/M metagenome (GOLD analysis project Ga0326513, IMG submission 203654) | Bovine rumen microbial communities from UC Davis, California, United States - 2_2465_0518 | ecosystem: Host-associated > Mammals > Digestive system > Stomach > Rumen | place: USA...
TACACAGCCCACGGTACTGGCGACTCCGGGCGGCTTAAAAGGGTTCGGGGACGGCAACGGGGCTGAAGTGGTGCTCGGGCTGAATAAGCTCAGAGAGCTTGCTGGCGGCGGCGTGACGAACAACATCACCATCTACCAGACGCCCGGAGAGAGCGGCGACGCACTGGCTCAGAAGATAATCTCCAAAATCACCATGATGACCAAGCGTCAGACAGTGGGGGCATTATGATTCAGACTATTACCTTCGGCGGGGTGAATCTCGCCGATTTTGGCGTGGTGGTCTCCGGCGAGGGGACTTATGACGCCCCGGAGCGGTCCATAACTGAGGAAATCGTCCCCGGGCGGAACGGCACGCTGTTGATAGATAATGGGCGCTTCGAGAACGTCGTCGTGACTTATCCTGCAGCTATCGTGCAGGATTTCCCGCGTAACATGGCAGGGCTGCGGAGTTACATGCAGAGCATCAAAGGGTATGCACGTCTGGAAGACAGCTATCATCCGGACGTGTTCTATCTGGCAATGCTGACCGGCGGGATCTCTGTGAAAACGAGCGGCTATATGAACCGCGAAGGGCAATTCGACCTGGAATTCACTCGGAAGCCCCAGAGGTTCCTGAAGAGCGGCGAGGAAGTCATCACGCTCACGCAGAACGGGACGATCTACAATCCGACGTTGTTCGATGCACTCCCTCTGATCCGGATCTACGGCACCGGCACGGTCACGATCGGGAGCGTCGAGGTCGCATGGAGCGGTCCGTCGAGTTATGTCGACCTTGACTGCGACATTCAGGACGCTTACTACATGGGCTCCAATATGAACCAGTATATCCAGCTGAGCGGCTACGACTTCCCGAAGTTTGAGCCGGGAGAGACGCAGATCGTGCTCGGAACTGGAATAACACGCGTAGACATTACACCGAGGTGGTGGATTTTATGATTCCGATCCTATACGAAGGGAACGAGATACAGTTCCTCACCAACGGAATAGGCAGGCTGTCCTCGGCGACGTCGTGCACGGTTGAGGAGAACCTGAACGGTCCTTACGAACTGACAATGGAATATCCCATGACCGGCATCCACTACGAGAAATTGCAGGTCGACAGGATCATTAGTGCGGTGCCGTTTGATGGCGGCGATCCGCAGCCGTTCCGGATCTACTCAATCGAGCGGAACCTGAACGGGACGGTCGAGGTCCGGGCGGAGCATATCAGCTATCTGCTGAACAAGATCGTGGTCATGCCGTTCCAGGCTACCAGCTGCGCGGATGCTCTGAGCAAGCTGAAGACGAACGCGGCGAACAGTTGCCCGTTCAATTTCAGCACTACCAAGACCGTAGTGAACACGTACACGGTCGATACTCCTCAGCCGATCCGGGGGCTCCTCGGCGGGCAGGATGGATCCATTCTGGATGTTTTCGGCAAGGGCGAGTATGAGTTCGACAAGTTCGACGTTAAGCTGTGGACGAATCGCGGCGCTGATCACGGCGTCACGCTCAGATATGGCAAGAACATCACGGAGCTGGTCAGGGATTCCGACATCACGAACGCCTACACCGGCATCGTACCATACTGGATGAACGGCGAAGGATCCATTGTGACGCTTCCAGAGAAGGTGGTTTGGTCAGAACATCGGAATGCGTTCACATACGACCTCGTGAAGGACGTCGACTTCTCCAGTTCATGGGAAGATGCTCCGACGGTCGCACAGCTGAGGACGCGGGCGCAGACGTATGTCGAGAACAACGAAGGATGGAAGCTGAACGACAACATCAAAGTATCGTTCGTGGCGCTCTGGCAGACGGAGGAATACAAGAACATTGCCGTCCTAGAACGCGTCCACATGGGCGACACGGTGACGGTCATATATGAGGCTCTGGGCGTCGAGGCATCTGCGAAAGTAAATAAAACGGTCTACAACGTCCTGCTCGACCGTTACGACGAAATAGAGCTTGGAAGTGCGAAGAACACCCTTGCTCAGGCCATCGCGGAACCGATTTTGGAGGAAGTCCCCACAAGCTCCGACATGGACAGGGCGATCGCGAATGGCACGAAGCTCATCTCCGGCGGGCTCGGCGGGTATGTCTACCTGAAGCCGAATGCAGCGGGCAAGCCGGAAGAGATCCTGATCATGAACGATCCGGACTACACGCAGGCGACGAAGCTGTGGCGGTTCAACAAGAACGGTATCGCTTATTCGAACACCGGCTACAACGGCACGTACAAACAGGCGTGGACGATGGACGGGGCGTTCTATACGGACTGGGTCGTCGCCGGGAAGATGACCGCCTCCCTGATAAAGACAGGGCAGATAGTCGGTCAGACCCCCAACTCCATGACCATAGATGTAGATGACGGGACTATCACACTCGGCAATAAGGCGCTCCGGATCACCGCCGGGAACTTCAAACTGGACGCGGACGGCAACGTCACCATCACGGGCAAGCTCAGCAACGGCAAGCCATCGCTCAACAGCTCTCGGAATGGTGTTTATGTCGGGACGGACGGCATCTCGATCGGCACGTTCAGGGGCGGCTCAGCGGACGCCACAGGTTTCAAAGTCACGGACGGCGGCGCGGTGACGCTGGGCGGGATCATGTTCTTCCTGCCGAACGGCAACACATCCGCGTATGGTCTGTGGGCGAAGAACAACGGCACGCACATCGGCTCCGGCGGTCCCTGCGACTTCAACAGCGACGGCGACGGCACGGCGAACAAGCGGAACTACCTCCGCAACGGCACGACGCTCTACGGCGGCACAGACGCATACGGCGGCATCTGGCTTTCCGGCGACCTGCGCTTCGACTCGTCGCATGACTACATGATCGACGACGTGAACGAGATCTACGCAAGCGGCAAGATCACCTGCGAACAGGTCATCCAGACGTCAGACGAGAGACGCAAGGAAGACATCACAGACCTTGATAAGGCGGAGGAGTTCATCCTCGCGTTGCGCCCGGTGCGGTTCAAATTTAAGGAGCGGGATGGCTATCATCACGGGTTCATCGCTCAGGAAGTGCTCGAGGCGCTTCAAGACGATAACGACATAGTAACAGAAGACAAACACGGGATGTACGGCATCAGCTATACCGAGATCATCGCGGATCTCGTCGGCATATGTCAGAAGCAGCAGCAGCGCATAAATGACCTCGAACAGCGGCTCGCGAGTATCGAGGCACTCTTGGAAGGAGACGGTAAATGAGAATTTTCAACATCGACATCTCACGGAAGGGCATCAGCCCGGTTGTGCAGGTGACCGAGCACGACGCGATGAGCAGGTTCTTCACGCTCGTCCTGCGGAACGGGAGCTCGGACTATGAGCCGCCGGAGAATCCGAACTATTCCGTGTGGTACAAGACCAAAGACTCCACGGGGTGGTACGACACGATAACGCTCCCGGACGAGTCGACACGCCCTGCGGTGGTAGCGGACGGCAACGCTTACACCATCGAGATCGCGGAGCAGGCGACGACCTCCTGCGGAGAGCTTGCGCTGATGATCAACGGCGACGACGGCTACCAGCTGACCGTCTCCGGCATCCTGCTCCGCTCGGACGATATTCCGGGATACGACGGCGAAGAAGTCGAAAACTATTACAACGTATTTATCACCCGTATGGAAGAGAACGCGGCACGGGCAGAGAACGCGGCAGACATCGCGGTGGCGTATGGCGCGACTGTTGAAGTCGATGAAGAAGCACAGCAGTTGAACATCACGCACCACAGCGACACCGAGGGCGGCGTGGGATGGCTGTTTGGTTCTGCGGTGACGAGTAGCGCGGAAGGAAGCGTTGCGGCGTTCCCCGATGGTGCGGACGATGTAGCTATCAAATCACTGGTCGCGGAGATAACACCCGTGCAGTCTGGAAGCGGCGACCCTTCACCTTCAAACGTGCGTGCAATCAGCGGGTGGACAGGGATGACGGTGGCACATAGCGGCACAAACCTTTTAGATGGGATTAGTTGGACAAGCGGAGTAATAAGCGCAAATGGCGTAATCAGCACATCCACAACAAGTGAATTCCAGTATTCTGGTCTAATCCCTGTCGAAAGCGGCGAAACATATAAATTCGTCTATTACAATTATGTCGGCACGAATAGCAGAATACATGGGTATGATGCAAGCGGCACATGGGTGGAGCAAATCGGCGTATTTACTGGTGCCGGAAGCCATGCGGACACAATTACAATTCCAAGCGGCGTAACGCAGATAAGGATTTCGACAGGTAAACCGTATAGAACAAATATCGGGCTTCTGTCCATTGCAAGCGAAACCACCACCATCCCCATCAGTTGGCAGACACAGGCGGGAACAATCTACGGCGGCACTCTGGATGTGGTCAGCGGCGTGCTGACGGTCAAAGGGGTGTTACACACTCTGACTGGTCAAGAGAATTTCGCGTTGGCTACTAACTCGCGGCGATTCCATAAGGCGTTTACTGCGCTGGAATGGGAACGTGCAAACACTGTGTTATCCACGCAGAATCAGTCAAATTCAGTTTGTTCCCACGCGACCTATCTGACTGGCGCAACAGGAACAGCCACGCCCGCAGACTACAGGATATCCGCAGACCCGAATCTTGACTATGCAAACGCGATTGTTTTTTACGATTCACAATCTGAATTTGCCGATGCGGCGGCGTTTAATGCATACCTTGCGGCACAATACGCAAACGGCACTCCTGTGCAACTGTATTATGAACTCGCCACACCGCTTGCCCCGATACAGTTGTCCCCGACAGAAATAAAAACCCTTCTGGGCGGAAACACCATCTACACCGATGCGGGCGCGGTTAGTGTGGAGTATGTGGCAGATACCAAGTTATACATCGACAATAAAATAGCAGAGTTACAGGCACTCGTTCTTGAGAACTGAAAGGAGATACGAACATGACGCGCAGAGAATCCAGAGTTATCCATGCATTTATCAACTGTGTGAGGCGGCGGGAGTACACATTGGAGTACGCCATCACACTCATCGAGGACAACCAGAGATACGGGTGGCTGTCTGAAGCGGCGAAAGAGTATTTCTACGAAGCCGTTGACCCCGGACCAGAAGAAGAAGAGGAAGAAGCACCCGAAGAAGAGGGGGAATAATCCATGTCGTATGTAAAAACGATTAACGAAGACGGCGCTGTGTCCGACATCATGGCGGTTGCGCTTGACCCCACGCTTGACGCGACCATTCTGCACAAGTCGGAACTTGTCAACGGTTTCACACAGACCACTCCCGGCGTAAATGCTTTAGATGCGGCGGCGGGGAAGACGCTTAATGACAGTTTAGCGAACAAAGCCGATGCGGCAGACCTGACTGCGCTTGCTGACGATTACCGTCAAAAGGTATTTTGTAAGCAATGGGATATAACCATCGACGTATCAGTCCCCGCAAATGGCACCGCGCCGATTTTTAGCGGTTATGGTATTCGCGACGATTTGCCGTCTGGGGCGCACATAATTAGCGCACGATGCGCGTGGGCGAATAACAACAACATCATCATCTCGCAGTCATGGCTGAGTGGCAACGGAAACCTGACAGCACGGGCATACAATCCGACCAACGCCGCAATTACGGTAACATCCGCAACCGCTGTGGCATTTTATTATCTGTGATTCGCAAAAGACGGAATTAGCGAATGGCTATGTGCCGCAGACTAGTTCTGTTACAATCCCATCAATGAAAGGAAGGAAAACAATATGAAGCTGATATTAGCAGACGGGTCAATCATTAGCTTCGCAGAAGACCGCGGCATCGGCGACATCATCGCCATCTACGCCACTATGGAAGCGGCTCAGGTAGATGAGGCAAGAATCACTCCCGCGAACGTGGCTCATATCCAGACCACCACAGACAATGGCGATCCCATCGGGGAATACTTCAACCTCATCATCGATTCCACCGAAATCGTTCCGATCTACGATGACGAGGAGACGGTCAGCTCCTACGAGTTCCACATCCACCTCCGCGAGAAGACGGCGGTCGAGATCCTGACCGAGCGCGTTGACGCGCTGGAGGAGTCTCAGGCAATTCAAGACGGCGCGATTGATGACCTCGGTGGCGCGGTGTCCGAACTCATGGAGGGCTAAGAAATGGCTGTATTCTACGGAAAGAAGATTCTGAACGGAACTATTAACCCGAAAACAGGCGAGGCGTGGCGAATCGAAGATGTCCCGACTTATTGGAGAGCGGCGACGGCTAAGTGGATAGAGGAGCATACAAACTGATGGAGATCATAGCGTACATCTCAGCCCACTGGGTTCAGTGGCTATTCGCGGCGGCAGTGGCTGTCCTCGGATGGGGAAACAGAAAGCTCACCGCCCGGATCAAAACCGAACAGGAGCGCAACGAGGCAATAGCGGAGGGGATGCAGAGTCTCCTCCGCGAGTCCATCGTGGACAACTACAACAAGTACCTCGACAAGGGATTCTGTCCAATCTACGCCAAAGAGTCGATTAAGAAGGTGTACGGCGCGTACCACCGCCTCGGCGGGAACGATGTAGCGACTGAGCTGTACCACAAGCTCCTGAGGATGGAGGAAGAAGAATGAGTAACAAAGCATACGACACTTTGAAATTGATCGCGCTGATAGCCGCCCCTGTGAGCGTCTTTGTGGTGGCTGTTCTGTCAGCCCTTGGTGTTCCACAGACCGACACCGTTACGGCGATTCTGGCGGCTCTGGACACGCTTCTGGGGTCGCTGGTTGAGATCTTCCGCAGACAGTACGAGAAACAGTTCGAGGTGGAAGGATGAACGCGGCAAGCTTTATCGCCCAGATCGCTCCCATAATCCAGCGGTACGCGATGCAGTACGGATACCAGTATCCATCCGCGATAATCGCGCAAGCGTGCCTCGAGTCTGCATATGGGACGAGTAGTCTGGCGTATCGGTGGCACAATTATTTTGGTATCAAGTGGTACAGAGGTTGCGGGAGATCTGCGGTGAACCTCTCCACGAAAGAGGAGTACACGCCCGGAGTTCTGACGAGCATCACGAGCGGGTTCGCGGTCGGTAAGGACATGGACGACGGCGTGGCGATGTACTTCGAGTTCCTGACCAAAAACTCCAGATACCGGAATCTGAAACAGGCGACCAGCTCCCGAAACTATCTGGAGCTCATCAAGGCAGACGGCTACGCCACCTCATCCGGGTACGTTGCCAACACCTACAAGGTCGTTGAGACTTACAACCTCACGCAGTACGACCAGACTGAGGTGAAGCAAGTTTCTTATGCCGGGATCGTGACAGCCTCAGCTCTGAGGGTGAGGAAGTCCCCGGGCGGGGAGATGGTGCAAGTCGGCGGGCATGACTTCGTGCTCCCCATGAACATGGTCGTGGCTATTGATCGCGAATCCTGCGGCTGGGGCAGAGTTGCCGCCCTCGATGCGTGGGTATCCCTCGACTACATAAAAAGATAAAAATCCTCCTGATTATCCCCTGTCAGCCATTGCGCTGGTGGGGGATTTTTTTGTGTCCAAAAGTACTACCAACGCAGTATTTATCAGCATTCCGACCAAATCGAAAAATATTTGGAAAAATCTGCAAAAAGGTCTTTACATCTTACTACTAAAGTAGTAATATAATAAGCGTAGGGAGCAATTAGGATTCAGGAGGGAAGAGATGACAATCAACTACTACGGACAGATCAAAGGCGAGAAGCATAACACCAGAGTCGCGGCGATCGAGTGGAAAGAGGGAAATGAGAAAGACGAGAAGCTGGCAGAGAGAATCGTCGACCTGATGCTCAAGACAACAGCATGGAACAGGGTGAGCGGGTTCGATCAGATGGTCATGGTCGACATGGAAGACAGACAGGACTTCGAGGAGTTCGTGAAGTTCTACAAGGAAGCCAAAAGGATGTTCCAGAACTGCATGAAGTACGGATTCTAAAGGCAACCATCCCGGGGGAGGGAACTCCCCTCCCCACAGTCTCAGCGGCAGAGCCGCAGAAAGGAGTCCACCATGACTCTCCACGATATCACCACACAGCTCCACAACATGACCAAAGGTCACATCAACGGCGAGTGCTTCAGCCGTCAGGCTCTGGAGAGCAATCTCCACAGATGGATGCGTGGATGCGAGAACAACGCGATCCAGAACAGCTACATCCTCGAGGTCGAGCTCGCTGATGGGAAGTTGCTCTGTGAAGTCCACAAGTTCGCGGAGAACTCGGATGGATACGACTACTACATCCCCGACACTCGCGAGCAGGAGGCTCGGATCTGGGAGAAGCTCACCAAAAGGTGAGCCAACCCCAGAGCAGAAAAAGCGGTCGACATGATCCTCGACCGCTGATATAATCCCGAGAGGAGGACAAGCATCATGACAAAACTGGAAGAAATGCGAACGAAAAGAGGTATTAGCCGCGCACAGCTCGCGGAGGCTTCAGGGGTGAGTGCTCGGACGATTGAAGCGTATGAGCACGAGCTGAAGGACATCAACCGGGCGGCAGTGGAGAACGTGTACAGGATCGCGAAAGCTCTTTACTGCAAAATAGAGGACATCACAAACCTCTAACAAATTACTTACAAAACACGCGAGAAACGCCGTAAAATCGCGGCTTCTGGATTATCTTAAGGATATACCGGAAGCCGCCTTTTTATCGCATTTATGCGGGTTTAAGAACGATGGAGAACAGCGGAGAAAAGATGCGTAACTAACAAATTACTTACAAATTACTAACAAACCTCTTACAAATTACTTACAATTCGGTTTACTGCATCCAGCTTGCGCTGAAGCCCGAGGTGTGAATAAACATCGAGCGTGAGGTTCTGGTGTGCGTGCCCGAGGATCTCGTCGATGAGTCTCTGGTCAATTTCCTCTTCGACTGCGAGGGACGCGAACGTGTGGCGGGTATCGTGTGGAAGGTGGTGGAGCTTCGACTTCATCTGTTCCCGGATGTTCGCCGCGCTTTCTCTGGGCGTAGAAATGTACCACTCGACCAGCGGGACGATTCTGTCCGCGATCGGGACATCCCTCACACCGGCGGCTGTTTTGGCTTGCTTGATGTGCATCACCTGACGCTCCAGATCTACATCCCGAATCTCGACAAGCTCCGAAATTCTCATTCCGGTACAGATGAGGATGAGCGTCACGCGATTTAAGGGGTCTGTAGTGCCCCACAATGGGCTTATTTCATCTCGTTGGAAAATCCTACGGGTAATTGCATCCGGGTTGTTCCTGCCGATGTCAAGGCGGTTCATCGGGTTAGGACGGGCGGGGATGTATTCGTGAATGACTGCATAGTCATACAACTGCGAGATGAGCATCCTCACGTTTTTCAGGACGGGCATATGTTTCCCGGAATTGTCGAGGACGGCTTGCACGGTGTCCAGCCTGATTTCTTCCATCCTCATGTCATGGATCGGGGCGAGAACCTTCCACGCTGATTTGTAGCTCGCGGAGGTTCTTATCTTCTGGTAATGGATAGCCGACCACGTGTCATAAATTTGCGACAGTGTCGCTCCCGATTTGCTCAGGTCATAAGGTGCTTGATTAAACGCGCTGAGAGCGTCCAGAGCGGCTTTTCGTGTTTCGTAGTATCCAACAACCTTGTACTGCACTCGGACGCTTCCTGAGGCGAGCGTTTTCCCGACGAATTTTTTCGCCACATAAGGGCGGCGGCGTTTGCCGGGCAATTTGTAGACAGTCCCGAAGTGGTTTGGGAGTCTCATTGCGGAATCCTTTCTCATGGTGTACCATGATGGTGCTTGTCATCTGCCGCCTTGCCTGTGACCATCAGGCGGGCGGCTTTTTGTGTGCCCTGATCTCCATCAACTCCGGGTCGCGATCCCGGTCGAGGTCTCCGTTCTCCATGTGCCAGACCTCGTGCTCGTATGCTTCGAGCCGTCCTTCTGGGGATAGCTGGTCGCTGATTATGATGGTGCAGTAGTCCCGATACCTGACTATGTACGAGTCGATGCCCGGAGCTGTCGTTCCGAGCTTCACGGTAAAGTCTCTGCCTTCAATCATCTGGCAATAACCTCTCAATCATTTCTCTCACCATTTTTGCGTCCTCTGGCTTCAGCCTCGGGATCGCCTTAAACATCACCTGATAGTCTTTGTTGGAGTGCATTTCTTCGACGATCTGGCGCGTCTCAGCGTCGATGTAATACTCGGGTTGCGGCTCGATCCCGTCGAGCTGGTCGACCGTTACTCCGAGCACCTCTGCGATTTTTCGCCGCTTCTCAATCTTTGGCTCTGAAAGTCCTTTTTTCCATTGGGGGAAAGTTGCTTGAGTGACTCCAGATCTCCGAGCGACTTCGTTGTCCCGAAGCCCCAGAGCGTCCCTGAATTTCACGTAATTCTCATAAGACATGAACCACCTCTCAAAAAATTTTCAAAATCTTATAAAAGGTGGTTTACATTTTTTAAGAAATCTTTTATAGTAAAGAGGTAGCACCTATAAGATTTCTCAAACCACCCTCATAACTGACAAGATGAGAATATCAGAAATCTTATAAGAAAACAATAGCCGAAAGGAAGGAGGGCAGATGTACAAGAAGTACGAAAAGCTACGCGACAAGAACCACATGAATGATAATCGCGTAGCTCGGGAGGCGGGTATCTCGCCTGTGACACTGTACGCATGGAGGGATGGCGAGTACACGCCGAAAGCGGAAACGCTCCTCAAGATCGCGAAGGTGTTCGGGGTCGGACTCGATTACTTCTATGCGTAGGATCACACCGGCAGAAGCCGGGAAGCTGATGGGAGTCTCCGCTGAGTTCGTCAGAGTAGGACTCCAGACCGGGAGACTTCCCATCGGCACAGCGTTTCGAAAACCGGGCTCGAGCCGCTGGAGGTACTACATCAGCCCGGAGATGTTAACCAGATTCACAGGAAAGGAGATTGAAGATGTCGACGGCGATTGAGGTTTTGGGGTTCATCATCGTGCTGGTGATGGGAAGCGCGATTGATAGCGCAAGCGCGATCCCGGTGGTCGGAGTCCTTGCGGGGCTGGCGGTCATGGTCGCGGGGTACGGACTTGAAAGGAGAGGATTCTGATGGATATTTTCAAGGCGTTTTACAACAACACGAAGCACATCATCGAGGAGCAGAAAGCCGGGGAGAACGCACCACAGAACAAGATCAGCAAGATCGAGTCGGCAATCCAGATGATGGAATGCATCATCAAGGAAGATGAGGAAAAGGAATGAGCGGCACTGATGCCACAGTAACCGCCCACAACTGACTTAGCGAGGACATTATACCATGTATCCCATGATTACAGCAAATCCAGAACACGACCGGGCGATGATGGACATCTATCTTGATTCATTGCCATTGGACGAATCAAAGTATCCTCTCTGCGATATTTGCGGGGAGCGAATCCTTCCCGGACAGAAGTACACCGAACTTGGGGAAGAAACTTACATCCACAAAGACTGTATGAAGTACATCAGATGGAGGGCGATGGATGACAAAGGAATATTTTAAGCAACTCAGGGAAGAACCAGAAGCGGCACTCAACTTCATCTTGAATTTCCTACAAGTCTCTTTGGAATCAGATGAGAAATACCCGCTCAACTGGAATTACCAGATCAAAGCCCTGTTAGACGACTTCAAGGAGGAATCACATGAATAAATTCAGAACACTAAGAGCAGACGAAATCGACTGCCGTGTTTCTACAGTAAACGCTTACGGTTGCTCGCTCCTGCTCTACAAGGACGCACGTTGCGACCAGAACATTCTCGACGAGACGGTCGGGGCTATGAACTGGATGAGGCATCACAGCCGTGAAAATGCCAACTGCATCGTCTCGATATGGGACGAAGCGAAGAACCAGTGGATCGAGAAAGAAGACACCGGCACTGAGTCCTACACGGAGAAGGAAAAAGGGCTTGCCTCTGACAGCTTCAAACGGGCGTGCTTCAACTGGGGCATAGGACGGGAATTGTACACAGCCCCGCATATCTGGGTGAAAGCCGGGGATGTAAGACTTGAGGACGGCAACGGAGGCAAGAAAATCACAAAAGACCATTTTTCAGTCACAGAAATCGCATACGAAGGTGGCAACATCACCGCTCTTGAAATTCGGAACGACTCGCTCAAAAGGATCGTGTACACGTATGGCGAAACGAACGGGAAGGTTCAGGATGACCAGCTCACGAAGGACATCTCGACGCAACCTATCGGGACGGACAAGATCTCTGCGATAACTGCGAGGGCTTCAAGCATCGGAGTAGACCTGAAAGTGATCTTGTACCAGTACGGGCTCAAGAGCATCGGGGAGATGACAGAAGGTCAGTTCCTTGACTGCATACAAAGGCTTAATGCCGAGGAAAGGAAAAAGAAATGACCGGAAATGCGGCACAGATCGTGAGCTTTCTCATGACCGCTGACCGGGAGAAACTGTTCGACCTGAGGGAGCACCGGGAACGGCGTTCCCTCACCCAGAACGCTTACTACTGGAAACTCCTCTCCCTCACGGCAGACAAGCTCCGAATGAGTAAATCGGAACTCCACAACAGGATGCTTCGGGAACATGGTCAGAAGCAATACCTCGGCGGGAAGCTGGTCACGGTTATGATCCCGGACACCGAAGAAGCAGAACGGTCAGCCCTGAAGGCTGAGACCTATCACATCCAGCCGACAGCCCAGACGATTCAGGGACAGGGCGGCACGAGGTACAGACAGTACCTACTCCTGAGAGGGTCATCTGACTACGACACGAGGGAGATGAGC
>Ga0326513_10002841_pt1 | contig 12672 bp, 8 predicted proteins | sample 2_2465_0518_D_FD_203654 | JGI IMG/M metagenome (GOLD analysis project Ga0326513, IMG submission 203654) | Bovine rumen microbial communities from UC Davis, California, United States - 2_2465_0518 | ecosystem: Host-associated > Mammals > Digestive system > Stomach > Rumen | place: USA: California...
GAATATTTCTGGACACACTGGAATGGTCTCAAATGGATATAAAAATAGCTGATGTGGAGTAATTCCTACATCAGCTATCACCCTTACTTGCTGAGTATTTCAATCATCAGCAAAGCCCCGTCTTTAAAGCCCTGAATGTACAAAGATTCATTATCCTTTGCTGCACTTTCACCCTGCATATCACTGAGTCTGTGGTATGTTTCAACCTGTTCTGGTGTCAGCGATTTTTCAAATTCTGCCGAAAGTTTCCGCCATTCCTGCAATGCTTTGTTGTTGGGGTCTGCTCTGCGGTCTGACGGAGCGAGGTCTCCGTGGTATAGCTCTTTTAGCATAACAGCACACCTCCTTTCTGATGTACTATCATACCATAAATAACAGAAAATAGCCATTACCATAACCGACAAATATAATGAGTGGAATTTGTGATGATTAAACAGGGAAGTGCATTTATCACATTAAATCGCTAAAGTATCGACATAATAAAAAAGCACCAGAGAGCTTTTAAAGTTCTCTGGTGTATTGTTTACAGTAGGATACAGTAGCTTACAATGGTTGTGAGAATTTATATACAGTAGCATACAAACTGGATGTTACTGTATTTTTTATATCAAAAAAACTTCATATATTGAAGGTAATTAGTACCATCTTTGCTGACACGTGCGCCAAATAATTTAAATCCTGATTTTTCATAAAAACTAATAAGCTGTGCATCACCAAGACAATCCAAATAGATAATTCCTCCACCAATACGATGCTGTGCATCAAGCAATTCTCCTTGTGCTAAAGCCATCAATTCATCACCTGTTATTCTCTTGCCACCATCAACAGCATAATTTTTACCAAACTGTGCAATCAGAAAACCTGAAACAGGGAATGAGCCAGTTTCTTCATTCAATTCAGCAAATCGTTTCATTCGCTTGATTGTGGTATTACTCAATCCCACAACAGGAACATCAACAGATTTGTGGGCAATGGTGAAATATCCTAAAACCGCACCGTCTTCTTCATCACCAACAATATATGTTATTGATTTTTTCTCACGTGCAAACTGTATCGCATTTACTTTAATAAAATGCTCAATATCTGGATTTAAATTTACAAATTTTCCTTCTATTTCTTTATTGCAGGAAAAATCGGAAAGCATTGCTTTCACACTGCCTTCATCACTTAATTCTAACATATCCAAAATATTCCAAACAACAAATGCCATTATTGATATTCTCTCCTTCTCAGTGCCTTTTCCATAAAACTTTTAATCCGTTCTGGGTCAGTCACAACATGAGATTTATCAGCTTCTGTTTTGGGGTGTGGATTTTTTTCGAGTTCTTCCATTGCATCTAAAAATTCTTCTATCACCTTCGGATTATTGACACGAATATTCTCAGTAATGCTTGAAGTAGCCATTATTCATACCTCCTCATTTAATTCATAAGCTCAACCTTAGTATACCACAAATCCAACAATTCTGTCAACGCCTCTGTATATCAACCATTATACCATAGAATAGGGGATTTGTCAAGTCTATTATCACATTAAATCACTAAAGCGATACCCGCCAAAAAAGTCCCAGGGAGCTTTTAAAGTTCTCTGGGGCTTTGCTTACGGTAGGATACAGTAGCTTACAATATTTTACATACAGTAGCATACAAACTTGATGTTATTTATTCATCTGTGTATCTTCCTGCTAAGTGGATGATTGACGATGAAACGGCTTGTTCAGCACAGTTTGGGGATTTAGTAAGCGTTTTTACCAGTCAATCGTTTCCGTTCTTTCCTCGCCTTGGTCTTTATGGAGCAGAAATCCTGTTATCTTTTTTCCTGATTCATCTGTTTTTACAACAGCCCAATCGTCGAAATAGCTGTAAATTTCTCTGAAATTATCCCAGATTTTATGGCAAGGGTTCTCTTCTTCCTGTAAGACATCCTCCCTGATTTCTTCAATGCCCTGCGGATATTTTTTACTGATAACAGCCTGCATCTGTTTATCGGAGTTATAATAATCTCGAAGAATATATTCAGCTAACATCCTGTCAATACGATTCAGTTCATCAAATTCATATCCGCCTTCATTAAGATGCTGATGAATATACAACAATGGTATTTTGATTCTGAACGGTCCCGGCACAACATAATACCATGTGTTATCTGAGTCATAAAAGTATCCATAGTCTATGAAAGCAATCCTGCTAAAAATTTCCTGTTCAGTATCACCTGTCCAATGTGGTGTATTTGTTGGCTTATTTGTATAAAACAAATGTTCTCCGCCTTTCTCACTTTCCGGCTTGCCTATCAGGCTCATTTGTCCCAGACGAAATAAATATTCTACTTTTTCAGGACCATTATACCATTCAAGAAGCCGGCTGCCGACCATCTGATAATAACCACCGTTTCCACTCCAGCCATACTGGACTTTTTTTCCGCCTTCCAGTCTTCTGGCTATAATGCTTATATCACCCATATAAAAATTACCTCAGTTCATCAAATTAAAAATTTGCATAGTTTCTCACAGAAGTTTGTTTTTATCACCATTGTATGGATGAGTACCGAAGAATTTATCCATATCTGCATCCATTTCCTCTTTTGTCATTTTTCCAAAATATTCTCTCTGCCATTTTGTATAGTCAAAACCTTCTGCTTTTAACAAAAAGATAAAGCGTTCTACATCTACAACATTCATTCCGGAAAGCAGACATTCCATTCCTTGATTGATGATTTCAGCTGTGTTTGTACTCATAACTACTCCTCTCCTTCCACAAGTTGAATAAAGGTAACAGGATTGACAATCTGAATTTCTGTGCCTTTATAATGTTTCATAAATTTAATGTCTGTAGTAAGAAGATATTCACAACCGGCATAAATTGCACAAGCTACATGAGTTGCATCCTTATAATGAATTCCATAGCTCATAATTTCGTTGATTTTATCCTGTAATGACTCTCTTCTTTCAATCGGAACATAATAAGAGTGGTATTGTTTCTGATAATCGTGTATCACCTTACGTTTTGTTTCATCTGTATTTTTAGAATTTTCATAATCCAACATATAAGAGCATACCAATTCATACTTTCCGTTACAAATTTCTTCCTGAACATGAAGTTTCGCACGTGTTTCCATTGTAACTTTAAACTGTGTTTGGTCATCATAAGGGCGATTATAACAACAGTTATCCAGATAAATACGCATTGCTGTAAATTTACCTTCTTTCTGATTTTCTTCATTATAGAACAGATGAGGCGATTTTATCAAGTCAGTAATGATAGGTTTCACCACGCTTCCTCCTATATCAACCATTATACCATAGAATCTATATTTTGTCAAGTCTATTATCACGTTAAATCGCTAAAGCGATACCCGCCAAAAAAGCCCCAGGGAGCTTTTAAAGTTCTCTGGGGCATAAAGATTCTCGATGTTTGTTCTGCTCAGGTAGATATATCGGGAAAATGCTGTTATGAGAAATTGGCATTACTTGATTTTTCATCAAAAGGTGTTAATTATTGGATTTTACCTAACTTACATAAAATGCTCGTATGAACATTGGCTGTTTAATACTGTCGTTTTTTATTTCATTTTGAACCTCAACACCATTTTTACCATAAATCTGTACAGATTCAGAATAAACGATGATGTCATAAGATTGTGCCTCGTCTTCGCCATAATTAGTTTCAACATATGTGAACAGCGGCAGTGTTTCTTCTCCGCTTGCAACAGGCAGCGTGTAATAATAATATCCATCATCTTTGCAGTAAAACCAGTTGTTATTAGTCTCTGCACTTTCATCATAGGTATAAACATCAGTGGACGAGTTATAGCTCCATCCGCTTTTAATCCACTCAGCATAACTGTTGGTTTTGGCAGGGTCAGCAGGGTAAAATACAGTGCTGTTGTTAACAGAACTTTCATTTGAGAATCCCGTCTTTTTCAGTGCAGATGCTTCTGAAAAGCCCACATACGTACGAATATAGCAGGAAACATTACTGTCGTTTTTGACAGTTACTTTTTTCAGATATGGGTCGCTGCTCAGGACATCCGGATAATCTACAGTTTCATGAATATCTGTTTTGTTGTCACCAGGTGTAAAAGTATTTTTCTTACGGCGCAGGTCAGAGAAATATGCAGAAATCCCCACAGCCAATATTGAGACAATTACCAGAGCAATGACAGCTGTGATTCTTTTTTTCTTATCATGTATTATTTTTGTCATTTGCTCACCTCACTTCTCCGGCGGACTTTCCATGAAAACATCAAAAATTGTTGTCAGTGTCGTTTTGTCAAGAGGTTCTGTCAAAGTCATTGTATTTGCTGTGCCTGCCTTTTGAATGGAATCCGCCTGAATCGCATAGGCAGTGACGCTCATATCAAAATTGTCATCAGCCGAAAGCTGCCCTTCCACAACTGCTTTATAGCGAACATAGTCAAACAATGTTTCTGTACTTTCATCTTTTGACAACAATTTGGTATAGCCATAGTAATAGCTGACAAATGAGGTTTTGTCTTCAGTTTTCAAAAGAAGCCAATTATCATCTACACTATGTGCAGACAGCACAACAGGTGCTTTGTCAGTTCCGTTCGGATAAAGTGCTGATTCATCAGCCAAAATGAACAACTCCTGTAATTTTGGAGCAGTCGTGCCGCCGCCGGGGTCTGCCAGATAGACATTCCGCTGCGGCACATCCACTCTCAGGAACGCAACTGCATCATTGATGCCGGTGTTTGTGATTTTCGGGTCTTTGTGGAGAATCTGGTTCTGATAGAGACCGGTTCTTTCGTCTTTATGATTGTCATATTCTTCTTCCGTCAGGGAAATGGTAACTTTGCCGACAGTGAACACATTGTCCGCTGTCTTGCTGTCGTAGAGATAAGCTGTGATACCGCCGACTGCAATTACTGCAAGAATTGCTGATGCAATCATGCCTGTTTTCAGTTTTTTATTCAATGTGTTCACCTCGGCTTTCTATTGTTATTCCGTGCCATACTTAGCAGCTGCCCAATTGGTATAATAGGTAGAATTTGCATCATTGAAGTAACCATATTTTATTCTGTAATTTTGGTTATCCTTGCTATATGATAATTTATCGTAATCAGGTGTCCCATCAGTCTTCTCATAGTATGCCTGTATATCAAGATGCTGTGGTGACCCTCGATTAATAGTTTCTGTACTTAGAGTTACTTCATTGGAATTTTTATACATTTTACCATACATATTAATGCGGAAAAAATCGTAGTTAGGATTTTTTTTAGTATCAGTAGTCTCAGGTGCTGAGTTAATCCATTTGCCCTTAGCAAAAACAGCGCAGCCAGTATTTGCGAGACAAGTATTACCAGTGTTTTCACTTGTATGAAACAATACCCCAGTAATATCATTAAGTTTAGTAGACGTTTCAAAGTTAGCTAAATCAATGTAGCTTATAGCTTGACAATTATAGAACCAACTATTGATTGATGTAAGATTGGAACAGTTTCCAAATCCACGAAGGTCAAGCCCTGTTAGATACTGACATTCTTTAAACATACTTGCAACCGTTGTCAGCTTATCGCCTGCCTTGAATGTATTCTTATCAAGCGAAAGCGTTACAAGTGAACCACAATTCTCAAACATGGATGCCATAGTAGTTACATTCTCCGTATTTATTTTGAAATCAAGAATTTGTTTCACCTTAGAGTATTGGAACATTGCATAACAGTTTTGAATACGATGAGAATCAATTGTCAACTTACTGATTGTATCAAATGTACTACTGTTATTATCATTTGTTCTGCTAAACATCTGACTTGCTGAAATGCCATTATCTGCGGTCAATGCTGTTTTATCAGTCAATGTAACATTTTCAATTTTTTGTAATGCTTTACACTCATAAAACATTCTTTCAAGACTTGTTACATTACTAATATCCCAATTCAAATTTGTTACTGTAGAAAGTTTTGTACAGCTGTCAAAAATATAGTCGATTTGACTGACATTCGGTGTTGTCCAGTTCTGCAAATGTGCTGTTTCCGTCAAACCGGACTTGCTGAACATATATCGCATATTGGTACATTGTGAAGTGTTCCATGAATTATTTGTACCTTCTGCGGAAATGCGAGAAAGTTTCGTCCAGCTGGAAAAATAGTTAGAACCAAGATTAGCATTGTTTACTGTGATGTTATTGAAATTCAGGTACGGATACGGGTCGGTTGAATACCATTTCAATATCGTTCCATCCTGCCACATGTAAATTGGCTGTGTTATTTTATTATCTGTAATAAATTGAACTTGTTCCGCAGTAATACCGGGAGAGGTATATCCGTCAATTCCAATATCTACACGCACAGCATTGTCAGGCTTATTGCTGCTATATTCAATTCCAGTTATATTTGCACGACTGATTCTGGCATTATTCAAAATTGTATTGAATTTCTTACCATCTACAAACATTGCCCTTTCATCACTGTACTTTGCATATACAACATAGGTCGTCTGCGTTGTGGTTTTATTGCGTAATGCAGTTTCAACATCTTCACGTTTGAATGGTCGCTGTATTAAATCTTCAGAAAGCAGTTTTTGCAGGACTGTTCCAGCCGGAATGACAGCAGCGGTATCTGTTTCTGTATAAAATGAACCACTGTTTGTGATTTCCTTATATTCATCACCATCCAGCCAGCAATACTTTGTTTCTTCACCATCTGTGTAATAATAAACTGTATGACCGTTATTAGTTTTCATATCTCCTTTTTCATAATCCCAGTCTATAAGCTGCATACTTGCAACACTGCATATCGGAACCATATAATTAGTAATTCCTGTACCAAGCGGTGTACGGGATTTATCACATTCTACAAACGCTCCCGTTCCGTTTTCACCAGCAGTTTCATCCCAGACATAACGTACGATATTACGCACTTTATTGTGATTGCTGCCAAAATGTCCGGTATCTGTTGCATTATTCGCACTATAGATTATCTCGTAATACTGGTTGGGTTCTGACGGTAAATCGACAGTAATTGTAAACGAACCTTCAAAATGCTTATCTACAGTATCATACTCAATTGTGTAAGTATAATAATGCTTACCAGCTGCTTCAAAACGATATGGTGTTGTCAATTTAAGTGGTTCTGAGCCTGTATCTGTAATTTGTGCTTTTCCCTTTCCATCTATGTTTAGATAGAATTTCAAGTTTTCATTTCTAAGGTCAATTGTTTCTGTTGTTCCGTCATCATATGCAAGCGTGATTGTTAGATTATCATTATTCCAATTGTTGTTGCTTTCCTTGAATGCTTCTGAGATAATATAGTAATAGTATTTTCCATCAGTATCATCATATTGATAGAATTCTGAACGCTGATTTCCATCTGCATCTGTACCAACAGTTGTCGGGTCCAGAACCTTTAAACCATGATAATGTATGCTGACATCTGTAAGCTGTCGGCTTGTGATATGATTGATACGGTTATCTGTATGGCTATAGCGAGAATAATCATCCAAACGATTCTCAAAATGAACAGTTTCTGTATCACGGTTTGTCAAATCAAGATATACAGTTGCTGACCAGTCTGCTACATTAATCTCATCTTTTTGATAAAGAGAAAGTAAATTTTTATATTTTGTCTTTTCAGCATCTGTCAATCCTGTCAAGGCATCAATATCCGTTTCTTCAACAGAAGAAATATCTGTCTTTCCTAAAAGTGTCAGCAATTCATTGATTCCCTGAATTTCAACACTACTGAAATTATAACGATAAGCATCAACTTCCTTGACAACATAAACACCAGCTTCAAGACCAGTCAGAACTGTAGAATTACTGAGTGTATTCCGGTCAGAAATTGTCAGCATTTTCGTCCAGATTTTTTGGTCAGCTGCATCAAGCAGTATAAAATTATCAGATTCATATTTATGTGTCTGTTTGATTGTGTACACGAAACTTGCCTCACCAAATGCATCATACAATGCATTTACGTTTTTTTCGATATTGATAGAACCTTCTGTACCGAGTTCATCATCACATCGCAGGCTTTGTTCATTTACAGCCGTATATTCAGTAATTGCAAACCGTACTGCATAAGGATTAATCTTATATCCATCTGGTGCTGTGATTTCATGCAGATAGTAAGCTCCCCATTGAAGGTCTGTAATACGGATAGTTCCGAAATATTCGGTGTCTGTCATACAAGTTGTCAGTGTGTTCGTCACGTCAGTAACAACATTTGCAGTAATCCCCATATCTTCTGATGCCTCATAATACTGGTAGCCATCGCTTGCGGTATGCTGTGCGACTGCATACAATTTATGAGTTTGTGGATTGTATAAATAATATGTTCCGTCATCCTGACGTTCATTTATCAAATACTGGTAAGTTCCATCTCCGATTTTTCGCACAAACAGAAGAGTTCCTGCTGTATCGTCCTGATGCAATTCAAATTCTGCATATTTCTGTTCTGCTGCTGTACTGTCATAAGTCATAGCGGTGGCATCAGCTCTATTACCGGGACTGTATAAGAATTTAGTCAATTTAACTTTACCAAGCTCCTGCTTATTAACAGCATAATAAGTATAGAGCAAGTTATCAGGATTATCCGGGTCGGCTTCTGCCATACGAGTTGTCAATGTAAACATTTCGACAGGGTCTGTAATTTTAAAGCCTTGTACTGAACCTGTTTCATAGAAAAAATAAGTACTGCCCCATGAAAGCGGGTCATAGCTGTCACTTTCAGCTACGGACTCAGAATATCCATGTGCATCTGTACGAATTTCACCTCGTACTAGATTAATCATTGGCACACTTGTCTTTTTATAATTTGTTTTTTCTTCAGCTGTCAATGCATTATAGTCCGTTATACTTTTGTATTCATCCGTGTTATATGGGTCAGAAATCAGGCAGTAATATTCATACTGTAATTCACTTCCGTCTTCTTTATAATAAGTTGGTCTGTACAGTGAAGGGTCAGACTTTGTAAGCAATTCATCATAAGTTAGAAGTGTATTATTACCGTCCGTACTGATATACATCAAATCTGCACCGGTCAACTGATAAGAACTATTTTTTCCAAGTATTGTCTTAAAAGCGGTTGGATTCATAATTTGATATAAACCGAAAACAGCATCTTCCTGTGCATTCCCTTCTTCATCAGTTTTATACACACGGACACTCGGCGGAAGGGCTTCATTTTCCATTGTTACTGTAACAGTTTTTCCATATGAGCCTTCATAGATGTGAATCATATCCGAATAAGGATTAGCCGGAAAACGATATCCATCAGCTGTAGCAGTTTCTTCAAAACGATACCAGCCAAAACCAAGTCCTGAGATATTAATTTCACCATTGCTGTCAGTTTTCTCACTTAAGTGGTTTGAGTCTTCCTTAAAAGCAGATGCATCCGGTTTTTCACCATCAGCATACAGAGAATAGGAATAAACAGCATCGTCCCCGTCACCGCTTACTAATGTCTTTTTGAAATCGTCTGCACGCCAAAGTTTAAATGTTGCACCAACAATAGGCTTTCCTGTTGAATCATCAATCTTTTTTAATTTTATAGACTGTTTTTTCTCATCTTCTTTTGAGTTTCCCTCATCTGGCTCAATTGCAACAGTACTTTCTGATTCCTCACGTCCTATGGAGACATAATGCTTGTAGGGGTCAATTTCATATCCATTTGGTGCCTTATATTCCTGAAAATAATAATCATTCCACGGCAGTTCATCAACCTCAATTGTTGAATTTGAACCTGTTGCCAAATCGTAGGTAGCACCAGCTGTACTTGCGTTTGATGTGTATTGATAAACACCATCTGCTGTTTTAACTGCAAGGAGTGCAATTCCAGCCCCGTTATAAATACGATAAATTGCAGAGGATACAGGTCTTCCTGGATATTGTGCATCTTCTTTTGTTAGAATCACATTTCCTGTTTTTCGTTCATTTTTAAGTTCAATAGTATAGTGATGGATAATATCTGTTTTTCCAACCTCTGTTCCGTCGGGTAATGTTCCTTCAGATAAATCATGGTCATCGCCAAGAATGATTGTCTGCAAGCCATCATCTGTATAATACAAATATTCAACAGTGTGAACGACTGTTACATCACTTGTCTGACTATGCTCATTAGTCACTTCTACAGTACAGGTTTCTTCACCTTGTTTCCAACTTTTGTGAAAATGCTCATCACAGTCTGCCTGTGTACCTGAATCATGATTTTGAAGTTCCAAATTCAATACAAATTCATTCAGTTTATAATAGCCTGTCAATGGATATAAATCGCCATTATCCTTTTTTAAAGCTGCTTCTTTATATTCCTGAACTACGTACTTAGTCCGGCTTATACCAACAAATTCAGCGATACCTTGGTCATCTGTAATACTTTTAAATTTTGGACTATCCCAATCATATAAAGTATAATCATCATTTCCCTCTTTATCAACTTTTGATGCATCATATTCATTTATTTTAAATGTTACACCTTCCATTGGTGCATTTGTTACTGCATCCAGCTTTGTGAGCTTAATTGACTGCACAACTGCCTTAAACGTTACTTCAACCGGGTTTGCCGCAACAATTCTGTCTGCTTCACCAGATGATGTGCTATAACCATGATAAGCTACATAATATCTGTTGATTGCAACATATCCATCCATCGTCGGATCATCTGGTGCAAGCATCTGAATATCGGCATACAAGTGCGATTTTGCTGGAATCATTGCATTATTTGTTAATGTTACATGAACACCAATTGCAGTAATTTTCTTCAGAGCCGCAAGCTGTCCTTTTGTATAGTATCCGCCTTCATTGTTCGGCACATCACTTTCTTGGGTATTAGTATAAGTTGTTGAATGTGCTGAATCTGAAAGACAAAGGTCTTTTACAAGCTGTTCTATATCAAAAGGTTTCCAAACTGAACTCCAAGTTTTTGTTCCACCACTTTCATCTGTAATATTAGAATTATAGTTTGCATATTCGTAGTAGGGTGCAACAACTTCATGATTAATATTCTCATAGTTTGGAGTTTTTGTTAGTACATCTGTTGTATAATACAAATCACATTTCATTCCCGTAGTACTGTCTGTAAGACCAAGGAATGTACCCAAGTGTTGCATTGCTGCATCGGTTTGCTCCATTTCAAGGTAATCATAAAGCATAAGGTCTCCTGCTGCATAGTTACCAAGTTGCAAACTTAGACGATACGTATAAACAGCGGAATCAACTGTTCCACCTTCATCCGAATCATTTGTTGCATCATAAATTTTAGCAAAAGCAGCCAGCGTATAGCCACTTGTAGAAAAGTACGATTTTACACGTTTGGGTGCAAGTTCATCCCATGCTGCAACTTCCGTTGAAATTTCAGAAGTTGCAGAACCACGAGCTGCAAGAATCGTTGATGTAGAAGCATCTCCATCAAGATTATAAGTGTCTATAGCAGCTCCAGTCTCGCCATTAAACTTTCCACTGTTTTTTAATATAATTGTTCCAGCAGAATTTTCAATGCCATCAACATAAACATAGGAATACGTTTCTGGTGAATGATTTACAGAATCATTCCAAACTTCTGAATTTTCAAGATAAACTTGATAATTGAAGCTCAAGCTATTCACACAATTTGGGTCAGTCAAACAAAGAGTTTGCGGTGTTGCACCTGTGAAAATAAATTCTACTGCAATTAAACCTTCGCCATTATGTGCATTTTGAATATATGTCGGTTTTATTGTTACATTATCAAGGTCAATCAATTCGGCTGAAACTGTTCCATCAGAATGCTCAACTTTTTTATATAGCTTAGTCTGCGAATAATCAATATACAATCCGTCAAGCGTTTTTACATCATCGGGATTTGTCGGGTCTTCGATAACTAATTTACCAACATTCAAATCTTTTGGAACTACAGAATATACTGTTATGGAGTTGACAGCAGTATCAATTTCAGACGAAATTGTCGCACTTGAAGTAATTGTTGACCATAATTTATAATCTGTATTTCGCTTCGGCAAGTCAAATGAAGTAAACTTCGCTGTTGATGAAAGTACCAGTTCCAAATCTCGAATTTTGAAATTATCCTGATTTGTCAGCATATCTGATTTACCATCAGCCAAATCATAGTCAAGCCTTCCAGCACCAGTTTTACTGTATGGTTCAGGATATTTTATAATTTCAGGCAGAAGACAAGTAATTGGATTATTTTCTTCATCTTTATCGTAATATTTCACCTGAAGCTCATCATGGTTGGTAATTATTCCGCCGCTTGTTTTAAATGCTCCATGTAAATTATAATTTACACTAATAATAGGTGAATACTTAATTGTATTAGAGAATGAAATTCCATTATGATCCTTAGGACTTGGAACAACCAATTCAATGCGTAGCTTACAAGTTCCGTCAGGTAATGGAAACGTCTGAACATTGGCTGTATCGCTTGTTGCAACTTCTGTTTCGGATGCATCCGATGCAATCGCATATATTGTATAAGGGTATGGAATGTTTGTGTAAGTACCTGTTCGGCTATTGATTACAAACTGCTGTGGCATTGTTACACTTTTAATGCTATATTCATCTGCATCAAGTGAACGTGTATTGCCATTTGGAAGCTCTACTTCCATGTCTTCATAGGAATCTTCAATTGCTAAAATATAGTTGTCCCATTCATGCAAATATCCATCAGCACCTACTGGATTGTCATCTATAGGTGTTTCATTATACTCTTTCGCAAGCACATAAT
>Ga0326513_10002842_pt1 | contig 12671 bp, 13 predicted proteins | sample 2_2465_0518_D_FD_203654 | JGI IMG/M metagenome (GOLD analysis project Ga0326513, IMG submission 203654) | Bovine rumen microbial communities from UC Davis, California, United States - 2_2465_0518 | ecosystem: Host-associated > Mammals > Digestive system > Stomach > Rumen | place: USA...
CAGTCGCCGAAGTAGTAAACGGTCAGCTCAGTCATGATCGCGACCGACATCGACACAAGGAAAATACCGACAACCAGGAATATTATATTCTTGATTTTCAAAAACTGAATGAAGTATTCCCTGAGATACATAAATAACCCCCTGTGAAAAATGCTGTTTTTTATTATGATAGCACATTTTGCGCATATTGTCCATAATTTGAAATGATGAAATTTCCAACTATTAAACCTCACTTTTATCGCAAAACCTATTGACTTTTGACATTTTGCGTGATATAATCTTTACAATTTAATAAACTAAACCGTTGAAGCGGAGATAACGGCAATCATGCCTTTACAGAGAGCCTGCGATGCTGAGAGTCAGGTGAGAAACAAGTTGTCAAATGGACCGCTGAGGGCGCAGTCAAACGGGGAAAGCCCCGGAGTATTCTGCGACGTTGAAGGCAGACGTAATATGCCGGGGATATGTTGGTATCCTGCTAAGCGCACGGTCATACCGTGAATTAAGGTGGCACCGCGGATAGATAATTATTCGTCCTTAACAGAGCAAATCATCTGTTAAGGGCGTTTTTGTTTGTGATAGGAGGTATAAATATGCAGATTTACCCAACGCTTGAAGAAGTAAGAAAAATATCGGCAGAGGGAAAATACGACGTTGTTCCGCTGAGCTGTGAGATACTCTCGGACTTCACAACGCCGATTGAAACAATGAAAATCCTGAAGTCGGTTTCAACGCATTGCTACATGCTGGAATCGGCGCAGGCAAACGACCGTTGGGGACGATATACCTTCATGGGCTACGATCCTAAAATGGAGATCACCTGCATCGACGGAGTGATGAAGGCAGGGGATCTGCAGATAAAAACCGACGACCCGTCCGAATATCTGCGGCAGATCCTCTCCTCCTACAAAAGCCCGAAAATACAAAACCTGCCGCCGTTCACGGGCGGACTTGTGGGCTACTTCTCCTACGACTATCTCGGCTACAGCGAACCGACGGTAAGGTGCGACGTTGAGGACAGCGAGGAGTTCAAGGACGTAGACCTTATGCTGTTTGACAAGGTGATCGCCTTTGACAACGTAAAGCAGAAAATAGTACTCATCGTCAACATGAAGCTCGACAACATCGAGGTTGGCTACAAAAAGGCGGCAGCTGATTTAAAGCAGCTCGCTGAGCTCCTTAAAAAGGGCGAAAAGAGCGAGGAAAAGGGCGGAAAGCTGCTCGGAGAGGTAACTCCGCTGTTCAACAAAGAGGAATACTGCGGAATGGTTGAGCGCGCAAAGCGGCACATCCGCGAGGGCGACATCTTCCAGATAGTCCTCTCAAACCGACTGAGCGCGCCGTTTGAGGGCAGCCTGCTCAACACCTACAGAATTCTGCGCACAATCAATCCCTCGCCCTATATGTTCTACTTTTCGGGTACGGACGTTGAGGTAGCGGGCGCGTCTCCCGAAACGCTGGTGAAGCTCGAAAACGGAGTCCTGCACACCTTCCCGCTGGCGGGCACCCGCCCGAGGGGCAGGACAGACGAGGAGGATATCGCACTGGAGCGTGAGCTTCTCGCGGACGAAAAGGAGCTTGCCGAGCACAATATGCTCGTTGATCTGGGACGTAACGACCTCGGAAAAATCAGCAAATTCGGCACGGTGCAGGTAGAAAAGCTCCACTCGATCGAGCGATACTCGCACGTTATGCACATCGGCTCAACCGTGCGCGGCGAGATCCGCGACGACAAGGACGCGCTTGACGCAATAGCGGCGGTGCTTCCCGCGGGAACTCTTTCGGGAGCGCCAAAAATCAGAGCGTGTCAGCTTATAGGCGAGCTTGAAAACAACAAGCGCGGAATCTACGGCGGCGCGATCGGCTACATCGATTTCACGGGAAACATGGACACCTGCATCGCCATCCGCATTGCCTACAAGAAAAACGGCAAGGTATTTGTAAGAAGCGGAGCGGGAATCGTAGCGGACTCCAAACCCGAAAAGGAGTTTGAGGAATGTCTGAACAAGGCTAAGTCCTCGCTCAAAGCGCTTGAGCTTGCGCAGGAGGCGGAATTATGATTTTACTGATTGACAACTACGACAGCTTTTCCTACAATCTCTATCAGCTCATAGGAGAGCTTGAACCTGACATCAAGGTTATACGCAACGACGAAATGACGGTTGAAGAGATCCGCGCTCTCGCTCCCGACAGAATCATACTCTCACCGGGACCGGGCAGACCTGAAAACGCGGGGATAATAATCGAGGTCGCAAAGCAGCTCGGAAGCCAAATCCCAATTCTCGGCGTGTGCCTCGGACATCAGGCGATATGCGCGGCGTTCGGCGCGACGGTAACATACGCAAAGCAGCTTATGCACGGCAAGCAGAGCGAGGCGGAGTTTGATAAGAGCAGTCCTATTTTTGCCGACTGCCCCGACCGCGCTCCCGTAGCTCGTTACCATTCTCTGGCGGCGGATGAAAGCACGATTCCCGACTGCCTTAAAGTCACCGCAAAAACCTCTGACGGCGAGGTCATGGCGGTACAGCACAGGGAATATCCTATATTCGGCGTACAGTTTCACCCCGAATCGATAATGACGCCAAACGGAAAAGAAATGCTTAACAGTTTTATAAACGGATTAAATTAAGGGTTATATTGGGTTACAGAAAGGAATATAAAAATGATCAAAGAAGCAATTGTAAAAATCGTTAACAAGGAAGATTTGACCTACGACGAAGCTTATTCGGTAATGAACGAAATCATGGACGGCAAAACCTCGCCCACACAGAACGCAGCGTTCCTCGCCTCGCTTTCAACAAAGAGCGCCAAGGCGGAAACAACCGACGAAATCGCGGGCTGCGCGGCTGCAATGCGCGACCACGCTACAAAGGTTGAAACGGGCATGGATGTGTTTGAAATCGTCGGCACGGGCGGCGACAACGCCCACAGCTTCAACATCTCAACAACCTCAGCTCTTGTTGCCGCGGCAGGCGGAATGAAGGTTGCAAAGCACGGCAACCGCGCCGCTTCTTCAAGCAGCGGCACAGCTGACTGCCTTGAAGCTCTCGGCGTTAACATCAACCAAAGCCCCGAAAAATGCGTTGAGCTGCTTAATAAGGCAGGAATGTGCTTCTTCTTTGCTCAGCAGTACCACAGCTCAATGAAATACGTCGGCGCAATCCGCCGCGAGCTCGGCTTCCGCACCGTGTTCAATATCCTCGGACCGCTCACCAATCCGGCTTCTCCCTCAATGCAGCTCCTCGGCGTGTACGACGCGTATCTCGTAGAGCCGCTCGCTCAGGTTCTCATCAACCTCGGCGTCAAGCGCGGAATGGTAGTTTACGGCACCGACAAGCTCGACGAGATCTCGCTCAGCGCTCCCACAAAGGTATGTGAAATCAAGGACGGCTGGATGAAATCCTATGTTATCAAGCCCGAGGACTTCGGCTTTGAACGCTGTACAAAGGACGACTTAAAGGGCGGCGCTCCTGCGGAAAACGCTCAGATCACACGCGACATCCTCGCAGGACAGCAGGGACACAAGCGCAACGCGGTGCTTATGAACGCGGGCGCGGCTCTGTATATCGGCGGCAAGGCAGACAGCATGAAGGACGGCGTAAAGCTTGCATCTGAGCTTATCGACTCGGGCGCGGCGCTCAAAACTCTTGAAAAGCTCATCGAGGTCAGCAACCAATAAAAGGAATTTATATGAATATATTAGATCAGCTTGCCGCGCACGCATTTGAGCGGTGCGAACAGGCAAAACAAAATCTCAGCGCGGAAAAAATCAGGGAACAGGCGCTCAGTCTGCCAAAGGGCGGCTTTGCCTTTGAAAAGGCGCTCAAGGGCGGCGATATCTCGTTTATCTGCGAATGTAAAAAGGCATCGCCCTCAAAGGGACTAATCGCCCCCGACTTTCCGTATCTGCAAATCGCAAAGGAATACGAGGCGGCAGGAGCCGACTGCATATCGGTGCTCACCGAGCCCAAGTGGTTTTTGGGCAGCAACAGTTATCTTAAAGAAATCGCCGCAACCGTGAACATTCCCTGCATCCGCAAGGACTTCACAGTTGACGACTACATGATATACGAGGCAAAGCTCCTCGGCGCGTCGGCGGTACTGTTGATTGCCGCGATATTAAACGAACAGCAAATAAAAGACTATATCTCGGTATGCGATATGCTCGGCTTATCCGCGCTTGTTGAGGCTCACAACGAGGACGAGGCCATGACCGCGCTGCGTGCGGGCGCGCGTATAATCGGCGTAAACAACCGCAATCTGAAAGACTTTTCGGTAGATACTGAAAACAGCCGCAGGCTCAGAAGCCTCATTCCGCGCGACGTGATATTCGTGTCGGAAAGCGGAGTAAAAACCGCGCAGGACATTGAGCTTCTCCGCGAAATCGGAGCGGACGCGGTACTTATAGGCGAAACGCTGATGAAAGCCGAAGATAAAAAACAAAAACTAAATGAACTCAGGGGAATAGTGTGAAAGTGTTCACACTATTTAAGTAATATATTGCCCGCTCAGTTTGCCGCAAGCGGCAACGAGCGATGGCTGAATCGCCATTTACGCCTTATCCGCCCACAGTAAGAGCGTAAGGTAAATATTAATTTCTATTTCCGGGCAGAAAGGCTATGGCAATTAATATGACAAAGATAAAACTGTGCGGACTTTCGCGCATTCAGGACATTGAAACAGCAAACACCTTAAAGCCGGACTACATCGGCTTTGTATTTGCCGCAAAGAGCAAGCGCCGCGTAACCCAGCTCCAGGCGGCGGAGTTAAAAAGCAAGCTTAATCCCGAAACCAAGGCTGTCGGCGTATTTCTTGACGACGACCTCGACATGGTGGCAGGGATGATGAATCTCGGAATCGTAGACGTGGTACAACTCCACGGCAGCGAGGACGAGGAATATATAAAAAAGCTCCGCGTAATCACCGACAAGCCCATAATCAAGGCATTTGTAATCAACACGGCTGAGGATGTAAAGCGCGCCGAGCAGTCAACCGCCGACTATATCCTGCTCGACGGCGGAAAGGGCAGCGGCAAGGTGTTTGACTGGAGCCTGTTAAAAGAAATCAAAAGACCGTATTTCCTGGCGGGCGGACTGAATACCGAAAACGCCGCGCAGGCGGTTGCAAGCTTAAAGCCATTCGCGGTAGACGTCAGCACGGGAATTGAAACGGACGGATTTAAGGACGCGGAAAAAATGACAGCGTTTGTGGCGGCTGTCAGAAAGGGAGAAAGTAAATGACAAATCAAAACGGACGCTTTGGAATTCACGGCGGTCAGTATATTCCCGAAACGCTGATGAACGCTGTGATAGAGCTTGAACAGGCGTATAATTTCTACAAAAACGATCCCGAGTTTAACCGTGAGCTCACAGAGCTGTTAAACGATTACGCGGGCAGACCGTCGAGGCTTTACTACGCAGAAAAGATGACAAAAGACCTCGGCGGAGCAAAAATCTACCTCAAGCGCGAGGATTTAAACCACACCGGCGCGCATAAAATCAACAACGTTCTCGGACAGGCGCTCCTTGCAAAAAAGATGGGCAAAACACGCCTTATCGCCGAAACAGGCGCGGGACAGCACGGCGTTGCAACCGCAACGGCAGCCGCGCTTATGGGCATGGAATGTGTAGTGTTCATGGGCGAGGAGGATACAAAGCGTCAGGCTCTCAACGTGTACAGAATGAGACTTCTCGGCGCAGAGGTGATTCCCGTGACCTCGGGCACCGCAACCCTAAAGGACGCTGTATCCGAAGCAATGCGCGAGTGGACAAAACGAATCTCCGACACTCACTACTGCCTCGGCTCGGTAATGGGACCGCATCCGTTCCCGACTATCGTGCGCGATTTTCAGGCGGTGATCTCAAAGGAAATCAAGGAACAGATGCTCGAAAAAGAGGGCAGACTTCCCGACGCGGTGATCGCCTGCGTAGGCGGCGGCTCAAACGCGATCGGCAGCTTCTACAATTTCATTGAGGACAAGGAAGTCCGCCTCATAGGCTGCGAGGCGGCAGGCCGCGGAATAGACACCTTTGAAACAGCGGCTACTATCTCAACGGGCAAGCTCGGAATTTTCCACGGCATGAAATCCTACTTCTGTCAGGATGAGGACGGACAGATCGCTCCCGTATATTCAATCTCGGCAGGACTTGACTACCCCGGCGTAGGCCCCGAGCACGCTCATCTTTACGATATAGGCAGAGCCGAGTATGTTGCAATCACCGATGACGAAGCGGTAAACGCCTTTGAGTATCTTTCAAGAACAGAGGGAATCATCCCCGCAATCGAATCATCTCACGCGCTGGCGCATGCAATCAAGCTCGCTCCAACGCTGAGCAGTGACAAAATAATCGTCGTAACCGTATCGGGCAGAGGCGACAAGGACTGCGCGGCAATCGCACGCTACAGAGGGGAGGATATCCATGAGTAATATCGCAAAGGCATTTGAAAACGGCAAGGCGTTTATTCCTTTCATCACCTGCGGCGATCCCGATTTGGAAACCACCGCGGCGGCGGTAAGGGAGATGGTCAAAAACGGAGCAGACCTCATTGAGCTCGGCATCCCGTTTTCCGACCCCACAGCCGAAGGCCCCGTAATTCAGGGTGCCAATATTCGCGCGTTAAAGGGCGGCGTTAAGACCGACAAGGTATTTGGTCTTGTTCGTGAGCTGAGAACCGACGTAACCGTGCCCATGGTTTTCATGACCTACGCAAACGTAGTGTTCTCCTACGGCGCGGAAAAGTTCATTTCAACCTGCGCCGAAATCGGAATTGACGGACTTATTCTTCCCGACATTCCATTTGAAGAAAAGGAAGAATTCCTTCCGCTCTGCAAAAAGTACGGCGTAGACTTGATTTCGCTTATCGCTCCCACCTCGGAAAACCGAATCGGAATGATAGCAAAGGAAGCGGACGGCTTTATCTATCTTGTGTCGAGCCTCGGCGTAACGGGCGAGCGCAGTGAAATCAAAACAGACCTTTCGTCAATCGTAAAAATCATCCGCGACAATACAAACGTACCCTGCGCGATCGGCTTTGGAATCTCCACACCCGAGCAGGCAAAGAGCATGGCGGATATTTCCGACGGTGCAATCGTCGGCTCGGCAATAGTAAAGCTGCTTGAACAGCACGGCACAGCCGCTCCGAAGTACATAGGCGAATACGTCAAAAAGATGAAGGACGCAATTAAATAATTCAAAACGGGGTTGACTCTTACTCACTTGAGCTTTGAGTCAACCCCGTTGTTTCATGTATTAAGAAAATTACAATTTTTTGCCGCAGCTTGTGCAGAAGCGCGAATTCGGCTCCAAGGGCTTGCCGCATTCGGGACAGTTATTGCTGAGCGTACCGCCGCATTTTTTGCAGAACTTGGCGTTTTCGCTGTTCTGAGCTTTGCATGACGGACAAACAACCATGCCTGCCTTAACCTTTGCGCCCGCGCCGTTAATAGCGATCTGTCTGCCGCCGAGCATGATTATTTTCTCGATTTCCGCGAAGATTTCCGCAGGCAGCTTCTTCTGGCGAACCGCGCCAAAGCCTGCTGTAACCGCAAGAGGCCACGCAACAAACATACCTATCGCGCCGGCGCCGAGCTTGTCGGACCACTGACCTTCGCCGATCGTAACGTTGAGCACGTCGCTTACCTGCATAAACTGAACCGTGATTGCAAGACGTGTACCGGAAATAGTTTTCCAGCTGTCCTTAGGCTGACTTGCCTGAAGAACAAAGCCGTCGGTAGTCTGACTTGACTGTGTTTCCATAAACTTCTCGCCGCGAAGATACGCCTCAACGGAATCAACGATATCCTCCAGCTCTAAATCGGGGGTCATGCGGAACGCTTTTGATTGATTAGCCATAGTAAACTCTCCTTTATGTAGAAATAATTAATATCAAGTATATTATAACCTATTTATTTTTTAGTGTAAATACCTAAACGACAATTTCGCCAATTTTTTGCCCTGAAAAAAACCTCAGGCTGTGTTCGCATTTCAAACTAACAAATTTTTCAAATAATAAAAATGAATTTTCTCCTAACAATACTATTGCGGCGACAAGTTGAGAAGTCAAACCGCCGCTTGAAATAGATTGAAAAAGCATAAAAGCTAAAAGGAGAAAACAAAAATGTCAAGAAATAACAATCAGATCAACGTACCCCAGGCAAAGGAAGCCATGAACCGTTTTAAGATGGAGTGCGCAAACGACGAGGGCGTTCAAAACCATATTAAGAAAAATAATTTTTAATGTCAAAAGCTGTTTACTTAACTTCACAAAAAACATAAGAATAAAATAATAGAAAGCCGAAAAAGAGCTGATTTTGTAGAAATACAAATCGGCTCTTTTTATTTAGGAGGAAACTATGCTTGAAGATTTGAATTTGGACAATACAGAGGACAAAGACCATCCAGATGAATTAACCGAATATGAATGGGCTGAGTATTGTTCAACTATCCCGTCGCCTTATGATTGTCAGTATTGCCGTCATTATAAAGATGTTTACGGTGATGGTAATAGAATATGCAGTTTATATCATTGCCCTTATCAGGAGCGTGATCTTCAAATATGGAAGGATAGTTTAGACAGTTATGACTAAGCATCCATTCGTCCTATTTGAAAACTAATACTTTGATTACTACTCATTTTTGTTTTTCATCATTCATCTCCTTTCTACGGTGAGCCGAGGGCTTGTCTTTCGGCTCACCTACATATCGAGAAATCGCATACTTTATATATTTCAGTTTTCTATATATAATGAAAGCGTAAGGAGGTAATGTTTTATGAAAAGCCCTAAATACCATTTGTATCTGACGAGCAAAGAGTACACACAGGTTATCGGCGCTCTTGTTGAGCTAAAAAACGAGCTTATCAGCGAAGGCAGATATACCGACGCGGTTGACGAACTCCTTATTAAATTCAGCAAGGCGAGAACGAAAAATCTCAAAGTCGTATATACGAACTGATTATTTGACTGTCTGTTTTTCAACAGGCAGTTTTTTTATGCCCATTTTCAGATAGCAGCACCATAAATAAGTCATACATAGCTGCTATTACAGTTGGCGCTATGAATCTGATGAAAGGAGGTATAACGATGCCAAACTGTAAAACGATAGCCGTTTGCAATCAGAAGGGCGGCGTTGGAAAGACTACAACCACAATGAATTTGGGCGTAGGCTTGGCAATGCAAGGTAAACGGGTACTTCTTGTTGACTGTGATCCGCAGGGCGATTTAACGACCTGTTTGGGATGGCAGAGAGTTGACGAGATACCGATTACACTCGCTACGAAGATGCACGAAATCATCCGCGATGATAGCACAGACGCATTAAGCGGTATTTTGCATCACAGCGAGGGCGTTGACCTTATCCCGTCCAATACGGATTTAGAGGGCTTGGAAATGTATCTTGTGACCGCAATGAGCCGCGAGAACATTCTGAAAACCTATCTGAACAAGGTGAAGTCAAACTATGATTACGTTCTGATTGATTGCAGACCGTCGCTTGGTATGTTGACCTTGAATGCTTTAACGGCTGCTGACAGCGTAGTTATCCCTGTGCAGGCTCAATATTTGCCTGCCAGAGCTATGACACAGCTTTTGCGGACTGTTTCAAAGGTTAAGGCGCATACCAATCCTAAGTTGTCGATAGACGGCATTTTACTGACGCTTGTCGATAACCGGACAAACCTTGCCAAAAGCACCATAGACGCTATACACGAAAACTTCGGGAGTGTCGTCAGAATATTCAAGACCAATATTCCTATTGCGGTTAAAGCCGCAGAGGTATCTTCCAAAGGCAAAAGTATTTACGCTTATGAAGCAGGAAGCAAGGTTGCACAGGCATATTCCGCTTTCACTAAGGAGGTGTTGACAGATGCCAAAAAGAAAGACCGACTTCGATCTTCCGACGCTCGATGATCTTTTCTCTACGCAGGAGGAACGCGACGAAGCAAAGCTCGACAAAATCAGGGACATTCCTTTGGAACTGATCGACGATTTCCCCGATCATCCTTTCCACGTTCGTGATGACGAGGATATGCAACAGCTTGTCGACAGCATTAAAACGCGCGGCGTACTAACTCCTGCTGTCTTGCGTGAAAAGGAGGACGGCAGATATGAGCTTGTCAGCGGACACCGCAGAAAGCGGGCTTGTGAGCTTGCAGGATTATCCACGCTCCGCAGCGAGATTAAGGATTTGTCCCGCGATGAAGCAATCATCTATATGGTCGAGAGCAATTTTCAGCGTTCTTCCATTTTGCCGAGCGAAAAAGCCTTTTCGTATAAAATGCGGCTTGAAGCTATAAAAAGGCAAGCGGGCAGACCGAAAGCAGAAAATGGTGTCCCAGTGGGACACGATTCTTTGGTGGGTAAATCCAGAGAGATTATTGCAGCTCAATCAACAGATAGCAATACTCAAATCCAAAGATATATCCGCTTAACTCACCTTATTCCCGAATTGTTGGATTTGGTTGACGAGGGCAGTATCAAAATGCGCCCTGCCGTTGAGTTGTCTTATCTCGATTACGATTATCAGAAAGATGTATTGGAAGAAATCGAGGTAACACAATCTACTCCGTCCCACGCGCAGACCATTCGTATGCGAAAAATGCAGGACGAAGGGACTTTGAGCACAATGGCAATCCGAGAGATTATGTCTGAGGAAAAGCCGAATCAAAAGGAGCGCATTATACTCCGAGGCGAAAAAGTCCGCAAGCTCATTCCCAAAGCTGTTCCGATAGAACAGACGGAGGATTATATCTACAAGGCTATTGAGCATTACAACAAGTTTCTTAGCAAAAAGCGGTCAGAGCGTGACAGCAGATAGGCGGAGTATTTTTTTTAAAATCCCCTTTCCCACACCCTAACCCCTTAGACTGACCGTTACTCTCCGAAAAGAAAGATATATCTATTAAATTAAATCTATCTATTTAATCAAACTCTTTCTTATAGACGAGGGCGACGGTACAAACACACAATTTCAATCACACGGGCGGTCAATCCGCCCGATTTTTTATGGAGGTTATTACGATGAAGAAAGTAATCCACAAGAGCTTTTTCAAAAGAGGAACGGCTATTCTGCTGGCTCTGGTGTGCCTGATTTCAGCAATCTGCCTTGTTCCGATCAACGCGGCTTCAAGAGAAGTCACCATCACCTTTGACTATGCCTACGATACAGGCGGCAATATCATCGGCTTTGTGCAGTACACGGAACACGATGGCTATGTTGTCGGCACGGCTGGCGAAGAACTGTGTACCATTCAGGCAGACGGCGACGATGCCTACTGTATCGAGCCCGGTCATTCGCTTTACTCAGGCAATACACTGACAACCGATGCTTCTGCGGCTTGGAACGCACTCAGCAAGGCTCAGAAGAAGGCGGTCAACCTCGCCCTTCTTTTCGGAAAGTCCGGCAACGGCGCGAATTTGGGCGGAACGGAAGGTCAGAAATGGATCGCAACTCAGCTTGTAGTTTGGGAATTCTGCACTGGCTGCCGCGACGCTTCAACCTTTAAGCTGAAGAACTCCAAATTTATCGACGGCATCACGGCGGGCGACAACAACCCCGGCGTTAAGTCAAATTACAACAAGATTATCGCTAAACTCAACGACTACAATGTGATTCCGAGCTTTGCCTATGAAACTCAGGCAAATGCAAAGAGCAACGTCAAGGAGCTGAAGTACAGCGACGGCAAGTACACCCTCACTCTGACAGACAGCAACGGTATGTTATCCGACTACGCTTTCAAAAAGACCGGCGATGTATCTGTTTCGATTTCAGGCAATAAGATCACTCTGACTTCATCAAAGGCGATTGACAGCCCTGTTGTTTTCGGCGCAGAGAAGAAAATGCCGAAGGTTACGGGTACGCTTATTGCTTGCGGCGCGTCCTCTAAGCAGGATGTTGTCACGGGCGTACAGTCCGATACGGAAACCAAGAGCGCGTATTTCGCCGTCAAAACATCTTCGGGCAGCTTGAAGCTCATTAAGACTTCTGATGACGGTAAGGTCAGCGGTATCAGCTTCAATATCACGGGACCGAACAATTACAGCAAAACAGCCAAGACCAACGCGAACGGTGAATTTCAGCTCAATGACCTCGTTCCGGGAACGTACACGGTAACAGAGGTCACCGAGGATAGATATGAAACGCAGAAAGCACAGAAAGTAACCGTAGAAAGCGGCAAGGTTGCCAGCGTAAAATTCAGCAATGTTTTGAAGCGCGGCGATTTACAGGTTGTGAAGTCCTCTGAGGACAATTTCAACGAAGGCGTAAAATTCCATCTTTACGGCACTTCTCTTTCGGGGGCAAAAGTAGATGAATATGCTGTTACTGATAATACTGGTACTGCTAATTTCAAAAATATCTTGGTGAGCGGCGATACACCCTATACGCTCGAAGAAGTTGACACAGCTATCCGATACGTTGTTCCGAAGTCACAGACCGCACCCGTCGTTTGGGATAAGGATACTAAACGTGAATTTACCAATACCCTCAAAAAGTTTATCGTTGAGGTTGCAAAGGTCGATTCCGAAACAAAGCAGCCGCAGGGCGACGCTTCGCTTGCAGGAGCAAAGTACGGTATCTATGACGGCGACAAGCTGATTGACACCTACACCACCGATAAGGACGGCAAATTCACCACTAAAGAATATGTCTGCGGCGATAATTGGACTATCAAGG
>Ga0326513_10002843_pt1 | contig 12669 bp, 19 predicted proteins | sample 2_2465_0518_D_FD_203654 | JGI IMG/M metagenome (GOLD analysis project Ga0326513, IMG submission 203654) | Bovine rumen microbial communities from UC Davis, California, United States - 2_2465_0518 | ecosystem: Host-associated > Mammals > Digestive system > Stomach > Rumen | place: USA...
GATAAGGAAAAGCAGGATGCTGTTAAGCTTATGACAGCACATGCATCAAAAGGACTTGAGTTTGATACTGTTTATATAATAGGTTGTGAAGACGGATCATTTCCGCATATCAATGCCTTACAGTCAAGTAATCCTAAAGATTCAATAGAAGAAGAAAGAAGATTGTTTTATGTAGCAATGACAAGGGCTAAGCAGAAACTGTATATCACTTATTCCAAAAGCAAAATGAAGAAAGATGTTGGAATGGTAAGTAGTAATCCAAGCAGATTTATTGCTGAAATTCCTGAGGAATTTACAGAAAATGCTATATGATGAAACTGATAGAGACATTATAGAAGTACACGATGGAAATCTTGATACAATGAGTAAATTAATCGATTTTGTTAAAGTAAATCTTAGTTCATTATTTGGTTTTAATAATTTTCTAAATAATGAACTTGTATCAATAAGTAAAGAAATTACTGTGCTTAAAGAAAATTTACACCAAAACGAATATTTAACTAATTATATGTTTGAACAGATTGATGAAATGAAAAATAAAATATCTGATTGGAATGATTATCCAGAAACAAAACCGCCATCATATGGTGAATATCTTGTCACAACTAATGAAGGAAAAGTAGAAAAGTATCTATATATAAAAGATACAGATCACTGGGAAAATGATGATGTTGTATCATGGCAATATTGTCCGGAACCATCTCCAAGATGGTTAACCAATAATAAAAAAGGAGGAACCTCTAATGGAAATTAATTATAATATCGCTTTGCCTGAAAAAAAGATAAGAAATGGCGGTAATAGAAGTAAAGAATCATCAGCAATGCTTAATCTTGTTAATGATAACAACATGAAGAACATGTCATTATCATATGATAATGAAACTGATGCAAAAAGAAAGGCAGCAACTCTTAAGGCATTTGCCAAAAAGCGTAAGATAAATGATAAGGTCGAGATATACAGGATCGACAATATAATTTATGTTAAAAAGGTGGTAAAAGAAAACTGAGATGAGATACACATGGAAAGATATCGTTCTTGTTGATGGACATGTACATGCTGAGGAATTTCCTATTTCTGGAAAGATGGATGATACCCATTCTTATGAAATAGATGACTTTCTTAAGGCCGTAGCAAAGAAATATAACGTTGATACGGATGACGTTAAGACATATACAATGGATGATATAGAATTTGATCCTAAGGCAGAACATCTTGCATTTGGTATAGATAAATGCGGTGCTTATCTTGACGGAATCCCTGAATGGGAGATTGAAGATGAAATGTTTTAGATGCCATAAAGAGTTAGATATTGATGTAGACGCCATTTTTGGCGTCTATATTTATCCACAGAATTTTTCAGTAAAGAAAAAGAAGAGTAATATCCTTCCTAATCCTAAAAACCTTAAAGTCAGTGACGGTGACTTTATAAAATTAAGCAAACAATGTTTTTGTGATGACTGTGCTCGTTCTATAAGAGGTTTTTCTAATAGTTTAGGACTTGATAAATATGATTCAGGTAAAATATCCAATCTGTCTAAAAATGGATGGACAATAAAAGATATAGCACTTGATCTTGATGTCCCTAAAGGAATAGTAACAGAAATACTGAGAAGGGAAAAATATGAAAAATGAAAAAAATATATATGGATGTTAAGAGTAATTTATTTGATATAATTACCAATAGAAAATGTCTGGCATTTCTTGATTTTGTATATGAGAATGACAGACTTTTTCTTATTGATGACATCCTTTATTATACTAAACTTGATTATGTATATTCTGTATATGTACGTCATGATATGCCTAATGCAGCTATAATCTTAATGGACATTAAGAAGAAAGATTATGACAGGGTTATTGACTATATAGAAAATATGCCAGTCAAATTAAAGATTTTTCTTGGAAGAGAAGCAGCTGAAATATTTGATATCTCGATAAATAAATTTAATGAGATATATAAACTTGATAACAAAGGAGAAACATATGGCGAGGAAGAGTGCTGTAATGGCTGAAAAGCTTGTAGAAGCAGCAGAGAAAATGCTTAATTCTGGTGTTGATATTGTTAAACAGCGTAAAGAACAGGCTGAAACTGAAGAACAACAGATAATTGATCCATTTACTCAGATAGATAATGAGTTCAAAGAAATTAATAATGAAGAAAAGAACAATAAACCAAAAGTAAGAACAAAAAGTTCATATCTTCCATCTGCTGATAAACTTGGACGTATGCCTACCCATGAAGAATTTTGTGAAGCTGAACTATTAAAAGCTCATGACTTTGGTTATGAAGATCCAGACTTTGATTTTCGTACTCAATATTTTAATGGCCAGGTATTATATTATGCTTATAGTAATAATGTACTTATGGAAAAACGTATTATTACAGGTAAAGCAAGAACGATATATCCACGTATGATAATCCTTTCCGAAGAAAAGGGTTTATGTACATGCATAGGTTATAACGAAAAGGATTTGTTATTTACAAATTCTATGGATGCAATGAATTGCCTTGATAATATAACACTTGTACCAATGACTCTTGATGGAAGATTGAGAACGGAGGTTTATGATGGAGATGACATCACGGATACAGATGATGCCGGATGGGATGATAGCGATAGGTCCGCAGATGTTACTGGATCTTTACAAGAAGGAAGTGGAGAAGAGGATACAGATAGAGAAGATACCACTGAATAACAAAGTAAAGATAAAACTGAATAAGATTGATCTTATTGCATTTCTTATATCTTTTTATGGATATGATGAATCTTATGCAAGAGAAACGGCTGAATCTATATATGATAAAGTTGGTACAGCTGTTGAGTATATCAAACTTGAAGATAAAGATTGTTATCATGTAAGATTTCATAAATCAAGATCAGTTATTATTCCAAAACAGTTCCTTGAAGTAGTATAATATATATTGTATCATCATGATACAATATATATTAAGGAGATTATTATATGAAAAAAGTAGTAATAATAAATGGCTGCGGAGGAGTTGGTAAAGACACCCTGATAGGCTTTGTATCAAAAGTATGGAGTACATCTATGGCATCCAGTATTACACCTGTTAAGCTTGTTGCTGAACGTGCTGGATGGGAAGGTGAAAAGGACAATAAGGCAAGAAAGTTCTTGTCTGACCTTAAAAAGATCATGACAGAATATAATGATGCGCCATTTGATTATTGCAGAACGATGCTTAAAGGGTTCTCTGAAACTGATGAAGAGGTTTTATTCATCCAGATAAGAGAACCTGAAGAGATTGATCGTTTTAAGAAGTTCGTTGAAGAAATTAACGGTATTGATATATGTACTCTTCTTATTGAGGATTCAAGAAGAAATGATACATATGGAAATCAGTCAGATGATAATGTAAGGAATTACAATTATGATTTTGTTTATGATAATTGTGTTCCGTTGAAAGATACAGAGAAGAAATTCATAGAATTCTTTAAAAATAATATAATGATAAAATAGTGGGGAAAATATCATGAAAGTTACCAGAATCAACAGAGCCAAAACACTCTTGGAAATAGATGATAAGAAAATATATCTTACAGATAAAAGCATAAATAAGAAAATCATTTCAATGATTGGAACATTTGTATCAATATTGGTAATAACAGCGATGATGCTGTTTATTATATACGTTTATTTCTTTGGCCCTCATGATTACTGGTCCCGCGAAGGTGATACAATGGTTTTACATCATGTTGACTGGAACGGAAACGAATCAGTTATTGACAGTTATGAACTGTTTCAATAAATAAACTTTTTATCCATTAAAGGAGGACTTATGAAAAACATGGAAAAATTCTTAAACTTTTTACCAATGATTATCTTAATTGCGGTAATACTTGCTTTGTTTATTGGTCTCGCACTTATGATGTATCGTAAATCACCACCGAGCAGAGCCATGATCGTTACCGGTCCGGGCGGAACCAAAACAATTATCGGTAGAGGTTGTTTTGTTATTCCTATCATTCAGAGAGTTGATTTCTTGTCTCTTGAAAATATGCAGTCTGATTTCACATCAAAGGATGAGATTCCTACCAAAGATGCTATTAACATTCTTGTTGATGCCGTTGCTAACTTCTCTATTTCAACTGATCCTGAGCTGCTTAAAATAGCTGCATCAAAGTTCCTTGGTTATAACAAAAAGGACATTGAGGCTATTGTAAGACCTGTACTTGAGGGTAATATTCGTGAGATTATCTCACAGACAACACTTAAGGAACTTATTCAGGGCGATAAGAAAGAATTTGCCCAGAAGGTAATTGATAATGTTACGCCTAACTTTAAAGATATGGGCCTTGAACTTACCACATTCAATATCCAGAATTTTAAGGATAAGAATAAGGTAATTGAGAATCTTGGTATTGAGAATACAGTACAGATCTCAAAAGATGCATCCATCTCTAAGGCTAATGCAAGCAAAGAGATAGCTATTGCTGAGGCAAATGCTCAGATGGCTGCTAATGAGGCTAAAGTTAAGGCTGATACAGAAATTGCCATTAAGCAGAATGAGCTTAATATTAAGCGTTCTGAGCTTAAGAAACAGGCTGATATCAAAGCTGCCGAAGCTGCTGCTGCTGGTGGAATCCAGTCAGAGGAACAGCGTAAAACTCTTGAGATTACTACTGCTGAAGCTAATCTTGCCAAACAGGAGAAAGAGATTGAGCTTAAGGAACGTGAAGTAACAATCAAGGAAAAGATGCTTGAGGCAGAGGTTAAGAAGACAGCTGAAGCTGAAAAATATGCGGAGCAGCAGAGAGCTGATGCAAGTCTTTATTCAAAACAGAAAGCATCAGAAGCAGAATTGTTTGAAAGAGCTAAGAAGGCCGAAGCTCAGCAGATCGAAGCTGAACGACAGGCAGAAGCTAAGAAAGCTATGGCAGAGGCTATTAAGGCTGAAGGACTTGCCCAGGCAGATGCACAGAGAGCAAAAGGTGAAGCTGAAGCTGCTGCAATTAAGGCTAAGGCAGAAGCTGAAGCAGACGGCTTAATGAAGAAAGCTGAAGCTATGAAACAGTATGGTGAATCAGCTCAGATGAACATGCAGCTTGAAGCTTTACAGGTATTCTTTAAGCAGTTACCTGCTATTGCAGAAGCAACCGGAAAAGCATATACAAATGTCGACAAGATCGTTATGCTTGGTGGAGATTCTTCAAAGCTTACAGGAGATATCATGAACAATGTAACACAGGTATCTGAAGGGCTTTCAGAATCACTTGGAATAGACCTTAAGAGTCTTCTTACTGGTCTTATAGGTGGTAAACTGATCAGCAATAACAATACTACTGAAGGCGGTGTTACAATAAACAATCAGCCAAAGGTGCAGCAGCAGCCTCAGAAGTAATTGTTTAGGCAATAATAAAATGTTAAAATAGACATTAAGGGAGCGGTAGATTCCGCTCCCATTTTATTGATATTAAACGGCTGTGTAACGTATCAATATTATTATTTGTCCCTAACGGGACAACTATTAGGAGGTAATATATGAAAATGCAATCATTATGTGACTATTCAAAATATGGGTATCCTAATGAGATGGAATATAACAATCTTGAACCATATTATCCTATAAAGGGTGTTCTGTTGGGTATAACTGATACACAATATAACATTGTTGAGAATTTTGTAGGTAACAGGGATGATGCTGATTCAGTTCTTGATAATGCTATAAAAGATTTTAAGGAAAATGGAGACAGTTCAGGAGTAAAGGCTATTAATGCTACTTATATGAAAGATGAGGAGCTTATATCGGCCAAGTTTATATATTTGTCTTATAAGAATACTTCATGTACCAAATGGAAACCTACATGGGAAATATCAAATATTGAAGGATATTCGTATAACGAAGGTTGGTTTAATGAGGTTAAAGCTGAATGTATGCTTAGTACAGAAGGGCTGCATAGATATATTCCTCTTAAATTTAAGAGTATAAATATTGGGCTATTGGAACTTGTAGATGATACACTTCAATCTCTTGAAGAAGCAATTGAGGCAATAATGGCTGATACTGATCTGTCATCAGAAGAATCTGACCTTGTTAATGTATTTGGTATATCAAAGTCACCTGATGATGAATTAACAATAAAACTGTATAACGAGGCTGGTGAGACAGTTGATTGTGACATATCAGGTGTTGATGAAATTAAAGGTATAATTGCTTCTGTAAGATTATTAGAGGTCAAAGCGAAAGAAAAGACAAAGGAGAATGTTTAACATGAGTAATGAAACAAAAATCGTAGAAGAGCAGGATGGACAGATGGCGATCCAGATCGTGAATACTGAGGCTTCAGCACAGCTTGCAGGTTTCTTTAAGGACATTGATTTCAATACTATCTCTGCTGCAATCCAGAAAATGGCAGATAATAGTACATCATTGACTGAAAAGGAAAAAGAAATGTCAATGGGTATTATTGAACAGTGGGAAAGTGATGTTATTGATGCCATTGAAGATAAGAGAATGGAGTCAAACAAGTATCTGACAACATTAAGCCCTGAAAATTCATCAATAAAAATTTCAGATGATGAGTTTGAAATGATCGTTATTGCAACAGGCACAGATGAACTGTATAAGAAATATCTTGAGCTTAAGGAAAAAGCTGCTGAAATTGTAAATTCACCTTTACCAAAGTTTGAAGAGGATCTTAATGATACCGTTGAAAGTGTTGTTGAAATGAAGGCAATTAACGAGGCAGAGCAGCTTAAACACAGGATCGCCGTAAGTAAGGCTTACAATTTAAGAGATAACGCACTTCTTGTTCTCAAGAAAGAGATGAACAAGCATGATGCTGTAAAAGATTTCATTAAGAAGGCTGGCAAATATCAGAAGAACATTAATAAGTTTAAGAAAGAATGCAGAGAAAAGAGCCAGCTGGCAAAGATCAGTGTTTCAGTTTCAAATACTGAGGTACGTGATGCACTTAAGGAACTTCTTACATTCTCAGTAAATATATAAATGTAAAGATCAGGAAGATTTGAAAGAAAGTGAGTGGCTATATGCTTTATAATAGAGGTTCTAGTGATGTCCAGATGCTTGCACATGCATTATTATTGTTATGTGACAAGGAAGGATATGATGATACTGTAAAAAAATTACAGAAAGACATAGAATCTGTTTTTGAAGTTCAGCCAATAGTTAAGGGAGTCAAGAAATTTGACTCCCTTAACTATTATCCTAATGGCGTTATAGAATTTAAAGTAAGAAACAGATATGGTAGGGAAGTAACAGAAAAAATATTATGCAATCCATGGTCAGTTATTAAAGAGAATGAATCAGCTGCTAAGAAAAAGAAACATGTATTTAATGTAAAATGGCTGGATTATAGAACTCCAGATTTTACTATTGATATATTAAAATATATAAATTCCAAAGGTAAAGTACAGAAAAAATATTTTAATTATGCAGATAATTTACCATATGAGAAACGTTATAGTAATGGAAGACTTGTTACTTGGAAAGTTTCTTTTATAGATGCAATAAGAGCAATAATACAGTCATCTTTAACCGGAACAAATCAATATTCTATTAATGCGGTATCGGTAAATGACATCCTTTATGAAATAAAAAGATATTTTATGCCAATGGAACTTGTTGGAACAAACTGGCAGATGGGATCAGATGATAGTCTTAATGATAAAGATTTCTGCATGAGATATATCGAAAATTTTGATAATCTTGATGTTATTGTCAAAGAAATAATAAAAGAAGATATAAATCAGGATATGTATCTTAATAATGATGGAACATGGAGAGTATGTTATTCATATGAACAAGATGATAATTCATATTCTCAACTTGTAAGAAATGCTTTTATGAAAGACAATAAATATATCGATTTCGATTATGATAACGATACTGATTTTATTAAAAATAAAAAATTTTATCGTTATGATGATGTGCATGAAAATATTGAAGAATATAGTAGATATTATTATGAACGAGTAAAAGCAGATCCATCAAGGATGACTAAAGATGAAGCTAAAGATAAATTCGGATATCTTTTACGTAAATGTGAATGTGAAGAATTTCATGATAAATTTCGAGAAGGCATTATTGGTTGTTATCGTTGTCAAAAATATAAAGATAATGTGTTTAGTTCAGATGATAAAAAAATTCCTTATTGCAATATAACAACTAATGATATTGCAGAGTTTGAAAAATCATATATGCAGAATATATTACCTGTATTCTTAAAGATATATAATATATTTGAAAAACTTCCTGATTGTGATTTTAAAAAGTTTGTTATAAAGAAAGGCTTTTATGATCCGAAAGTAAACTTTTATAAGTTTATGAGTGATGATCTTAAAGAAGAATTAGGTATTGACGATGAAGAGCATAAAGAAGATGAGGATACTTCTGAAAGGTAAATATTATCGTGATAAAGACAAAATGGTTTTTATTGCCTCAAAAGAAGATAAGGAAAATAAAAGTATATCAAATGTATATATAACAGTTCCAAATCCGAATAATAACATATTTAGTTCAAATGTGGAATTTGAGTTAAAATCTGAAGGACATGTTCCGCCAGAACTTAAAATATCTACTTTTAATGAATCAGATATGAAGAAATTTTGTGATATCATAGATAATTGGGCTGATAATGTAAAACTTGATATGCTTTATAAATATTCTGATATATATAGTTTGTTATAAAGGAGGTAAATATGCTTACTGTTACCCAATTACCTACAGGGGACTTAGCAGTAAAATGTCATTATTTATATCGAGACAGAATGAGAAAAGTTCCTGGAGCAAAATTTGATGGAACAAGAAAACAATGGATAGTTCCATTATTTGATATTGGAATGCTTGAAAAAGAATTCAATGATGAGATATTTTATAAGACTCCTCGTTGGGTTATCCTTAATGAAAAAGCTCCAGACATGACTAAAATGTATAAGTTGGACAGACCTGATATAGTCTGTCCACAGCTTAAGCTTTCTCCATATGATTATCAGAAATATGGTATCAGATTTATGATAGATAAACTTGAAAAACATAATTTTGTCATGAATTGTGATGATGTTGGCACTGGTAAGACCATTCAGACAATAGGTACTATATTATGGTTCATACAGAATAAAGGAATGTCAAAGTTCATTATTATTTGTAAGAAAAGTGCTAAAAAACAGTGGGCTGATGAATTTGAAAAATTTACTGATCTTAAACAAAACGGTTTTAATATCATATGGACAGAAAGTACGGCTAAAAAACGTAAAGACGCTTATGCTAAATTCAATAAGAGCAGTAAAGGTATACTTATAACTAATTATCATTCTTTTCTTAATGATACTGCTTTAATTAAAAATCTTAATCCTGAAATGGTTGTTATTGACGAAGCCCATGTCGTAAAGGCTCGTACAGGTGTACTTAATAATAATATTATGCATGTTTGTAATGGTATTCCTACAATATTCCTTACTGGTACTCCTATTATGAGTAAACCAATGGATATTTATGGTATAGTACAGATAGCAAACATAAACTATTTTGGCAATTGGTCTAAATTCTCAAATGACTTTCTTGTATGGCAGCGTACAAGCTTTGGTACTGAATGTATAGGAGCAAAGAACTTATCAAAACTAAGAGAGAAAGTTCAGGATGTTCTTATACAAAGAACTGAATTTGAGATAAGTCTTGAATTACCTAAGACAATGATTATAAAACATTCTTCTGATATGGACAGAACTCAGGAAGAAATACTTTCAGTAATTCATGAAGAACAGACAAAAATATTACAGGATCTTGAAAGTATTGAAATAAAACAGAAGAAATTTGGTAATAGTCATATTATCGAAGAAGAAAAGAAAAGACTTGAGGCACGTTCTAAGGCTCTTATTGCAGCAAGACAGGCAGCATCTACTGATCCAAGAATGTTCTTTATGTCTACTTCTAAAATGATGCGTGATAAATATTGTAGCTATATACCATCAAGTTATAAGATGTCAGCTAAAATAGAACAGACTCTTGATGATGTTGAATCCATCATTGAAAGTGATGATAAGGTTATAATATTTACTAAATTTAGAACTTCAGCACAGCTTCTTGCTGAAGATATAAAACGTACACTTAAATATAATGTATTAATGTACACTGGTGCAGAGAATGATGATATAAGAAACACAGCTGTTGATCTGTTTACAAAGACAAACCAGTATAATATACTTATTGGTACTGATGCAATGGCAGAATCTTTGAACCTTCAGGTAGCTAAATACGTTATAATGCTTGACCAGCCAGACACTTATGCCATTAAAAGGCAGCGTATCGGACGTGCAAGAAGAGCAGGATCAGCATTTAATAACGTAATAGTATATGATGAAATAACATCAGACTCATCTAAAGTACGTTCTAAAGATGAAGAAAGACTTGAGAATATAGAGAACACTAAGGACGTAACTACTGCACTTATTGAACTTGATGAAAGTCAAAAAGAAGCATTGATGAATGAAATGAAGAAAGAGGCTTAAATATATGAATGAAAGAACTATTAAAGTTACTCCAAAATGGAATGATAACTTTATATCATGTCCGGAATGGGCAAAAACAGGTCATACATATTTTACAATGCACTTTACGGAGCAGCAGTTAAATGATGCTCCAAATGGCTGTGTTGATTATACCGTGTATAGTAACGATTATGAAGATTATGAATATGATGGTGGCCAGTATGATTTTGAATGGGATGAGTATGGCGGCGAAGATATTGATATCAACAATAATAAACTGATATTAGATATGTTATATTTTATATATAATGCCAGTGATGAAAATGTTGATGATTATGAGATCGAAGATCTTTAAGGAGGATTAAGTCATGCAGCCTACTACACCTGAACCATATCTCAATCCTGATATAAATGTAAATGCATTTTATTCATGTTATGAGAATGTTGTGTATATATGTTTTGAAAAAGTTCCATCACTTGAAGAGATGCCAAGGATTTATAATATTATACGTGACGGAAAAATAATAGCTACAGGAACCGGCAATACTATTAAAAAATCAGATGATTCTGAAGAATCAAAAGACGATTTAATACGTCCATGGGAATTTGATGATGATCATCATACTGAGCTATTTAAACCAGATACACGTAACTGGTTATGTTTCAAGGATAAAGATTTCAATAAGCAAAGTATGTATGTTTATGAAGTTGAAACAGAAGGCGGCAGACATAAATCGAGGAAAATAGTGGTGATAACTACATGAAATACATGAAAGTGAGACCTATAAGCAAAAATATTATTGACCGTTTCATAGATAAATTCAAAGAAAGACATCCTCATGAACTTGAGGATGTCTTTTACAATGGATATTGTTATCATTTTGCAAAATTACTTCAGGAGAGATTTGGCGGAGCAATAATATTTAACAATAAAGAAATTCATTTTGCATTATGGATATATCATCATATTGATGATGAAATAGGTAACAATGGTGATGTATATGACATTAAGGGAAGAAATATTATAAAAGACAGCACTGATTGGTGGTTATGGGATGATTATATTAAAGCATTTCCAGATGAAGCCAAAGAAATTAAATGGTCATGCATAAATAAAAACATAATATGATTGTCCCTAACGGGACAATTGTTGGATTTTAGAATCATCTATTTGGAAGGAGGATATATGTATTTTAAAATAATCAGTATCAATCTTGAGATTGATGCAGATAAATTTTTTACTGAATTCGAATCAAAATTAGCTGATTGGAATAATAACTATTCTACACAGTTTACTTTAAGTCAGAAGAAAGTATCAACTCGTATGGGTAAAGATATGATGAGATATGAACTTGAGGATTCAGTTTATAATTTTACAATTTTGGCAAACAGAAATGGATCAAAAATAAAATTTGAACCATTCGAATTAAAAGATTTTAATAGATCTTTTTATAAAGAATGTACTGATAATATATCATCATGGGAAGAAAACCCTAACAATTGTTTTATTTCAATATTTTCTGAAATATGTGAAGAAAATAAGGGAACTGTGGCAGCTGTTGCAGAAAAATCGACAATACTTGTACATGATGGTAAAATTGACAATGGAGCCAAAATAGAACTAATGATTAAAGGTTCTAATGGTACAAAGTATACTCTTGAAACTATAGATGAAGATATATTTCAGCAGGATGAAGACGAAGATCTTCCGGTTTATGTTCCAAAAATAGCATTGAATGAATGGCTTGATACGGAATATAAGTTAAAAGAAATGATCTCCAATATGGATAGAAGGCAGCAGTTTGAAACGATAGCAGCATATCTTATAAGCCAGAAAAATAACAATAAGATAAATTCATTTGAATTTTCTGATCTATTTAGACAGACAGGTACTTTTATAGATATGGTTGGCGGTTTCCAGAACGATGCAATAAAAAATCTTTATCAATTCTTCTCAGATCAGGATAATTCTGCTGATAATGATGATGAATTTTATTAAGGAGAAAATCAAAAATGAGCAATGAAAGCAATAACGGAGGTAAAAAAATGAATTCAAATGCAGCTCTTGATTTTAGTCAGTTTGACAGCATGTTTGAGGGTATTGAAACACCTGAAGTAAAGGATAATATTAAGCCAGCTGAAGGCGTTAATGAAAATACAGTAAAGATGACAGAAACATCTACAACAGTTGATCCTATAGC
>Ga0326513_10002844_pt1 | contig 12669 bp, 16 predicted proteins | sample 2_2465_0518_D_FD_203654 | JGI IMG/M metagenome (GOLD analysis project Ga0326513, IMG submission 203654) | Bovine rumen microbial communities from UC Davis, California, United States - 2_2465_0518 | ecosystem: Host-associated > Mammals > Digestive system > Stomach > Rumen | place: USA...
GCCTCCGCCCATGACATTTTCATTTATTACCACCTTTCGAAATACTGGTTAACGCGGCTCTGTGTGAATGGCTGGCACCCTGCCAGCGGGTTTATCGTGTGGTCAACGCCTTGTGTACCGCCTCAGCTACAATAACTCTGTCCACTAATCTTCTAATATCTTCAACTTGTGCTATATACGATTGATAATATGCTCGGTCTGTAATATCTTGTTCTTGTAATAACTTAATGAGCTTTTTAATTGATGCTTGCAAATTATTTCTATTTTGTTTCACGTCAATTTCTGCACCGATTATCATTTTTTTTAACTTATCCATAATACCACCTTTCAAAATACTGGTTAACGCGGCTCTGTGTGAATGGCTGGCACCCTGCCAGCGGGTTTATCGTGTGGGCGGCCGGTTTCGTGAACCGGCTGGCTTATAGCTTGCCATCGTCAGGTGGTAGGTTGCTATCCTTTCCACGACCTCCCCGAAGGGAGGTTTCGGCTTAGTTGTTCGGAACACGGCGTTTTTTGATTCTGTATGGGTGCGGGTCATTGTTACGATAATCTTTGAGTATATCCCGTGCATTTCTGTGATTTTCTGCTGTCAAAACGTATTCCCAACTTCCCGATTCGGTGTAGAAACATTCGATTTCGTACTCATCGTGAGTTTTTCTTACGTATGCCATTTTCTTTCCCTCCTTACTGAACCTTGAAGGTAACTTCATGACCGGGATTTTCTTTGATGAGGATTTTCTTCATTTCGGATACCATCACATTGTTATCAAGTGCGGCCTGTACGACGTCAACTAGTTTCTTGCCGTCAAGGTATGCCCAAATTGTTTTTTTCTTCATTTTAATTACCCCCTTAATACTCGTCGTCCCCGTAGCTATCCTCGGATATGGCGTCTCTGCTTATCCCGCCGAAAGTGTAGCCGTTATCGAATGATAACACCACCGGCATATCGTCCGGATAATCCTCTAAGAGTTCCCTTAATTCCCCGGCTGTGAGGGTACCATGCGGGCCGCAAATGCGCTCGTCGTTCGGTGCGTATGCCTCGCGCAAGGTTTCAATTCTTACATATTCCATAATATTTACCACCTTTCAAAATACTGGTTAACGCGAATCTGTGTGAATGGCTGGCACCCTGCCAGCGGGTTTATCTGTTTTATTGTCTATATTATACACTTTTAACGTTATAAGTGCAATACGATTTTTAACTTTTTAAGTGATTTTTTTCTCAAAAAAAATCCGGGGGCTTTTACACCCCCGCAAAACCCAAAAGCCTTTTTTATTCAAATGGCACCGGCTCGTCTTTCATCCAGTATGGCCTCTTGCCTTCCTCGCATTCCCGGGATATACGTTCCTCGTCCTCCTTGTCCGGCTGGGGTTCCCAGCGGTCCCCTATGTCGCGGATGTCTTGATAGCGGCTTGGGTACTCTAATTTCCTGAACCGCGCATTATCCGGCACCCGGTACCGCGGCGGGATAACCCCGTTTTCCCATAAGTTCGTCGTCCGCACCACGCGCCCATCGAAAAATTCGATAATAAACAGGGCGCCGCCGAACCCGCGGAAATAACTTTTTGAATCCTCGTCACCGATATGGTAACACCGGCCGTTGATAATAACCGCGGTTTCGTCCAATGTTTCTTTCCAAAATTTCTTGCTCATAACCTTTCCCCCCTTTGTTACACCTTAACGCACTTGAAACTTAAAAGCCGGTATTTTTTCGTATTCGTCCGAGTCAAGGCTTTTCCACCTTGCGTAAATCCTCGTCAACCCAACAAGCGGACACCCGTTTTTCTGAAATAACCAGCACAAGTCTACCGTCCGGGAGCTTGTTGAAGATATGGTAAATTCCTGAATCCCGTATGCCTGCAAGTCAGCCACAATGCCGGGAACTTCGTTGTCCCAAATGGTTTCGTTGAAGTCGATAACCCAGTTCCCGCACTTCGCGGCCTCTACCAGCTTTTTGAAATACCGGTAATAATGGCCCTTTGCCTTAATGCCTTCAATAAATTTTTCGTGACGTTCTCTAATCTCCACGCGCTGGCCCTCCGTGCCGGCGGAGTGGTACTCTGCCAAAAAGTCCAGTTCCTTGCGGGAGTCCTCGATAAGTTGACGCATAATAATTCTCCTTTCGAAATGTTGTTTAACGCGGCTCTGTGTGAATGGCTGGCACCCTGCCAGCGGGTTCGGTCTGCCATCATCGGCGGGGGAGCAACCACCTTCCCCCGGACAGCCCCGAAGGGCTGTTTCGGCTTATTACACAATATTGATTTCGAGCTTACCCAATTCCTCGGGCTGGAAAAAACAAAATACCGTTGTGACAGCGCCTAATAATGGCATTTGGGTGTGAACTACGGTATTTTTCCCGTAGGTAATATCTGTCCAGTAACAAGCATCCGGTTCTAAAGTGTACCGGCGTTCACGAGTTTTAATAACCACCTTTCGACATTCTTCTGCGGCTTGTGTTGTTAGCTGAACTGCCTTTTTGAACTGCTCGCTCTCAAATAACTTTTGGTATAACATATTAACCCCTCCTATACGTTAGTTGACTTCCCGTTGTGTGAATGGCTGGCACCCTGCCGGCAGGGGTTTTTACACCCCCGCCCGCCTGCCGGTTAACTTTTTATCAGGTCGTTGCAGGTAAAAAATATTTCCCAATCATCAAGCGGGGTTTCGCCGGGCTTGATTGCGTAATACAGCATCAACATGAAGGTGTCAACGTTAACATCATACACTACACCTGACGATACAAACTGGCCATTTTGAAAAGCCTCATGGTAGATATCCGCCTGCTCTAACGCGGTCATGTCATCGGATGCGTGGATTTTTGGGTATATATAGATATTGTGCTCTTTGGCTGTTAGCACCACCGCCAGCACCCGGCGCCCTGCAAGGGCCTCGGCCTTTTCAACTTGCTGTTGAAACACCGGGTCCCCGGAGCACCCTAGCGCAACTTCTTCGAGCGCTAAATTCAGCCGTTCATAAAACTTGCTACCCATCATTTTTTCTGCGGTCTGCTTGAGCCTGTCAAGCGAGGTTTCATACATGGTAACAACCACCTTTCAAAATACTGGTTAACGCGGCTCTGTGTGAATGGCTGGCACCTTGCCAGCGAGGGCGTATTGTGTGAATGGCTGGCACCTTGCCAGCGGGTTTATCTTTGTCGTTGCCCTTATTATACACTTTTAACGTTATAACTGCAATACGATTTTTAACTTTTTAAGTGATTTTTTTGCAACAAAAAAAGGGGGCCGCCCGGCCCCCGTATTTTATGCAACCCTGAATTAGATATCTAAGTATAGCACATTACCGTCGAAGGTCCGCCCGCCGATATCGAGGCTGTCCGTGTATTGCCACATATACCCCTGAATATCGTCCTGCTGGCCCCATTGTGCATTCCATACAGCGCACCCCAGCGCCCGCCAGTCAATCCGGTCCTCAAACCACGACAAGGACGCATACACCCCACAATCTAGCGGCGCTATCTCGTCAAGAAACGCCCTGCAAATGGCGGTCACGTTCTCCGCAGAAAAGTCGAACCCGTGTTCGCGCTTGTACCCGTCCGCGTCCTCCATGTCGAAAAATACCGGCAGTTCAAGCAGGACACCGGCCTCGTCAATCACCTGTTTGCAGTTCCGGGCCTCCTGCCGGGCCTGCTCCGGGGTCAATGCGTAGCTGTAATGGTAGGCTCCACAAGACAGGCCCGCGGAATGGGCGCCATCTACGTTCTGCAAGAAATCCTCGTCTTTACTATACCGGCCATAACTACTCCGCACAATGGCGAAACGCTGGCCAGCACCCGCCACCGCCTGCCAGTCCACAACACCATTATTTTCTGATACGTCAACACCCTTTATCATTATAATCGTCCTCCTTTGTCACCAATTCGTCATCATCATTATATTGCGGTAGCTTAACCACGGTATCATTTAAGTATTCCCACGCGTCCGGGAGATAACTTTCGCAGAATAAAAGTTGTTGTTTTAAGTTAAGCTCTCTTAGATTTTTTAGTTCCATTGGAATTACCCCCCTTTACCTGTTTGAGCGTGTCAACGAGCTTTTGAGGCATAGGAATTCCAATATTTGCCGCGTTCTCCACAATGGACAAACCTTCAATCCCAATAAAAAACCACGTCGTCATTGTGCATACTAATTGAGCTTGAAGGGCGGCGTCCAGTTTGTGCGTAAACGCCACAATCGCAATAATAAAAACCTTTTTGATAATACCGCGGAAACCGATTCGGCTGTCCAGTTTTAACAACGGGTTAAAATACGCCGCCGCGAGGCCGGTGATATAATCTATTACCATCGCAAAAACCAAACACTCCAAAACGCTGTTCCATGTACCGAAAAGACAGGTACCAACAAATCCCAATACGCCGGTCGTCCCCCCTAGTTTAACTTCAAAAGTTGATGGCATGAAAAACCGGATTAAGTTTTGCACGTCCAAAACAATCGCCCCCTAATTTGAATTATTTGTATTTCAGCCCGGCCTTGAAACCGGGGTTCTCACTATTCTGCGCATTCGCCGGAGTCTTGTGTTGGCAACCTGCGTATCTAAATAATCGTACTGGCCATTTTGACACATAAGCAATCTGTCCCCAAAATCCGCCGCTAGTGTGTTTGGAGAATTGGGGAACTTATAACAACTAACATGAGGAAAAACCCAGTACAAAAGCTCCCCGCCGCCATGGACTAGACCGTATTGCGGGTCCAGCCGACATTCTCCGTACCACTTATAATCATCAATCACTCTATTGGGGCCTTGCTTAATACTAAGAGCACCGTAATAAGTAAGATTCTGTGATTTTAGCGTAGCGGAAAACCCGTCCGGCAGAGCCGTAGATAAGTCATTCAACTCGTTTATGCTTGGAAAGTATGTAGTTTGTGAAATAGCATTGTAAAACGTTCTTGTCGTCAGCCCGGTAAGACCATCTGCGAACCCCACCTGCGGGGCGCCTGTAATATCCTCGTCGTCCCTTAGTGTTGCATACTTTACAAAATACGAATAAGAACCGCCCTTGCTGGACGTGCTGTTAAAATATTCGTCAAATGGTTCTCCTGCCCTCCGCGCGCTCCCCGGACCAGTAAAAATATCGGCCTCCTCTGACGTGTCGTGAGGTATAACTTCCGACTCCCAACCAGCTATCGCGTAATGAATCCCTGTACCTTTATAGTAATTCCTATGGACTACGGTGGCCCGGCCGGAGGAATCTAATTTCACCGCGGCGAAAAGTTGCCCCACTCCCTCCCAATACTCTGTTGAGCCGCTGGGTTCCTCCTGCCCTGTTCGCTCGCTATTGTATGTGACTGTTTCAGAGCAGTAGACGATATCTGTTGCACCGATAAACGGTTCTCGACTGAGTATACTCCGGCTAAGAGTAGAGTATGTGTGGAATAGCGGCCGCCCTGCGGACTGCGGTAGGTCAGTATGATGAATACGCAACCCCCGCACCAAAACCCCTACCAACAACTCCCAATTCCCTTTTTCATCTGTAAATCGAAAATACAGGTATTGCGACGAAAACAGGCCACCGAATTTATAATCTCCTACGCCAGCTATTTTCACAAAATCACTAATCGCCGCATTGACGAAAATGTTGTCCTTAATTGCAATAGTTTCGGACCGGGTGCCGAGGCTATTTTCGATAAGAATTTCGCTATTATTTGCGCTACAAATTTGCTCCCCTTCCGGTACCGTTGCAATAGAATATCCAATCGGGGTTCCCTTGTCGTCAGATAGAATTTCGGCATCTACCACCGCCCGGCCCGGCGCTGGCTTTTCAAGATATAATCTACGGCCGTTATTTACTAAAAAAGAACTTGTTGTCATTGGCCCGATATGTTTAGGCTTTCGAATAGCGCGGTCCGTATAATACCCCTGATACCATTTATCCGCCCCCCACGGCAGGCCAATGAACGGAACCCCGGAAAAAGCGGCGGGCGGGTTAACCTGCTCCCGTGGCGGTGTATGGCCATAAGCCACCCGCCCATCTGTCCAAATCCGGTCCCCCGGTCTAACCTGCACATTCCCAATCGTCCGCAATACCCGGCCGCCCGCCGTAACGGTGCCGAGGCCGACGCTTTCAACGGTGGCGGGATAAAGATAGCGGATTGCATTTGGTACATTGATTTTAGACACCGACGACCACCGCCATTCTACCGCCGTCCGAAATGAGGCACCACACGGAATCCCCGTCCGCGAAATAAATATCCACGGCCGCGGTGTATGGCAAAACGCGATTCCCAATAACCACATTTCCGCCGCTGACGACACCGCGTTTCACTTTTTGATTTTGCGTTGTGACGTAGATGGCACTTGTCACCATATTGCTGACCGCCTGTTTCATATTTCTTAAATCAACCATCAATACCACCTCACGAATTCAAGGGTTTGCCGATTCACAATGGTTTCCGTTCTTGTTGCGGTATTTGACCGCAAAAAATACGTGTTCCCATGCCAAATAATTCTATCGTTGAAATCAACCAAATGCGGGCAATCATAAAGTTCTAAAGTAACGGATTCCTCCGTTCTACGGTCGAGCCATTTTATTTGTTCCGTAAGATACGATAACTTATCATACCCGTCTACTGGGAAGGACGTATCTAAAAGCGCATACGCATTCAGCCGCGTCCGCTGTCCTATTTGTTCCTTGTGTCCCGTATGGCCAGTAACTAAATAGCGGTTTCCCGCCCCGTCGTAAACCGCCGTATAATAGTTCCCGTATTCGTCGTATGCACCGCCGGCAAATGCGGCGCTATAACCGCCCGACGACATCTGCTGATATTGATACGGGGATATACGGTCGTCGAAGTTTGTAGGCGATACCGTAGTTCCTAAAACGCCTTCCTCGTCCGTAGAATAAACTTGCGTCTGACCGTAGCTGACCGGCTTGTGATAAGTAGTTACCTCGTCCACACGCTGGTCCCCAATTATCGTGACCGTTTTTTCCTCTGATAAGAACTTTTGGCCGCCACCCAAATCCTCATATTTATACGTTGTGATAACACGTTCCTGACCGTGGACAACTTCCGTCTCCTGCACAAGCCCGTTATCGCCGTGGATAGAGCCACCGCCACCGCCGCCGGGCGGTTCAAGTTCTTCCTCCGGTGGCCACGGCGTCAAATTCTCTGAGGTCCATGACTTATAAAGGGGTTCTACTTCCGTATTGTTATTCGGGTCCGAGCCCCATGTCGTCCGCACCAATTTTTTGACAACTGTATGGACTGTAAGTTTTTTGTCGTCCAGTGAGAATATATTATTTTCGTGGCCACGTTGAACCGCGTAAATTGTATTTCCGCGCATATAGCAATTTATCATTATATGCGGCAAACGTGCTGTCCAGCCAAAAAGTTCCTCAATCAACCCGCCGTAATTCGTGCCGGATTTAACGTCTGTTGACATTGTGGAAATCCAATCATCAAATTGAATGACCACGGATTTTCCGAGTGCTTGCGCGATAGCTGTTATATGCGCACTCGCCGGCGCGGAGGGCATTTTGTTGATTTCCTCGTCTTGGTGCTCCGACTTGTAATTGTTATAAGCCTCGTTATATTCGTAAGTCCATTCAAACGCATTCTCCGGGATTGTATACGCCATCTGACGATATAATATTTCGTCGATATCGCAAGTGCATTGACAGGATATAAGGACACCTCTTTTGCTGGTTTGCTCGACACGCCCCATCAAATTATAGTCCCATGCTTGAAAGTTAACGGCCTCCATAATTCCAATATCACCAGCCATGACAAAAGCTAGGCTGTCCGTTAACTGTTGTTCCTGCAAGCCGATAGTGACACTTTGCAAAAAAGCCGAGTTCCCGTTTACTTTATGCGGTAACTGTCGCCATATATCGCAATTAAATTCCACGGATTTCAATACCGCACGTTGAATGTCGACCGTTATTTCCGCGGAGTACCGGATAACCCTTTCCGTGTCATAATAATCGACAACCGGGATTTTCAATCGGCGCTGGGTATCGAAATCCACCGTGACTACGTTTTGCAGTTTTCTCTCGATATCGGCGTTTAAATAACCGCCATAGGATAACACTCTTTCCGTGTCAGCAATAACCCCCGTTGAGGTAACAATTACACGGGATAAATCGAAGTCCTTATTTACCGGAATTTCCTGCGAAACAATTTGTCGCACCGTATCGAAATTAAGAGTTACTGACGTATGAATAACGCGCTCGGCATCAGTTTCCTTCCATGTGTTTTCGTTAAGACCAATCTGCCTATCGCTGATAATAACATTTGAGAAAAGGTTTGTGTTATTATCAGACTGCATATAAAAGCCGGTGAAATAATCGCCGTTGTTTACGTTGCCTTTATATACAAGCCCTTGACTTTGGAAATTATCGCTATAATGTTTTTGACCATCAACCCATAATTCAATAATACCGTCTGTCGCGTCGGAAACCATGTGTAAAAGATAGGTTTTGCGGGCGGCTTTTGTGATGGTGCCAGCCGGCTTGACGTTGACCATCGTCGGCCCGTTGATGTAACAAACCAGCGAAGTCGCGTCGCTCTGCCGGGCCACGCCAGTATCGTTCCCGTTTTCGCGGTTATAGACACGCCATTTCGCGGAGCCAGTATAATATAAATCCCACTTCACCCATAATTCTTTCGCGGGCGGAATGCCGAAACACGCCTCGCGACCACTTTGCCAAAATGCACTCCGAATCCCGGATTTTTCAATAGGCAGGTTTGTGAGTGTATTCCCGGCGACCGTCAATAATGTTGCGGTGCCATAATTTTCATATCTCCATGTTTTGTTGACAATTCTTTCCGTATCAAATGGCAGAGCCAGCGACTTAGATAAAAGCCTTTCTGTATCGAAAAGCGCCACATTAAATCCATCTGCGAAAGTCAGTTCCACGTTAGAGATTATCAAATTGCTGGCCCAAATATTGCTCCCGTCCATTTGGATATAGAGGTTTGCAAAATTAGCACCGTTGTTGACATTGCCGGTGTAACTGTCTGTTGTGCCGTCCGGAAACCGGTACTCAATAACGCCGTTGCTGGCACCGCTTTTCATGTGGAGCAACAATGACCGCAATTTATTTTTCCCGAAAGAGTTTGGCCCGTTCTGCTGGGTGCCGTTATGCCATAGCATATAATTATTCGCGATTGTTGCGTGTGTGCTCCAGCCGTTTACCCCGTTTCCGTCACTGCTATAAATTCTCAGACGGTCGTTATTTTGGTAATTCGCCGTGGTATAGATATCAAGCCGAATCCAAAGTTCCTTAGCCGCTGGGATACCAAAACAGGCCTTCTGATTTGGCTGGTAAAACGCAACCCCCGTCACGGACTGTTCCGGCGGTAAATTAGTGAGCGTCGTGCCACCTGTCACGGTTAAGAGGTCAGCCCTGCCGGGGTTTTCGTACCGGATAAGTGTCAACGCGTTTTTTACTTTTCTGACGGTTTTAGGATAAAAAACTATATTCTGATAAAAGTCTGTTGTTATATCAGAAAGGTTATACCGATTATTTGTTCCGTCCTCAACTATAAGCTCGTCAATATAACCGATTAGTGCTTGGTTTCCGTTATTAAGAGCACCGACGGAAATCCTGAACTTTTGCCGGTTATATTGTGTTGGGCCGCTTACTGTGTTCCCCCCATTATTACCGACATATAAATTCTTATAGGTGCCATATTTGATGAACTGCACAAACACCCAATTCCCGACGGCCTCACTTGAATTGGTATAAGAATACCCGTAATCCCGGGAAACATCGGTTTCCGCATTCACCCAAATTTTTAATTTATTGCTTGTTCCGTCCCTTTGGATTGACAATAGTTGATAGCCATTGTCCGGGTCGTAAATGGTACAGATACGGGCGTTTGCTGGGGAGGCCGGGTCAACATAAACCCACATTCTCACACAAAAATCCTGACCGCCCAATTCAATATCGTCGGATATTAAATAACTGCTCCCGTCTAATTGCAATGCTTTTCCGTTTTTTGAATTAGTCGACAACTCCGGGTTCCCGTAGGCTGTCCAATTATTTAATAAGACGTCTTGTGTTACTGTTTTATCAAATGGCAACCACGAGGCAATTTGATTCAGGTTCATAACCCCGTTCCCCCCTTTCCCGTTTTTTGTTATACTGCCGCAATCGTAGCCGCCACTCGAAGGGAAACGCTCCTATCCGTGGACGGAACTTCCGTGTCAACGCTTGACGCTTTTGCGTAAAAAATCGTATTTACATCTGTGATAGCATTACTAATCGTAATACTATCCGTGAACGTACCATTTTCCGTCAAGCATAATTTCCAATGGTCGTCTGTGTCCCCGTTATCGGAAATCGTTGTGCTCCCGGTCGTGGTGTAGCCGGTTTCTGTTCTCACTGCCAGTTTAACCGTCTTGCTTTCGTTTATTGCCGCGTCCAACGAAACCGTCAGAGGGCTGGTATACGTTCCGTCCGTAGAAATTGCCGTTCCGTCCGTACCGCCTGCCGTGGGGTTATTCATATAAAGATTGATGAATGCGTTTGCCATTTTCAGCACCTCCAAAGTTCAAAATCCAGCATAACATAATTCGGAAACCGGGGCTCGTATTTATATGAGCGAATAACTATACGGCAATTCTCCCATAATTCCCCGGCCTCGTCTGTAAAAGTTACAATCTGCCGCGTCCGCCATAACGCGAGAATCGCGTTAAAATTTGCCCGCGAAAACAGGCAGGATATCACAAAGGAATCCCCGCTTTCGATATGGCCATAATCTTGCACCGTGTTCCCCTGAATCAACGGTACCTTTTCAACACGGTCGTCCACGTTCACGGTAAAACTTTCCGGAGCGCGGTAGCTCTCAATATTGTTTATTTTGATTTTCATAGCCGCCCTCCTAGTTCCCGAAACCGGTATTTATCCGGCTCGTGGCCTCGTTGACTGCACTTGTTACGGCATTTGCGACATTATTTGTGATGTCGTCGGTTAACCGTTGTTTCATTGCATTGTCAAAAACATACGCGCCGCCGAGATTAACATTTATCGACGGATTAACATTTATTTCCGGCGGGTTTTGGCCCTTTTGTTCAATGGCCCCCAGTATTTCCGAAAGGTTTGCATTGACCTCCGGGACCTGACTATTTATTTGGTCAAGAATCCCAATCGTCTGCTCGCTGGTCTGCGCAAGTGTGCTGGATAACTCGGAAAGCCCTTGCGAACTGCCATCGGAGATAAGACCTGTTCCCCAGTTATTCGCCTCTTTCATGGCCTTTTGGAAACCCATAATTTCGGCCATGTTGGTTCTTTCGGACGGACTAACACCGGCCTCCGCCATCATTGCCCGCTGGATTGCTTTTATGGCGTTTTTCTGCCGGTCGCCTTGCGACTGGGTGAAGTCATAAAAACCGCCGCCATCGGCAGTGACATTCCCTGCCATTGCGTTCCGGTATAACGCAAGGTATTTTTTCTGACTGGTGAACATATTTTTTACACTATCATTCACCGCCTGTTTTTTCTGCTGTTCGGCCGCCCGCGTTGCGGTAACTTCGTCCATTCCCTTTTTTATCCATGCCCTACGCTCCCGGTCGATTTGCCGGAGGCGCTGGGTTAAGGAATCCTCGTAAACGCTGTCAAGGTATTGCGCTGTTTCCCTTGCGCTGTCCTCAATAACCTTCTGCCGTTTTAATTCGGCCTCACGAGTCACCCTTGCAGGGTCCGCACCTTTTTTGAGCGTATCTTCCGCGGAGTATTCGATATCCTTTAGGCTGTTTTCATAGTCGCTATGAGATAACCGGTATATACTACGGTCGAGGGCTTTATTCGCCTCTTTTGCCTCTTTTGCGGCGTCCTTCATAGCCTTTTTAATATCGTCCGCCACGTCGGACCATGCGGCGGCCTCCGTTTTGCCCTGCCGGATAGATTCCGCAACTTTATCCTTGATGGCCTCAAGCTGTTCTTTTAATTTTTCGCTTGTAACGTTTGCAAGGTTTTTCTGCAAATCCTCCTTAATTTGCGCGGCCTCTTTTTCCAATCTTACAGACTCACCAATACCGCGGTTTTCCTCCTCGCGCTCTTTGCGACGGTCTGCGTTCCATTTCTTAAAAGTTTCTTCCTGTTCCTTCAAGAGTTGTTGCCGGGTTTTTATGGCCTCAAATTCGTCACCGCCGACCGCCCATTTTCCCAGCCGGCCGAGAAATTCATCTGCGGCGTTTCCTGCACCATACGCGCCCGCGACCGCGCCTTTCCAGCCGAAACGCGAACCGCCGGCAATACCGCCAGCAAGGGCGGCGGAACCGTCAACAAGCGGGCGGAGAATAGCTGTACCCGTAGGATTTATTTTTTTAAGGACTTCCCAATCATCAGCGGAGGCACCAACATCGTCTATTCCCTTTTTTACTTTCCCGAGCAAGGACACAACTTCAACCAGTATTGTCGCGAGCCCGCCCACGGCGTTTCCTGCCACGGTGCCGAATTCCTTTATTGCACTTTGATTTTCCCTGATTAGTTGTGCAAAATCCGAAAAACCCCGTGTTATTTCCGGCATCATTTCGCGGGCAATCGGCATCATTGCCTGACCTACGGCGCCGGTTAACTGGCCCGCCTGCATTTGCATTGCTTGCCATTCGATATAAAGTTCGTGGGCCTCTTTGGGATTTAATAAACCCGTGGTTTTTATGCGGCTGATGATTTCAAGGTTTGTCGCGTAGTCCTGCAACAACGGG
>Ga0326513_10002845_pt1 | contig 12668 bp, 19 predicted proteins | sample 2_2465_0518_D_FD_203654 | JGI IMG/M metagenome (GOLD analysis project Ga0326513, IMG submission 203654) | Bovine rumen microbial communities from UC Davis, California, United States - 2_2465_0518 | ecosystem: Host-associated > Mammals > Digestive system > Stomach > Rumen | place: USA...
GATAAGTGCTACGGGAGGATTCTCCTCCTCTTTTAGTTCGCTTACGCGATAGCGCAACTCAGTTACATACTGTAACTTCTCAGACTGAGTCAGTCCTTTCTTTGCGCTCATATCCGCAACAACTGTTTCAGCCGTCTCAGACTTCTTTGCTGCGGGCTCTACTACTGGCGCCTCTACTTTAGGTGCCTTTGTTTTGTCTTTTCCCATTTTTGATAAATGTTTTAAAGGGTTAATTACTATGGCTTGCCAGGCCGTAACTTATGGCGAATCTTTTTGGGTATTATCTGCGATAGAATAGACAGTCATCCATCGTCGAAGAACATACGCCAAGTTGGTTGCCCACGCGGAGATGCATGGACTTTACTTAGGATAAGATTGTTCTGACTGAAAAGCGAATCCTTACTTGCAGGTTTTGGGGATTTCTCCCGCTTGGATGCTGAGAACAGCATACCTGTCACGAGACCGTCAAATGTCGGTACGTCGCTCAGCACCTGCATGGGGGCATTCTCAATCATAACAACTTTATCCTGCTTCTTGTCTTCCGTCATTGTATAGACGAAAGAGGCTGCTGCATAAGCACCGATAAATGATACCAGCAGTTTCCAGAACAGCTTGTCACTCTCGTTGTAACGAGCAATGGCAGTAATTGCTGCTACTGTAGCCAGAAATGCAAATAAAGTCATCATAATTTTAATTTTTGTTTAAGAAGTTTACGTTTCCGAAACAGGTGCGACTTTACGGTACCTGGCGGAATCTTAGTAATATCACTAATCTCACTTACAGTTAAATTATCTATGTAATGCAGTTCAAAGACTCTACGAACGTCTTCTGGGAACTGTTTAAACAACTCTAGTATTTGATTATAGGAAATGCTGTCGACACTTGATTCCCCATAATCTACTTCCTGGATTCTTTGTACGTTTGGGTCTTCCAAATCCTGTGGCACATACTTTTGTGGTTTAAGCTCACGTAAATAATCAATTGCAGTACGGTTAGTCAAAACACGTAACCATCCTCCAAATGAAGAATAGTCTGTGAATTTAGAGAGTTTTCGATAAACTTTATCCCATACGATGTTATTAATATCGCGGGCCTCGTCATAATCTTTGAGGTAGTTATACAATAGATTTGTAGTAAATCCACTGTACTTATGATAAAGCTTATTGAACGCAGACATTTCGCCTGCTTGAGCGCTTTTGATAAGAGCTATTTCTTCTTCAGTAATCTTCGGATTCTTAGCTTTCATATCAAAACAAATTTACCGGTTATTAAGGTGTCACTCCTGTAACAGACGGTGCTGTGTTGTGAGGTAGCACATATTGAAATGTGGCTTTCTTGGTTAAATCAATAGTAGCGATCCTACCTACCTCTGGCTTCAGAATTTATCATGAATCATTCTTACTTTTGTCAGGCAGCTCAACCTTTCGGGAGCACTTAAGGGAGTCTCACCCTATTCCTCTAGCCATAGTGGGCTGTTGTCATCAAAGACTACCTTATAGGACAGCCCTAGAACGGAAGGTCTTCGTTAATATAGTCGAAGCATTCTCGTTCCAATGTGTCAACAAGATTCAAATGCAACTTAATCCCTGTCTCCTTACTAATAATCCCATCATCTACTAACTTATTAAGTTTTGATATAAATATTCGTTCTCTCACCTGTATAGTTTGATAACTTATATTCTCAAAATTTGGTAAAACTTTAAAATTAAACCATCTTATAAGTTCTTGTAGTTCTTTATGAGACCATATTTCGTACAGAAGGTCATAATCAAATTCATCTGGATCCTGTTCTTCGTAGTACGGAACAAACAACCGAGTAGTGTTAATAACACCAACTGAGCCTTGATTGTATGCGATACTCAGCTGAGTGTACACATTACTAGGCTTTGTTTGATCCACGTCTTGTAATAGGCCTTTTTCAATGTATGGCCTCAAATAGTTGGAAAATACGCTCATATTGTTTATGTAAGATTTTCAAAACAATTTATTAAGAAGTCAGTTAAGTCGTTTAGGTACTTATTTTTCTTCTTACGAGTTTCTTCGTCATCTTCCTTTGTTGGGCAATAATTATACAAATAATTAAGCATTATACCACGCTTAATATCTGTTAAATCTGTGCCTTTGTTTTTAGAGATTTCATACTCCTCCTTAATATTAGGAACAGTATTACAGAACCAGGATACCCATTCTGCCACACGCTTCCACTCCGTTTTTTCTTCCGAAGTAAGAGAGTCCCATGCAATAGTATCCTCAAATTTAAAGAACTTGTCTTTGTTTTTCATGTTTTTAGGGTGTTTATACCCAAGAACGCGTCTCGTAGCCTCAAGCCGTTCTTTGTTATCAACATAAATCCAAATCCAGTTCTTATACACATGGTTTAACCACGCTTCCTTGACTTTACACCATTTAAGTGCAAAGCTGACAAGCTTCGGAGTTCTATCGCGAAGCATTTGTCGGTATCCTGTTTTGTTTAACATATTGTGGACCATGCAGGGCTTGAACCTGCGACCTCCAGATTATGAGTCTGTTGCTCTAACCAACTGAGCTAAAAGTCCGAGTGGGGCGTTTGTTTTTAAAGTGGTGTCATGCAAGCCCCTGTAAGCACATACCACATAGGAGTGATGGCGGGAGTCGAACCCGCCCTAGAGTCAATCTAGTGTCTCCTTTTCACTCTCCCCACTTAGGTAGGGTTCACCGACTTCACGCTGTCTCCTGGAGACCCGTGTAGTCAACGATGTTATAATCGCCGTTTAATTGTATATCAAAGCGCTTGTCTTATGACTGTCTTACTTTCTACTGCCGTCTAATCCAGTCAGGCCCGAAATCCAGCGGGGTATCAACCGCTGGCAAAGCAATTATTCAAAGCTTTTAGACTGAGCTAAAAAAGATAGATTTACATCTTCTTTTTGTGGACCTGGGCGGAATCGAACCGCCGTCCGACAGCTTATCCTAGGACACGCTAAGATTTCTTAGAGTTTTCGAAGGTCTTTAATGAAACCTTCAAGGAGCCTTATTTCACAATCGTATTGCGCTTTTCTTTCTGCATAATAACTATGCTTTGGATCTAGCTGAAATCTCCAAGATTTAGCCATATTTAAGCGACTTTCGTATTGTTTTATTAATTCTTCTTTTTTCATACTCTAGTTATTTGTTGAACATATCGGGGATCAGCCGAAACGTTCGATTTAAGGCTATTTTCAGGCTCTCTAAGCTGTTTTTAGCCCCCTATCCAGTAGCTACTCCATCAAGGGTATTAAAACGTCTTAAATCGCCTTATTTTCACACTTAAATTTTCCTACATTGACTAGCTCTGGCTCAAGGCTCTCACTAGTTTATAGTTCACATTTTTGATATGTTATGCAGTGTCTATGATTTGACATTATCTCCACAGGAGCACCGGCTCAAGGCTCGTACATAACAGTGATTTGATCAATGGACGAATAGTTTTAACAGCGTTCGCTCACTGCTTACCTGCCAGACTGGCTCCCGTAACATTAAGAATCTTTATTAAACTCCATATAGTTTGGTAGTTAAATGAAAAATACGTGGCTCAAGGCTCTAGTACAATCAAATAACTACCAAACACTTCGTTTAACCAGTTTTCCTTACATACTCAGGCTCTCGCTGGTCCTGTCAATTCAGGTACCTTTGACTCAACTTTACACATTTTGCCCTAATATTAGAACGGCTTTCCTAAAAAAGTCTCTTGTCTTTAGGTACTGGCTCAAGGCTCTCACCTATTGCAGGTTTTACGTATTAACTACGCTTATTGTCCTCAATCGCCCGATTCAATCGGTTGAACGGGTTGCCCCATGAGTAGCTGTAATACCCAGAAGACACATACGAGTTGTTGAGCTCGTTCATGTCCTCACGGCGGGACTTACCGCACTCCTGGACCTTCTTAATCTGCTCGTCGATCATCTTCTCCAGCTCGCTCTCATACTGAGATGGCGTGAGCTTGCCTTCCTTCAGATCGTTCAGCAGCTCAAGTGACTTGTTACGGGCAGCGTCCATGACCTCCTTGGTGTCCTTGGTATACTTCGCATCAATCTTCAGACGGATGTTGGTGTACACCGCACGCTTGGTGATGCGGATCAGCTCGTCGGCCTTCTCCTTCTTCTCCTCTTCCTTCATCTTGTTCTCAGCCATCTCGCGGACTTCTGCCTCCATCGAGTTGGCCTGCTTCAGGTTGTCGGATACTGAACCATCAAGGTTGTTGATCATGTCCATAATACTAGTCTTCTTAGACTCTTCTTTTTTGTTTGCCATAATTTTTGATAAATTTAAATGGTTATTAACTTGGTGTTACCACCGTTTACTTGTTTCCTCGTATTCTGCATTGGGATAACTCCCGTATGCTGGCTTATGTTTCTCTGTACGGGTGTACGGAGTTACATTAGCGTGATGAGGTTTAGATTTTGCTGTAATACGATATGTTCTAGACATACACTGCTATGTAAACTTTTCGAATTACATCGATAATTTTACCCCACAAAGCAGCATCTTTCCTTGTTGGTGCTGCAATATGGTCTTCAGAGTGTTCTCGCGACAATACATATATCGCATTTGTTAGACTATGATCTGTCTTGGGTTTTGCATCCAAGAGCATTTTGTAGAATAGATCATACATATCGCCTTTAGCAATCTCGTTGCCATAGCGTTTTGATATTTCTATCACAGCTTTGGCTTCAGGAGTCATAGGTTCGTCTTTTGTAAGTTTAACGTAATTACCATCAGCACACAGCGGTTTAATTGCTATGGCAGCTATAATCTCCTCTTCGCTCATCTCATACGCCTCTACTTTCTCTATGTCTTCTACGACACCAGATTCACATAGAGCTTCATGAAGAGCTTTAATTGTGCTCTTTGAAGGTTGCGAACCTTCATAAAGTATTACAACGGCACGTTTACTCATTTTTCTCTACTTTTGTGGTTATTGTTGCTTTTTTGCCGTCGATGGTAGTATCTTTTACCGTAGTACTTACTACCCTGGTTTGCGGCGCCTCCGTCACCGTCGTGTTGCCTTCCGTAGTTAAGCTTATACTTGCGACTGGTTCTGATGTAGACGTATTCTGGCTCTTCTGCTGCTCCGCGACCGGTTCATTGGGCAAATTGTCAAAAATGTCCCTATTTGCGTTATATTCCAGAATTATACTGCGTTTACATGCTGCACCATCCCTATTAATAAGGACTCCTGCTACCTTCTCAACAATATTGTCAGGCATTGCATAGAATGTGCTATCTAAACGCTTTTGATCAGCATCGAGGTTACGATACACCATGACCTCTTCAATAGAGTAGAATGTAGGATTAGCTACATCCTTAATGCTCAACTGGACAAGGCTGTCCATAACTTCCTCACTAAGAGGCGCTTCTTTGTCCCATGGAAATGTACCATTGAAACACCACACACTGCCTGCACAGATTAGCACAGCAGCAACTAGCCCCACAATGGAGGCAATAATTGTTTTCTTCATTTTGATAATGATTTTAAACTGTTAATAAATTATGTTAATTGAACCCAAAAAGATTTCAGATTAAAAATGTCCTACCAGATGTTTGCAAGCTTTACATCTTCCAGCCTCGTACGCGACAATGGCGTACCCCTTAACCTCGGACATTATAGGAATCGTAGAGCTCTTCACAGAGCCCTACGTTGTCAGTGTGTGCTTATCTCACGACAATACACACTTTGCTTTTAAGCAAAATCAAGTAAGCTTTATGCCAAAACTAACTGGTAAAAAATTGCTAAAGTTAAAAGCTAATGACAAATCCTAAATAGTTCCCACAGTTGGTTTCGCACCTACGTCTAGTCTTAGCGGTCGCAAGCGACAGCTGTACGTACTGTGGGATAGCCGATTTCCCCTCGGCAAACAAGGATGTATATACCCATTTAGGTGTCAGCTTCTTTTTAAGTCTCCTCTGACCACGACTATGCTACAGAGATCCCTAGGATATTCTGCAGAGTCTGATTCACTCTGTATGCACCCTCTCAATCTCCCATATTGTTTCCGACATCCGCAGCTGAGTACTTCAATAGGTCCCAGGGCTTGAGGTTTCCTGGCATTCGGCGTTTTCTATGCATATAAAAGTTGAACTCGCGTGTTTCACAACAGACGAGTTCTGGTAAACATTAAATTAAAAATTAAAGAAAATGAACTTTTAGTTAGAAAAGGGGATAAATATTATATTGTCTCCTATGCAGTCTGGATCTTCTGGAGGATCCTTAACTGCTCTTGGACACAGAAGTGGCGATTTTAATCTGCATCCGTTGCATCCGTCTACGCGTTTCGCAACACGTAACCATAGCCCGTTGTATACATATGCTTGACCGGGCTTTCGGTGTTTCATGACGCACCTCCTTGACAATGCGTCAATAACACTAAACATGTTACCATAATTAACCCGATCCAGAATCCGGGCGGTAATGGTTCTTTACTTGCGCTTGTCATATATCTTCTTCCATTAGTTTACTTCCCAAGTATACACGTATACAAGGAATCTTTTCAACAATATCTCTTTCATTTTTATAAATCGCTTCTTTAATTATTTTACTTCGAATGATTTTTTGAAAGAGACAACCAGAGAAAATTACTCTTTTATTATTACTCTTCAAGCAAATTAGATCTGGATTAGTATCTGCGACAGAAGCCCACAATTTATTAAATTTGTGAACATATGTAGGCAGATCATTGTCTATAATCTTTTTCATATCGCTATCTGATATAATAAGAGTAACCATCGAGCACATTACAACGTTATTTCTCGATAGAAGTATTGTACCATCATCAGGAGGATTGATATAATATGCTTCTACGTTACTTTTCGTTATACTTTCGACCATCATATATGGTCCGTATTGAAAACCTTCTTTTGAGATTTTCCTGACAATTCCACCAACCTTAAACGCCATACTACTTAAATGTTACAGTCGTTACTGCTATTCTGCCTCCACCAGCTTTAATGGTTTCAACAAAATTGTTCCACGCTACATCAAAGCAATTCTTTGTTACTCCAGTTGCTATAATTGTAGTAGATGTACCACTTTTTACAGCTGCTTTTTCACGAATATTGCCTTTAGAATCCATCCACCTCTTTTTAGGAGATGGAGGATTCTGTTGGTTCAGTTGTTTACTCTTCATATGGCTTCATGTCAGCTTGAATGTTGTTCAGCACAATGTCCATTGACAGTGCATCAAGAACTGCCTCGTGAGCGACTTTTGCCATAGCGGCAAGGTCGTTGATCTCTTTCAGATCATTGTGGTGCGCACTTACTGTGATTGTCAGAGTAGAGCACGTGTGATGCTTCTGACCTGTCTTGCTTGGCAGAATACCAAAGTTTGTGCATGAATGCAGGTTGGTCTGAATCTTGTTGAGGATCTTGCCTGAATCCTTACGGATAACATCTGCAAGATTGGCAGATATGCCAATGATACTGATTACTGACAACACTCCTTCGATCATTTGTACACGAACTTTGTTGATAGACTCAACGTTGGTTTTTTCGCCGATAACCTCGGCAATTACTTCTGGTAAATCCATTTTTGTTTAAAACTTTGATAGTTAATTACTTGCGTTCACTTAACCTAGAGACGCTTAGGTGTTCTTGGATCCGGCTTTGGATAACAGTCTGCAGGCATTGTTTGTACACATCTTGATTGTAAACATGGTGGTAGAACACCACCGTTTGATGATTTACACCAATTGCACACAGTACTTTTTGTCATTGTACTCTTTGGAGCTCGTGCTATTCTATACCTTTTACCATCATACCATTTGATTTGACCTGGTTTTAACATAATTCCACAAGTTTAGGTATACAAAATTCTGGTATTTCCTTTGAGCATGTACGTAAATCAAACATATCATTACTTTCAGGATAGTCAAATGCTTCGATACAAGGAGGACGACCATTTACAGCAGCACATTGCATACAGGCTTTAGGACCTTTAGACCACTCAATCTGAGATATGATGTAGTCTTTACCATTCAAGGTTACTTTTTCGTTTTCTTTGAACATATTCTGTTCTTTTTAATCCAACGAATAGCATCCATGATAGCCATACGTTTTGCAGCATAGATGTTATGTGACATCCGTCCACATGATATTGCTACTCGACCATTCCAACCGTCTCTACGATTACAGAATTTTACGCCGTAAATATATATAATACGATTCTGCTTATCTTTTGGATTTACGAACGGTGGTACATGATTATAAATAACCACGTCATATTTCTCTCGTATCCAGTCGATAGCCTGGTCAACGGTTGGTACAGAAACATGGAACAATGGTGGACGTAGATAGTGATTCCAATCTCTTATTTGTTTGTTTGGATCACGTTTGATTTTAGATACTCTTGGATCATAACAATAGCGAGTTTCTCTATTAAACCCAAGTTCATCTAAAGCTTTAGCAATAGTGATTGAACATAGATCTTTTTTCATAACTATTTGACTTTTTAATTGATATAAATAATCCTGAAAAGCATACGATGAGGCTGAGGACTAATAGTCCTACAGCCTCACATGTATTAGTAATCGCTATCATCACCAAAAACTTCTCTTAAACGTGACTTAGTTGGTTCTGGTATTACCACATGTTTCACGACACGTGTTACACCATCGGTACTATCCCAGTTCATATGGTACGTGATACTATCCTCTTCGTTGTAGAATTGGAAAGTGTCCTCCCAGTTACCACCCATCATACCGTCAAGAGTGCAGAATTCATCGCTTTCTGTTAAGACTTCTTCGACGTACGTTGGATTATCTAACCAAACACGATGCAATAGATGATTATAAGCTCTGAGCATATCACCATACAACTGGTTTTTATACTCCAAGGCCATAACAGCATTCTTTTCTTGTGCTGCATAAGCATTTGTGGCACCACTACAGCTCTTACATGAACTGAGTGCATTGCACATACAAAATAATAGTGCAAATACAATCATCGTCATACAGATCTTAATGGTATTCTTACCACCACAATCTAATCTGTTCCACCATTCCATAATTTTAATTCTTTTTGTCATTTTTTTGATAAATATTAATTGTTAAACGAATTGATTTCATTTAAAAGGGAGCCTGGTTGATGCATACAACCCGATGCTCCCCGCACCCCTATTCGCCTCGCCTGATAGGAGCGGAGCCAATCTCATCTGAGATACTCATGCTCATACAGTCGTTGGAGACTGGGGTGCTTTCCGGAAAATACTCATCCATATGCTATATAGTTTAAAGGGTGAATAATCACGTAAAAAGAGGAAGTGCTACCGCTGTAGCAAGAGTTCTTTGTAATAAAACTAACCAAAACAATACTATAAAACCAAATTTCTACACAATTATTTTACTTCCTCTTTGTTTTATTGCCTGTATTATATCTTCACAGACCACAGGCAAAAACCTAAAATCAGAATACTAATACCTTATTTGATATGAAGAAAATTCAAAGAATCCCCCACCTGGTAATCGCGACTATATGGTAAACGGACTGTGTGCGGACGTAGGTGGGGGTGAGCCTATAGGCTCTATGATGGTTATGGTTGGCGTCATTTAAAAAGGGGAATATAGATTATTCCCCATAAAACAACAATTCAATGCTGGCCTTACATTGTCAAACCGTTTTTCCACGACGATTTGATGTACATTTGCTACTAAAAAGCGTACGCTAATGTTCGTAAATATACTTTATTGCTGTTTTTAATCTGTCCTTTGGAAAACCAATTCTCTCTTCGGGCTGAGTACCGTAATTATTTGCTCGGATTTATAGACTGATTAGTAATTTATGTCTATTGACATAAAGGATGTTCTCAATAGTGCTATCGCTGCACGTAAACTTCTATTCAACCTTTGATAGGATGAATAAAGTTTTAAAGAGATGAAGACTAATCTCACCATACTGACATCCAGCGATAGTGAGATGAGTTAGAGTCTTGCTATACGTTGACATGGAGCAAGCATCATAGCTTGTCTTTCTGTCACCATCAGCTTAATATCTCCACATTTTGCGAAGATGTTTTTGACTCTACGACCTGTAGTATTTGCTCTACGGTCGTGCGAAATACGAATGTGAGTGCCATCACTACTTGCAACAGCACTCAAAGAGAATCTACGTCTACACATCTTTGAATTCACAGGTTATAAACTCATTCGAAGAACTTTCAGCTTGTTCATCTGTAAGAGTGATGAATGCTGCAACACAATCCTGCTCTTTTGCTAAATTGTGAATGTATTCAACATCTTTGTCGTTCAATTCGTCATTTAGCAGCACGCCCGGGAATTCTTGGTTTCTGGATAACATTTCCACCATACGCATTCCTACATAAGAGATAATGGCATTTTTTATATTGCCAACTCTTGCTTTACTCCCAATACAAGGAGCTAATAATACTACTGTTTTCATATATCTTGTTTTTAGTGAATTGATTTCAAACAAAAGGGCCTGTCTTTCCAGGCTGTCAGGGATTTAATTTCCCGTTTGGTCGTCCTCATGCTAAGCACTTATCACATTTTGGACTACTTTTCGTGTTGGATTGTTCTACACGTAGAACTTGTGCTACCCACCGTTCACCCCATCTTGCCGTTTGGTGTAGTACACTGCTGTGAAACGGTCAGCGTCGATACCCGGCTTCATGTACACAAGCGTGAATCAATCACGCTCTTGAAGTTTGGAGAACATAATTGAATTGATTGAGATGAATAAATTTTTGGGAATTTTGCTATCCGTATTGCGGTCTAGCGTACCCCCTGAAAACCAATTGGCCGCGAGCCCGCTGATTAGCGAGTCCGCGACCTGATTGGCGTGTTGACGGTTTAGAACGGGTCAGTCTGAGTTTCTTCTTCACCTCCGTCTGCATCCTGCGTGTTGTTCACTGGAGCCTGGTTTACTGCGTTCTTGTAGAAGCGGTCTTCCATTCTGCGTCCCTGCTCTTCGAGGCCTAAGCCTGACACGTAGTGTGGTTTGAGCGAACCGTCTGGTTCAGGCGTGAAGAACTTCACCTGTGTGAACACGTTGATTGTGTCAGTGATGACTTGTGTCCCGTCTTTCATCGTCGTAGGCTTCCCGTCGATGTCGTTGCCGTAGCAGAGGCCTTTGCGGAGTTTATACTCCTCCACGTTGCCCCCTGGCCAGGAGAACCACTTCTCCATTGCTTTCCAATCTTCTGGGACAGCCTTGAGCGCTTGGATGTTAATCGGATAGCCGCCTTTGCTGTCAGGCTGTTGTGCTCGATATTTGGCCAGTATGGTGATTTCTTCTGTGCTGATGGTTTCACCCTCGAAGAATATTAATCTCTTCGGGCGAGCACCTGCTGAATAATCATCCTTTACTGTCAAGATAGCAAACTTTGCCTTTACACCATCGCGGTTATCATTCTTTGATACACCAAGCGTAATTGCTGTTGTCTCGTAGGTTCCAATGATGGAACCCATAATAATCTGTGCCATAAGCGAATATATTTTAGGGTTTATAAATGTGATATTCGGCTATATATTAAATAACATCAGACTCAACGCATCAACTGCGTTGTACATAAACGGCTGGTATGTGAATTGTCTTCTCCTTCAAACCATTTACGGCAATAAATATTGTTATATTATATTGCGAATTTTATAAGAAGATGATCTATGGTAATTTTAGGGGGGAAGAGGGAGCAAAGTGGGGAACAGGATATACCTGTCCCCCTTGCAATCAAACATCAGATTACTCTTCGAATGCATCCACAAGTTCCTTGAGGAACGGTGCAACGGTCTCGTAGAGCACTGCAATGTCGTCAGCGTTCAACCGACAAGAGCAATAGTCAATGATTTGCTTGCCAGTCTTCTCATCGATGACTTCACGGTCAATCACACATCCGTCTTTGTCAACCTTCGGCTCTCCGTTCTCATCAAGCTCAGGCTCGTACCTTGGTACAATACATCCTTGAGCTTTGAGTGTTTCAATGAGGTAGTTTAGAGCTACGTCGGCCTTAATCGACTTGCTAATTAAATTAGCATTGATGAACAACACCTGAACATCGCTGTTCATGTTGACAGTTGACACTTTAATCTTCTTACTCATAATAAAATCTCCTATATTTATTAATTAAACAAGTGAATTGTCAAATGTGGACTGCAGCTTATTCAAGCCACAGTCCTTGAGGGTCGAGTCCGTGGCGTTCAAACGTTTTCTTTAGTTGTTCGCCTAATTTTATTGTACTCATACAAATACTATAAATAGACACCAATGGTAATTTTAGGGAGCAAAAGAGGTGACACTAGGCCACCTCAATCATCTCCTGTGAATTTGTCTGGCACATCATCAAATGGGCCAAACTCAATTGTTACATCACCTGGATAAATGTAATTATTTCCAGATTTGTCTGTGAATACAACGATTTTATCGTTGAAGTTCACGCTGATGGTGGAATAATTATCAGTGTCTATTATTCTACACATCTTGTCCTCGAGCATGTGTACTTTTATATTCATATGTATAATATATTAGTGAAACATCAAACAAAAGAGGTGCTACTCGAGCACCTCTACCAGATAATATTCCCACTTGCCACTCTCACTGACAACAAGGAGATTCTTAAACATGCGTGCATTGTCGATATCATCGAATTCACGCTCAACTGTGGCATTGAAGCCACCAATCTTCTTCATTACTGCATACTTTTTCA
>Ga0326513_10002846_pt1 | contig 12658 bp, 10 predicted proteins | sample 2_2465_0518_D_FD_203654 | JGI IMG/M metagenome (GOLD analysis project Ga0326513, IMG submission 203654) | Bovine rumen microbial communities from UC Davis, California, United States - 2_2465_0518 | ecosystem: Host-associated > Mammals > Digestive system > Stomach > Rumen | place: USA...
TTCTAACCTAACTATTACTTAAGTTTATATAGGCAGTATGTACTTTGCATACTGCCTTTTTTATTAAGTAGTATAGAATTTTACATTTTAATGTTGTGTTTTTTGTGCAAAAAAATTTCAGAAAATCAATTTTTAAATTATTTGTTACATTGTTTTACTGAATTTTTAGTAAAAACAGAGATTTTTATGTTTTACTAATATTTAATATAATTGTTGTTGCATTTTTTATTGAAAACTGATATAATAATTTCGTAATCTTGTTGAGATTGCATAGTGGTTTTTGAAATTATTTATTATGATGTGTGTGTAGAAAAATAGAATTTGTTATTGATTAGGTATATATTGGAAAGTATAAGATATAATAGAGTGATGTATTGTGAAACCCGATAGGGAGGTTTTAGTTATGAAAAAGATTTTATTTGTTTGTACAGGTAACACTTGTCGTTCCCCAATGGCAGAGGGAATTTTTAATAATTTAGCAAAACAATATCATATTGACGCAATTGCAGAAAGTGCCGGTTTTGATACTGAAGATGGTCTACCTGCTTCTGAAAATGCAATTAAGGCTTGTTCAGAAATCGGTGTTGATATTAGCAACCATAAGTCTAAGAAGTTTGATGAATGTAACCTTGATGAGTACATTAGATTCCTTACAATGAGCTTTGACCATGCCAATATCCTTATTGATAAGGGTATTCCTTGGAGCAAGATTGAGGTCCTATGTGGTGCTGACCATGGTGTGCCTGACCCATATGGTTTTGGTCTTGGCATCTATCGTTCTTGCCGTGATGTTATTAAGCGTTGTATCGAAAAGTATTTTATCAAACTTGAAGAGAAAGAAAAGGACTTTAAGGCAGAAAATGAAGATAATCGGAATGAATGAGGATAATATTTATTCTGTAAAAGAAATTGAAGATGAATGTTTCAGCAATCCCTGGTCTTTTGAAAGCTTAGAAATAGAGCTTTCTAAGGTTGGGGCTTGCTTTTATGTTGCCGAAGAAGATGAGGCAATGGGTTACATAGGCTTTAATATGGTGCTTGATGAAGGCTATATTGCTAACTTAGCCGTTAAGGAAAAGTACCGTAGAAAAGGTGTGGCTAATGCTTTACTTCAAAAGGTAGTTGATACTGCTAAGGAAAATAACCTTGCTTTCGTTTCACTGGAGGTAAGGGAAGGGAACATTCCGGCAATAAACTTGTATAATAAATTTGGATTTACTAAGCAAGGTGTAAGGAAGAATTTTTATCGCAATCCCACAGAAAATGGATTGATTTTAACTAAATTTCTATAAAGGAAAAATAATATGAAGATTTTAGGAATAGAAAGTTCATGTGACGAAACTGCAGCATCAGTTGTGGAAGATGGCAGAACAGTACTATCAAATGTAGTTGCAAGTTCAGTAGAAGAACATAAGCTATATGGTGGTGTTGTACCGGAAATCGCATCAAGACGACATGCAGAGTGTATCTCACAAGTTGTGGAACAGGCTCTAAGGGATGCAAATGTTACTCTTGATAATATTGACGGTATCGGTGTTACTCATGCTCCGGGACTTATTGGTGCATTACTTGTAGGTGTGAATTTTGCAAAAGGTTTAGCTTATAGTGCTAAGAAACCTCTTGTGCCAACTCATCACCTAAGAAGTCACATTGCATCAAATTATATTTCAAATAAAGAATTAAAACCACCTTTTATGTGCCTAGTTGTTTCAGGTGGACATAGCCATATTGTTATGGTTGAGTCTTATACCAAGATGAAAATTATCGGCAGAACTAGGGATGATGCAGCAGGTGAAGCATTTGATAAGGCTGCTCGTACAATGGGTATGAGTTATCCCGGTGGTATTTCTATGGATATTGAGGCAGAAAAGGGCGACCCATTTGCCTTTAAACTTCCAAGACCTATTGTTCATGATGCACCATATGATTTTTCATTTAGTGGTCTAAAGACTGCAATTATCAATACAATACATAATGCAAGTCAAAAGGGAGAAACCTTGCCAAAAGCTGATTTATGTGCATCATTTAGATGGGCAGTAGTTGATTGTCTTGTAACTAATTTCCTAAAAGCTGCTAAAGATTATAATGTAAAAACACTTGTAATTGCCGGTGGAGTATCTGCAAATTCACTTTTAAGAAGAAGATTACAAGAAGAATGTAAGAATTTAGGATATGAACTTTATATGCCTGAAAAGAAGTATTGTGGTGATAACGGTGCTATGGTAGCAAGTCAGGCTTATTATGAACTACTTGACAATAATATTGCTGATTTAGACCTAAATGCAGTAGCAACACTTCCTATCGACTATAGATAATTCTGTATTAGAATTATAAAAATTCTTTAAAAGAAAATAATATATTGTACCAAAACCCGATTGATTTTCAGTCGGGTTATTTTTTTGTATAAAAAATCTTGACATATACCCTATGGGGGTATATAATGCAATTGTAAGTTAAAGAGTTTATTAATAATTTACAAGGGAAATTTGTGAGGTGACTCTATGAATACAGATAGCAAAGATAAAAATGCTAATTTAGATTTAGCAGATAATTCATTAACAGAAAATTCTGTTGAAGAAATAAATTCTTCAGAAAAATGTTGTTCAGAAAATAGTGACAATACTAATAATGAAAAAGGTTGTTGTCACAAAACTAAGGAAAGAACAACTGATGAACAGAAAAAACTAATGAATAGACTTAGTAGGATTGAGGGTCAGATTAGAGGAATTAAAGGTATGGTTGAAAAAGATGCTTACTGTACAGATATTCTTGTACAGGTTTCTGCCGTAACCTCAGCACTAAATTCCTTTAGCAGAGAACTTCTTGCGAATCATATTCGTACATGTGTAGTACATGATATTAAAGCAGATAAGGAAGAAACAGTTGATGACCTAATTTCTACATTAAAGAAAATTTTGAAATAAGGGTGATATTGTGAAACAATATAATGTTACCGGAATGAGTTGTGCTTCTTGTGTTGCAAGAGTAGAAAAAGCTGTTAACAAGGTTGACGGTGTTACTTCTTGCTCAGTAAACCTGCTAACTAATTCAATGTCAGTTGATGGGGATGTAAAGTCAAGTGATGTTATCAGTGCAGTAGAAAAGGCAGGTTACGGTGCATCTCTAAAAGGTAATTCTTATAAAGAAAATAAATCTAACGATGAACCATTGAAAGATACTGAAACTCCTAAATTAAAGAAAAGACTATTTTCTTCTTTAGTATTTCTAATATTACTGATGTATATTTCAATGGGTCATATGATGTGGGGTTTCCCTTTACCTAGCATTTTAGCAAATAACCATATTGCAATGGGTCTTATTCAGCTACTGCTAACAGGTATTATTATGGTGATAAACCAAAAGTTCTTTGTTAGTGGCTTTAAGGCTCTAATCCATAGGTCACCTAATATGGATACACTTGTTGCTTTAGGTGCAGGTGCATCATTTATTTATAGTGTGTATGCTTTGTTTGCAATGACTAATGCTCAAGTTAATAATGATATGTCACTTGTAATGAAGTATATGGATGAATTTTACTTTGAGTCTGCCGGTATGATTTTAACTTTAATTACCTTAGGTAAAATGTTAGAGTCCTACTCAAAAGGCAAAACTACCAATGCCATAAAAGGTCTAATGAATTTAGCACCTAAAAAAGCCACAATATTAGTAGATAATGTTGAAAAGGTAGTGCCTGTTGAAGAAGTAAAAATCGGTGATATTTTTGTTGTAAAGCCTGGGGAAAATATTCCTGTTGACGGTGTTGTAATTGAAGGTGAAAGTGCCGTTAATGAGTCAGCATTAACCGGTGAAAGTATCCCTGTTGATAAATCGGTAGGTGACAATGTATCAGGTGCAACAGTAAATCAATCAGGCTTTATTAAGTGCAAAGCAACTAAAGTTGGGGAAGATACAACTCTTTCTCAGATTATCAAAATGGTTAGTGATGCATCAGCTACTAAAGCACCTATTGCTAAGGTAGCAGATAAAGTTTCAGGTGTGTTTGTTCCTGTTGTTATTTCAATTGCAGTAGTTACAATTATTGTGTGGTTACTATGTGGTGCAACCTTTGGTAATGCACTTGTTAGAGGTATTTCTGTACTTGTTATCAGTTGTCCTTGTGCATTGGGCTTGGCAACACCTGTTGCTATAATGGTTGGTAACGGTGTTGGTGCAAAGAACGGTATTTTGTTTAAAAATGCAACTTCTCTTGAAACTACAGGAAAAGTCAGTTATGTGCTACTTGATAAAACAGGTACAATCACTAACGGTACACCGGTAGTAACTGATATAATTCCTAGTGAGAATTATACGGAAGATAATTTACTAAGCTATGCTTCTTCTCTGGAAAGCAAAAGTGAACATCCTCTTGCAAAGGCAGTTGTACAAAAAGCTATTGACAGTAGTATTAAAACTCTAGATACAACAGACTTTAAGTCACTAACAGGTAACGGTGTATCAGCTAAAATAAATGGCAAAACAATTGTTGGTGGTAGTGTAAAGCACATTTCTTCTATTGCTAACATTGATGAAAATATTATCAAAAAAGCTGATGACCTTGCAACTAAAGGCAAAACACCTTTACTGTTTGTTATGGATAATCAGTTGCTAGGTATTATTGCCGTAGCTGATGTGGTAAAAAGTGATAGTCCAAAGGCAATTAAAGAACTTCAAAATATGGGCATTAAGGTTGTTATGGTTACAGGTGATAATGAAAAGACTGCTCAAGCTATAGCAAAAGAGTCCGGTGTTGATGAAGTAATTGCCGGTGTATTACCTGACGGTAAAGAAAAGGTTGTTACTCAGTATAAACAGAAAGGTATGGTTGCAATGGTTGGTGACGGTATCAATGATGCTCCTGCATTAACAAGAGCAGATATTGGTATTGCTATTGGTGCAGGTACTGATGTTGCAATTGACTCAGCTGATATTGTATTGATGAAAAGTAAACTAACTGATGTTTCAGGTGCAATCAGACTAAGCAGAGGTGCTTTAAGAAATATTCACGAAAATTTATTCTGGGCATTTATCTACAATGTAATCGGTATTCCTTTAGCTGCCGGTGTGTGGATTCCTATTTTCGGTTGGACACTTAGCCCTATGTTTGGTGCAGCAGCAATGAGTCTTTCAAGTTTCTGTGTTGTTACAAATGCCCTTAGACTTAACTTCTTAAATATCAGAAGTAGCAAAAGGGATAGAAAGATAAAAAATAAAACTAATAAAAAGGAGAAAAATAATATGACTACAACTCTAAAAATTAACGGTATGATGTGTCCTCATTGCGAGGCAACAGTAAAAACTGCTTTGGAAAGCATTGATGGTGTTACTTCTGCTGAAGTAAGTCACGAAAGTGGTACAGCAGTAGTTACTCTTTCAAAAGAAGTAAGTGATGATGTACTGAAGAAAGCAGTAGTAGACAAAGGTTATACTGTTGAATAATTAACACTCTAAGTAATATACATTCATTTAAGAATATATATTGTAAAAGTGTGGTAATATGTTATAATGAAGTCATTGATTTAATAGTCAATGACTTTATTTGTTTTGCAAGAAATGGAGGTATATATGCTTCAAATAGAAAATATAAGCAAAAAGTATGTGACAGGTGACTTAGTGCAACAAGCACTAAAGAATGTTAGCCTAACACTTCGTGACAATGAGTTTGTTGCTATTCTTGGACCTAGTGGTTCAGGCAAAACTACATTGCTAAATGTAATAGGTGGACTTGATAGGTACGATAGTGGTGACTTGATTATCAACGGTATTTCTACTCAAAAGTATAAGGATAGGGATTGGGACTCTTATCGTAACCACACAATCGGTTTTGTTTTCCAGAGTTATAACCTTATTCCTCATCAAACTGTACTTTCTAATGTAGAACTTGCCCTAACTATTTCAGGTATATCAAAGTCAGAAAGAAGAAAGAGAGCAAAGAAAGCACTTGAAGAAGTAGGACTTGGCGATCAAATTCATAAGAAGCCTAATCAAATGTCAGGTGGTCAAATGCAGAGAGTTGCTATTGCAAGAGCTTTGGTTAATAACCCTGATATTTTATTAGCTGATGAACCTACCGGTGCTTTGGATACAGAAACCAGTATTCAGGTTATGGAACTGCTAAAGCAAGTTGCAAAGGACAGACTTGTTGTAATGGTTACTCATAACCCTGAACTTGCAGAAGAATATGCCAACAGAATTGTAAGACTAAAGGATGGTGAAATCACAGATGACACTAACCCTTATGTTGTAGAAAAGTCAAAGGTAGAAAAGCCACAACATAAAAATATGGGTAAGTCCTCAATGTCAATTTTTACTTCACTTGCACTTAGCTTTAACAATCTAAAGACAAAGAAAGGCAGAACTTTACTGACTTCCTTTGCAGGTTCTATAGGTATTATCGGTATTGCACTTATCCTTGCTTTATCAAATGGTGTAAATAACTATATTGCTGATGTACAGAAAGATACTATGACTTCATACCCTATAACTATCAATGCCCAAGATATGGACTTAACCAGTGTTATGAATGACGGTCAAAGTGCAGCAGTAGAAAAAGAAAATGTTGACCATAAGAAAGATAAGGTTTATTCCAACACCACAGACCTTGAAATGACTTCAAGTATGACAAGTAGTGTCAGTGAAAACAACCTAACAAAATTCAAGGAATACATTGATGACAAAGACAGTGAAATTAATAAGTACATTGGTGAAAATGGTGTTGTATATTCCTATGATACTTCTTTTGGTGTGTATTCTTATGACCCTAACAAAAAGTTAGTTAATTCTGACGGTAGTTCATTTAAGACAGAAAAAGACAACTCAAACAGTACTTTCAGCCAAATGACTAGTATGAGTAGTCAAATGACAAGTATGATGGGTGGTAGCAAAAACGGTTTTTCTGAACTAATGCCGGGAAAAGGTGACAACCTAGTAAGTGGTGCAGTTAAAGAAAATTATGATTTGCTTTACGGTCACTATCCTGAAAAGTACAACGAAGTTGTTTTAGTATTAGATACCAACAATGAAATTCGTTCAACTGATTTGTATAAGCTGGGACTTCTACCGGCTAATGAATATGAAAAGTATATGGATGAAATCAATAAAGGTAAAAAGGTAAATCCCGATACTTCAAAATGGTCCTATGAAGATGCTTGTAAACATAGCTTCTACTTAATTTCTGCTTGTGATTACTATGAAAAAACAAGTAATGGCACATATAAGAATATTTCTGATGATGACCAGAAAATGAACAAAATTCTAAAGAATAATGCTATAAAGCTAAAAATTTCAGGTGTTATCAGACTTAAGGACTCAGATAATAGAATTATCAGTCAGCCTGTAGGCTATACTCAGGCACTAACAAAATATATCATTGACTATACAAATAAAAGTGATGTTGTAAAGGCTCAGAAAAAGTCTAAGGATATAAATATTCTTAGCAATATGAGATTTGCACCTGACGGTAAAAAAGAAAAAATTGCTGATGCTAAAAAGTATCTTAATGGTTTAGGTGTTAGTGAAAAGGCAAAACTTTGCAAGAATATTATGAATTCGGTTTACGGTAATGATAAGCAGATGCAAAGTCAACTTGCTAACCTAACAGAAGAACAACTAGCCTCATCTTTAGACCAATTTGTAAATAATAATCCTGATGACAAGGTAATGCTGAATATTTATGATACCTATATTTCACCTGGTAGCTATGATGATAATATGAAAGAATTTGGTGTTGTTGACTTAGCTACACCATCCTCAATTAATATTTATGTAGATAGCTTTGAAGATAAAGACGGTATCCGTACAGCAGTAGATAACTATAATAACGGTGCTAGGGAAAAGGATAAAATCAGCTATACCGACTATGTAGCACTTCTTATGTCCTCAGTAACAACAATTATTAATGTTATCTCCTACATTCTAATTGCCTTTGTTGCAGTTTCTCTAATTGTTTCTTCAATTATGATTGGTATTATCACCTACATTTCTGTACTTGAAAGAACTAAGGAAATCGGTATTCTAAGAGCAATCGGTGCATCAAAACGAAATATCAGTCAGGTGTTTAATGCAGAAACATTTATTATAGGCTTGTGTTCCGGTATTATAGGTATAGGCTTAAGTGAACTTATCTTGATACCGTCAAATGCAATTATTCATTCATTAATGGGTACAACTGATGTTAACGCTACAATTCCGATAGTAGCCGGTATTGTGCTGGTTGTAATCAGTGTTCTTCTTACTTTAATAGGTGGCTTAATTCCGGCTAAAAAGGCAGCAAAGAAAGACCCTGTAATTGCATTACGAAGTGAATAAAATTTAAATTTTGTGAAAAAGAAACTGTTTTTCAGTTCCTTTTTTGTTTGTTATAGTATTGTAAAATATTTAATTATCAGTTAAAATAATATTATAATTTGAAATGAGGGCATTTTATGAAAAAATTATTAGGTATTATTCTTGCCACAATTATGGTAGTATCAGTTACTGCTTGTGGTAATGACAGTATTTCAAGTAGTGGAAATTCTGCTAAAGAAACTACAACAGTAGCAGAAACAACTGTATCAACCGATAAGTTAGCTTGGGCAGATTATAAGGTGTATAACCTTGACCAAACTTCTAAAGTAAACAATATTATCCTTATGATTGGTGACGGTATGGGTGAAAACATTATCAAAGCTACTGAAATTGTTAAGGGTGATAAACTTGTAATGAGTGGTATGAAGAACAAAACCCATGTAACAACTTATAGCCAATCTGTAAAAGAAGGTAAAGAAAAATTCACAGACAGTGCAGCCTCAGCAACTGCTCTTAGTACAGGTACTAAAACATATAACGGATGCATCGGTGTTGATAAGGACGGTAATGACCTAGAAACAATTTGTGAGTATGCACAGAAATGTGGTATGAAAACAGGTTTAGTTGACCGTCATTATATTTGTCACGCAACACCTGCCGGTATGGTAGCACATAATAGTTTCCGTGGTGCATACAAAGCTATCTTAGGTGAAATGGTGCAATCGGATGTTAATGTTATGCTTGGTGGTGGCTCACAGTACTACACTCCTTCAGTACAGAAAAAGGCAGAAAGCAGTGGTTATAAGTACATAACTAAAGAAAGTGAACTTATGAACCTTACTAAAAAAGATGATAAGGTACTTGGACTTTTTGCTTATGATAATATGAAAAATCCTGAACTTTCACCATCATTAGTAACCCAAACATCAAAGGCTCTTGACCTGCTTGAAAACGACAATGGTTTCTTCTTAATGGTAGAGGGTAGCAATATTGATGTTAGTGAAGCTGAACTTAATATGGATGATACAATTAAGCAAGTTGAAGCATTTGACCAAAGTGTTGACTATGTTCTTGCTTGGGCAGAAAAACACCCGGGTACACTTGTACTTGTTACTGCCGATCATGAAACAGGTGGTGTAAAGATTCCAAAGAATGCAACAGCAAAAGACATTAATAATGATTGCTTTACATCCGGTGGTGACCACACAAATACAAATGTACTTCTAATGGCTGACGGTGCATCTTCAAAGGAAATTTGCAAAAATAAGCTAATTGACAACACAGATATTGCAAAGTATATGCGTAAAGTGTTATCATATAAATTGAAATGAGATTGAAAGAAGAGAAAGAAATGGCTTTACCAAACGACCCTATGATTTTGTTATCATATGTAAATACTCAGTTAAGAGATAATTATAGTTCTTTATCAGAATTATGTAAATCTTTGTGTGTGGATAAGGATGAAATCACTTCTAAACTTTCCACAATAGATTATGAGTATGATGAAAACTTAAATAAGTTTGTGTGATAATTTTCGATAATAGAATTATCAACCACATTAAAGCTAATCACCTTATGTTAATTCATTTTTCATAAGGTGATTTTTTTGGTTTAAAACATCAGTATTTATGGGGATAATCACAAATGATACGGAAAGTAGCAAGAAAAATTGAAATGCAAATATTAGTTGCTTGTAACTAAGATGCAAGTTATATATAATTCAGTTACCCAAAAGCTAACAACAACGTATTTGCTGAAGAATAATAGCAAAATAAAAATAGTCAAACATTAGCTTTTATATTACAAAATTTATTTACTGATAATAATGATATTGCAAAGTGTTGGAGTATAGTGTTATTATGTGAAAAAAGAAAAGGAGATTTTTTATGAAAATTGAAACAGAAAGATTAATTATATGTGAATTTACTGTTGATATGGCAGAAGATGTTCACAAAAATTCTCTTGATGATGATAACAGGAGATTTGTTCCTGATGAAGTATTTGAAACTGTTGAAATTGCAAAAGAAACAGTAGAGTTTCTTATTGGTCAATATGATAGTGATGATGGGCCTTTTGTATATCCAATTATTACAAAGAAAAATGAAAATATTGGTTATGTGCAACTTGTTAAGATTCAAGAGGGTTGGGAAGTTGGTTATCATATTGCAAAGAAATATACAAGCAAAGGCTATGCTACAGAGGCTGTAAAGGCATTTCTTCCTTATATTGCTGAGAAAATGAATCTTGAAAAAATATGGGGTATTTGTCTTAAAGATAATGTAGCATCAGCTAAGGTAATGGAGAAATGTGGCTTTGAAAATATATTTGTTGGTGTTGGTATTTATCAAGGTGAAGAAAGAGAAATTATAAAAAATAAGTGGAAACCATAATTATTCATAGTGCAAAAACCCAGTGTTTATGGGGATAACCACAAATGCTACGGAAAGTAGCAAGAAAAACAGTAATGTAATTTAAAGTTGCTTGTAATGTAAATACAAGTTATCTATAATTGAGTTATCAAAAGGAGGTAACAAAATGACTTTTGCAGAAAAATTAAAAGAACTAAGAAAACAATCAGGCCTTTCACAAGAAAAGTTAGCAGAAAAACTTGGTGTTTCAAGACAAGCAGTTACAAAGTGGGAGAGAGATACAGGTGTACCTGATATAGATAACATTATGGCAATTTCAAAATTGTTTGATGTTTCAATGGATGAACTTTTTTCTAATGAAAGAAGTGAGAAGAAGGAAAGAGATTTTCTGTATGAAAGTGTAACTGAATATGATATTGATGAGCCAAAGATATTTGACATAAAATTAGGTGGTGCAAAGGAACTTGTATTTACCGGTTATAATGGAGAGAAAATCCGTATTCACCTTGCATCAAATACACTTTCAAATTTACAAAGTGATTTTAAAGTAAAAATTGATGATGTGAGAAAGCGTATTGATGTTGATGTAAACAGAAAGAATAATGTAACCGAGGCAATAGCCAAAAAGGAACTTTATATTTTTGTAGAAATTCCTACACCTTATATTGGCAAAATTGAATGTGCTATAAATGCAGAACAAGTTAAAATTGCTTCAATTGAATGTAACAGTATTGAACTGGATACAAAAACTCAAAGAATTTTTATTGATGATGTGGTAGGTATAGTGGAAATCAATTGTAACCTTGATATGGATATTGTGTGTAGTAGTCTTAGTGGTAATGTTGAAATTAATCAAATATCAGCAACTTCAAAGATAAATATTCCTAAAGAAAGTGACTTTTCATCAGTAGCTAAAGGTATTGGAACAAGCATCACTTTTGAAGAAGATGGAAAAACAGTTGAACCATTTGATAATCCTGAGTCTGACAACATAATTGAGCTTAATGGTATCAAAAGTGAATTGGTTATTAGCAGATAGGTGATGTATGAAGAAAATTAACTATTTAAGAAGATATATTGTCAGTTCATATATTCTCATATGGTTTCTAATTATATTTGTAGCAGGTTCATTCAGTATGATTTTTCATGCACCACCTGTGGTAATGTGGATTGTAAGGGATTTACTTGCTTGGTCACCGACTTTACTTTTGCTTATTGGTTGGAAATTTTTCAGACCTAATGAAAGTAGGATAACTTTTATCAAAAGGTGCTTTTCAGGAAAAGTAAAGGTACTGCCACTGTTACTGTCCTTTTTCCTTACCTTTGGAATTAGTGTTTTGGCATTATTAATTTATTCCTTTACAGAGGGTAAATCACCACTGGATTACATAAATCTAGGAACAACTTCTTTGCCTTTAAGTATATTTTTATCCTTTACTTCCGGTCCAACAGGTGAAGAACTTGGTTGGAGAGGCTATATGAGAGAAGAATTTAATAAGAAATATTCTTTTCTAAAGTCATCAATTTTTCAGGGACTTGTGTGGTGTTTTTGGCATACATTGTTGTGGGTAGTTGACTCAGAATTTACCGACTTAAGGGCAATTCCTTATATTATTTCTAACATAGTAGTAATAACTTCAATAACAGTTTTAATGAATATATTTCTTGAAAAGAATAATAATCTTATATATTCTGTTTTACTTCATTTTGGTTTCAATATTATTTATGTGTTTCTGACTGCTGATATAATGTTCTTCGTTATCCTTACTATTATTTATTTGATAGTTACACCGGTAGCTGTTGTTATTAGAAATAGAACAATTAAAACTAAAATTATCACAGAATAATCTATAATAAAAGTAGGCTACTTCACCACAAGTGAAATAACCTACTTTTTTATTTAGTAATAAATTGTATTAGAAACTATATTTTAAAACTTTCCCCAATAACCGAACTTTTTATTTTTAACTGCAAGGAAAGTTATTGTTACTGCTCCTATACGTTAT
>Ga0326513_10002847_pt1 | contig 12657 bp, 8 predicted proteins | sample 2_2465_0518_D_FD_203654 | JGI IMG/M metagenome (GOLD analysis project Ga0326513, IMG submission 203654) | Bovine rumen microbial communities from UC Davis, California, United States - 2_2465_0518 | ecosystem: Host-associated > Mammals > Digestive system > Stomach > Rumen | place: USA: California...
ATCCGTTGCGGAAGATAACCCGGGAGGTGTTGTTTGACATGTCATAATAGGTCATGACCGCGTCGTTATAGGAGAGAATACCGGTGTCGCTGAAGGTTCCGCTGAAGTCCCATTCCGCATAGGCATAGGCGCTGTCGGACCATCTGACGTGGACCTTGTAGAGATCGGGAGAACCGCTGATGTCCATCGTGCCGCGTCCTGCGACGCTCTCGACGTAGCTCCCGGTGTAGCCCGAAGAGGTATTCTGGGCCACGATGACGGTACCGGAGGGCTGATTCGGCTGGTTCGGCGTGATGTTTTGCGCAACGGGCGCACCCGTGACCGTGATGGCCGCCGCATCGGTGTTGACGGAACCCATGTTGTTGCGGAACGCACAGTAAACCTTCCAGCCGTTTAACTCGTTCGGAATGTTCTGCAGCTGCATGGTGCTCTGGTCTCCGCCGATGATCTTGAGGCCGGTGAAGATGGCCGCGGCGTCGGTATAGGCAAGATCACGGGTCCCGTCCGGACTGACAAAGTGCCAGACGGCCCAGATGGCATCCTGATATTTGGCGACAAACCAGGCGCTTCCGCCGGCATTTACGGTCTCACCGGTGGGGCTCTTGGTGACCTTCGGCAGACCCGCGGTTGTGCCTGTGCCCGCGGTCGTTCCGGCGGTCGTGCCGCCGGTCACGGTGATGGAGGCCTTGTCGGTGTTGACCGAACCGGAATTGTTGCTGAACCGGCAGTAGACCTTCCAGCCGTTGAGCGCCTCGGGGACGTTCTCAAGGGTCATGTCCTTGGCATAGCCGTTGACGATCTTCATGGACGGGAATTCTTTTGCCGCGACGGTATAATCGATGTCACGGCTGTTATCCGGGCTGACAAAGTGCCACTCTGCCCAGTTGGCATTTTCATATCTCGTGACAAACTGGCACTTGCCGCCGACCGGCACCGTCTCACCGGTGGGATTCTTGGTGATGACCGGCAGATTGGACGCGGCCTGCACCGGGGTCGGAACCGGGGTGGCGGCCGGAGTCGGCGCGGGGGTCGGCGCGGGTGTGGGTGCCGGGGTCGGCGCGGGCGTGGCCGTGGGGGCCGGCGTGGGCGCCGGGGTTGCCGCCGCGGTCGGCGCCGGTGTCGCAACCGGAACCGTCACGGGGGTCGAAACGGGTGTCGCCGCCGGGGTCGGAATCGCGGCCTGGGCGGGTGTCGGGGTAGCGGCCTCCGTAACGGTGACGGCCGCGCCGGGGGCGTTTCGCCGGAACAGGCCGCAGCCGCTCAGTGCCGCAGCCAGCAGGGCGAGCGTCAGAAACAGACTGAAAATCCGTACAGTATTTTTCACAGTATCCTCCTGATCTTCTTTCCGCCTGGCGCCGTCGCATCTTCGGCGGCAAACGGGAAAGTTCTTTTTTCTTTTATCTTCTGTATGACGCGACCATTATAACACCAAAAGCCGCGCCCTTCCATGAATAATTCTTAATTCTTGTCGCTGCGGGGAATGACCGACGCTGTGGAAAAGCGCCGGATTACCCGGGCGGCCGGCGGCGTGCCTATTCCCCGCCCCGGAGCAGCCGGAAAATCTCTTTCCCGACGCCGGCGTCGTTGTTGCTTTCGATGACGGCATCGGCGGCATCCCGGATCGCGGGGACGGCGTTTTGCATGGCGCAGCCGCGGCCCGACACGAGAAGCATGTCTTTGTCATTCAGGCCGTCTCCGAAGGCGACGCTTTCGGAAACATCCAGGCCCAGCTCCCCGCACAGGGCGCGCAGGGCGTTTCCCTTTCCGGCGCGGGCGCTGTTGATTTCGATGTTGTTGCGCAGCGACGAGGAGGCGATCAGTTCCGGAAACAGCTGCGGCACCAGGGTAAGCTGGCGTGCGCGCTCGTCCATGTGCTCCGGCCGGAAGTACATCTGAAGCTTTTCCAGCGCGACCCCGTCCTCCAGGATCTTCTGTTTCAGGTCCGGAACCGGGCGGCGCAGGCTCTTGACCAGCTTCAGGATATGCGGCTCCGTCTCAAAAAAGTCCGGCGCCTTTTCGTACATCCACGCCGTCATGTACCCGCAGTCCCCCCGATAACAGTCATAGAGCACCGGGAGACGGTCCATATACGTGCAGAGCCGAACCGCGAGCTCCGGCTCGATCCGGGCCCGGTAAAGCGCCCGATCCTCCTTCAGGTCATAGACCAGCGCGCCGTTTGCGAAGATGAAATAGCGAAACAGCTGAAGCTCCAGAAGCTCCTCCGGAAGCGCCTTCAGGATCCGCCCCGTGGCGGGCACCAGGAAAATGCCCCGGTCGTACGCTGCCCGCAGCGCGGCAAGATTCTCTTCCGGCAGGTGCTTGTCATCGTCCAGAAGGGTTCCGTCCAGGTCAAACGCGATCAGTTTTACAGTCATTCGTTACCGCCTTTGATGTGTATACAAGTATATTTAAATATTGTCACACATTTACTCTTGCATTCCGTTTTGATTTGTTGTATTATAATACAGCACTTCAATAAAACTCGCAAGATACAGGAGGTAACAAAGATGAAAAAAATTCTCGCAGTTCTGCTCGCAATTGCCATGATCTGCGCCCTCGGCGTAACGGCATTCGCGGATGACGCGGTTGCACCGAAAGACGGCGGAAGCAAAGTGACCTTTACCACCGGCGGCGAAGCGGGCACCTATTACGGCTTCGGCAGTGTCCTTGCCCAGAAGGTAAGCGATGTGACAAGCACCAATGTCACGGCCATTACCTCCGGCGGCTCCGCTGCCAACATCGATGCGATTGACATCGGCGATGCCCAGCTGGGCTTCTCCCAGTCTGACGTTCTGGCCTATGCCTATGCCGGTGAGCGCACCTTTGAAGAGATCGGTGCCATCGACAGCTTCTCCATCGTGGCTCCCCTCTACATGGAGCAGGTTCAGATCGTCACCCTGAATCCGGACATCAAGACGGTTGCCGACCTGAAGGGCAAGGCCGTTTCCATCGGCGCGGCCGGTTCCGGCGTGTACTTCAATGCCATTGACGTCCTCGGCGCCTACGGCCTGACCGAAGACGACATCAAGCCCACCTACCAGTCCTTCGGTGACAGCGCCGAAGCGCTGCAGGACGGCCAGATCGACGCGGCCTTCGTCGTCGCCGGCGCCCCCACCACCGCCATCACCTCTCTCGCCGCCAGCAAGAGCGTGTACCTGGTCAGCCTGGATGACGAGCACATCGACGCCCTGATCGAGGCCTCTCCGTTCTACTCCAAGGCGGTCATTCCCGCCGACACCTACGGCATGCCTGAGGATGCCACCACCGTCGCGGTCAGCGCCGTGGTCATTGCCTCCAACGATGTGGCCGACGTCGACGTCTACAACTTCCTCTGCGGCGTCTATGAGAACCTCGACGACCTGGCCAAGGTCCACGACAAGGCCAACGAGCTGAGCCTGGAGTTCGCCTCTTCCTTCGTCGGTGTCCCCTATCACGCCGGTGCGGTCCAGTACTTTGCCGACAAGGGCATTGAGGTCCCCGCGGAGTAAGCGATCGGCTTTTCCCGAATCTTTAGCGCTTTCTTAGCTTTTTTGATGCAGCGGCGCCGCTTATACGGCGCCCTGCTTTTCATTACATGCCAGAGGATCTGTCTGCCGTCACATCTCCCCCGCCTGCGGCGGGGGAGATGACGGACAAACCGTTCTCGGATCAATCGGAGGAGATGAGCAAGTGGCAGAGAACAAACAAAACACCCGCCCGGAACTTGAGATCGGGACCGCGAAGGAAATCGAAGAGATGATGAAAAAGTATGACCGCGAGTCCAATGTCCGTATCTGGACAGGGGTCCCCCGCAAGGTCATCCGCTATCTCTGCGCGGCGTTTTCGATCTACTGCATCTGGGTTACGCTCTTCAGCACCATGATGCCGGAAGAGAAGCTGAATCTCTTTCTCGGGCTGATTCTCGTGCTGGGGTATCTGAACTACCCCATCAGCAAGAAGCATGTCCGCCCCAACTACATCCCCTGGTACGACATCGTCATCATGCTTGTGGGTGCGATCCCCTTCTTCTACTGTGCCCTGAACGCCCATTCCATCATCAAGCTGGCCGCCCGCGTAACGCGGGATCCGAAAATGGTCGTGATGGCGGTGATGGCGATCCTGGCGTATATGGAGCTCTGCCGCCGCTGTGTCGGTATCCCGATCCTCTGTGTGGTCGGCGTGCTGCTCGTCTACGCCTTTACCAACGTCCGCTTCGGCAAGGTCGTCTATGACCTGTTCTATACCACCACCGGAATTATGAGCACGCCCATCAACGTCTGCGCCAAGTACATTGTGGTGTTTATCATCTTCGGGGCCTTCCTGGAACGAACGGGAATCTCAAACTTCTTCATTAATCTTGCAAACTCCGTTGCCGGCGCCTCCTCCGGAGGCCCCGCCAAGGTCGCGGTCATCTCTTCGGCCCTCTGCGGCATGGTGTCCGGCTCCTCGGTCGGCAACACCGTGACGACCGGCTCCGTGACCATCCCGATGATGAAGAAGACCGGTTATAAGCCGGAGTTTGCGGGCGCGGTGGAAGCCGCGGCCTCCACCGGAGGACAGATCATGCCGCCCATCATGGGCGCGGCGGCCTTCCTGATGGCCGAGTACATGGGCATCCCCTACGGCCAGGTGGCGCTCAAGGCCATCCTCCCGGCGGTGCTTTACTTCACCGGCATCTACATCGCGGTCCATCTGGAGGCAAAGAAGCTTGGCCTGAAGGGCATTCCGCGTGAAGAACTGCCCCGTTTCAGTACGCTTCTTCCCAGGGTGTACCTGCTTTTGCCGCTGGTCGTGCTGGTGTGGCTGGTCGCGACAAACAAGCGCACCATGCAGTTCTCCGCGGCGGTCGCCATCCTGATCACCATTCTGGTCGGCCTGTTCAACAACGTGGTCAACAAAAAGACAGGGAGCGGGGATACGAGCGACAACCTCACCCTCGAAAAGTTTGTTGACGCCCTGGAAGCGGGCGCAAAGAGCTGCGTCACCGTGGCGGTTGCCTGCGCCATGGCGGGCCTTGTGGCGGGTTCCATCACCTCGACGGGTCTGGCCTCCAAGCTCATTACCGCCGTGGTTACCATCTCCCGCGGCAACGTCATGATTGCCCTGCTGCTGACGATGCTCTGCTGCATCGTGCTGGGCATGGGCGTTCCGACCACGGCCAACTACTGCATCATGGCCTCCACCTGCGCGCCGATCCTGATCACCATCGGGGTTCCGCAGGTCGCGGCACACTTCTTCGTGTTCTACTTCGGCATCGTCGCCGACATCACCCCGCCGGTGGCCCTGGCCGCCTATGCCGGCTCCGCCATTGCCAAGGCGCCGCCCATGAAGACGGCCTTCAACGCCTCGAAGCTCGCGATTGCGGCCTTCATTGTGCCCTATATCTTCGCGCTGAACCCGGCGATGCTCTTTGTGGACACCACCGCCGTCCAGGTGGTGACGGTTGTAATCACGTCCTTTGTCGGCATGTTCGGTGTGGCGGGCGCCCTGAACGGATTCCTGTTCCGGCGGATGAACCCGCTGGTCCGCATCCTCTTTGCCGGAGGCGGCCTGCTGATGATGTATCCGGGGACCCTCACCGACGTGATCGGCGTTGTGATCTTCACCCTCGCCTTTGCCTGGCAGTATCTCGGCTATAAACGCAGCGCAGGCGCAGCGGCGTAAGAAGTAATCAAACATTACAGACAAAAGCATTCTCAGAGCGGATCCCCGAATCGGGGACCTCACGCTGAGGATGCTTTTGTTCTCAACTTGTGTTTTCTTCTCAGGTGTGGTAGTATGAACCGTGTAAACGGCGGAGAGAATTCCGCCTGAATCTGTGAGGCGACGAGATGGCCGAATCCTGGAAAAACAGAATATCGGAGCCCTGGCGGGACGGGACTTCTGCGGCGGAGGAGCGCAGGCTCCTTCTGCTCTGCTTTGCCGCGGTCTTCGGCTTCGGGCTTGCGGCGCACGCCTACGGCTTCCTGCACGCGAGCTTCTCGCACGACATGCTCAACGCCCTGGTGGCGGATCCCCTGGAGACGTACTGGAAGATGCAGCTGGGCCGGCCCGGGATCGTGCTTTACCGGCGGATTTTCCGCGGTGTGATCGCGGCGCCGTGGCAGCTTGGCCTGCTGAGCCTTCTGTGGCTGAGCCTTGGCTGCTTCCTCACGGCGAAGCTCTTTCGCGTGAAGGAGAGCGTTTTTCCCGTGCTTCTCGCGGGGATCCTCACGGTCAACATCACGACCGTCGCCATGACGGCGACCTATCTCTACGAGATGGACGCGGACCTCTTTGCGGTGCTGCTGGGCGTGTGCGCGGTGTTTCTCTGGGACCGTTACGGCTGGCCGGGGGCTTTGCTCGGCGCGCTGCTTACCGCCTGCTGCATGGGGACCTATCAGAGCATGGTCTCGGTCCCGGTGACGCTTGCCATGCTTCTTTGCATCGCCGCGCTGCTGCGGGGGGAATCTTCCGCGACGGTGTTCCGGAAAGGGCTCCGGGCGATCGCGATGCTGGGCTGCGGCGCGCTGCTCTACTGGCTTGGCGTCCGGCTCATGTGCTCGCTCAAGGGCATCAACCTCGCCATGGACAGCTACAACAGTGTGGAACAGGAAGCCTCACGCTCGATCTTCGGAAGAATCGGGCGGGTGTATCAGACCTGGGGCTGGGCGTTCTGGAACCCGGCGCATGCGCACATCGAAGCGCCCGTGCTGGTGCTCAACATCCTTCTGGCCGCTCTCGGCCTGTGGGGCCTGTTTACATGGCTGCGCAAGGGCGAGACCGGCGGAACGGAAAAGCTCCTGCTCTGCCTGCTTGTCGTTTTGCTGCCTGCGGGGATGAACACGGCCCAGCTGAGTTTTTCCGGGGAAGCGCACGACCTGATGAAGTATTCCTTCTGGCTGCTTTACGTCCTTTGCCTGCTTCCCTGCTTTGTGGGGACGCGGAAGAAAGCGGATCGGACGTCCGGCGTGACCCGGTGGATCGGGGCGGTCCTTGTGCTGATTCTGCTCTGTGCGAACATTCAGACGGCGAACGTCGTCTATACCAAGAAGCAGCTGGAACAGGAGGGAACCCGGTCTCTGATGACAAGGGTGCTGATGCGCCTGGAGGAGCGGGAGGACTATGTGGCCGGTGAAACACCGCTGGTTTTCGCGGGGGTAAGCGATCAGCTTCAGGAGAAGATTCCGGGCTTTGAAGCCTATTATGACATCACCGGCTGTGAGACGGCCTCTCCGATCGTCAAATCCACCGCCTCGTACAACTATAACATCTATGCGGCATATTTCCGCTATCTGCTGAACAATCCCGCCGTCATGGCGGACTGGGAGCTGTGGAACCGAATGCAGGAGGATCCCCGCGTGGCGGAGCTTCCGACCTATCCGGCGGAGGGATGCATGCAGCTTGTGGACGGCGTGATGGTCGTCCGGATGGGAAAGGACAGAAATGACAGAGCCTGAAAGAAGGGAAAACGGCGCGAGGCGCATGCAGAAGAGGCTTCTTTTGCTTCTCGGTACGGCGGCTGCGCTCCTGCTGTGCGGCTGTGCGGCGAAGGTGGAGCTCTCCGGCGGAACGGTCAAGGACAATCTGCAGAGCATTACAGCCGTGGTTACCCCGGAGGATCTTGAGAAACTGGACAGCTTCGAGCGGCTTGGCTCCGCGGACTTTTCGGGGAGCAGCTGCTATGCCGAGCTCGCCGACTGGGCCGAGCGGCATCCTCTCGTGGAGGTCACGTATACGGTTGCCTTCCCGAACGGGACGGCTGCGGAGAATGACACCCATGAGCTGGACCTGACCGGGCTGAAGGATGCGGATCTGGAGGAAGCGCTGGAAAACCTGGCCTACCTGCCGCAGCTGAAGTCGGTGAATCTCGGCAGCGACGAAGACGGACTGTCGCCGGCGGGCGCGCTGAAATTCCGGGAAGCCCGGCCGGACCTGGAATTTGACTATCACTGTCAGCTTCTCGGGAAGGACAGCATCCTGGACGAGACAAAGCTGGACCTGACCAATGTCCCGGAGAGTAAAATCCGGGCGGATCTGGACGTCATTTCCTGCCTGAAGGATCTGAAAACCATCGAGCTCGGCAGCGACGAGGAAAAGAACGCACCGGACTGGAAGCTGATCCGTGCGCTGGAAGAGGCGGCTCCGGAGGCAAAGATCCATTACCGCTTCACGCTCTACGACATACCGCTCACCCTGGAGGATGAGGAGATCGACCTCAGCTACCGCTATATTGCCGAGGGCTGGCCCGAGGTGCTGGAGATTGCGGAATGCATGCCGAATCTGAAGACCCTGCTGATGGACACCTGCGCCGTCGGGAACGAGGATATGGCGAAGATCCGGGACGCGCTTCCGGACACCGAGGTCGTCTGGCGCATCAACTTCGGCGGCGCGTATACCGCCCGGACCAACGAGACCCGGATCCTCGCCTCCAGCCCGTCGGTGGGCGGGGCGCTGGGCGATCGGGATGTCGAAGTGTTCAAGTATTTTACGAAGATGAAATACCTGGACATCGGTCACAACGAGCTGATCACGGACCTGTCGTTTGCCCGGTACATGCCGGACCTCGAGGTGCTGATCGTCGCGATGAACCCGCTGGGAGATCTGAGCCCGCTGGCGGACTGCCCGAAGCTTGAGTATCTGGAACTGTTTTATTCCATGACAGACGACCTGAGTCCTCTGGCCGGACTCAAGAACCTGAAGCATCTGAACGTGGGACACTGCCCGAAGCTGACCGACATCAGCCCGATCTACGACCTGGACCTGGAACGCTTCTACCTCGGCACCTTTGCCTCCTGCCCGGTGCCGCCGGAGCAGGTGGACCGCTACCGCGAGCTGCATCCCGACTGTGAAGTGGACAACGAAAGCTGGGAAAGCTCCGAGGGCGCCTGGCGCCGGGCGGCCTTCCTCGAAGGGGAAGAGCTGGAATGGTACAAGAAGCAGCCCTATTACTCCGAGGAGCGGCAGAACTATGCGCCGCGCTATGCCCTGCTGCGGGATCAGATGGGCTATGACGGCCTGCTCTACAGCACGAAATGGAACGACCCGACCTGGCAGTATGTCGGCTGGTAAGAAACGGGAGAAGAGGGTATGAAGAGAAGAGAAAAAATCCTGCTGCTGTTTCTGGTCCTGGGGCTGGTCCTGATGGGCTGCGGCGCGGCAAAGCAGGCGCCCTCCGCCGGAAAGACGGAGACACTCAACCTCTATGGCGTGGACTTCAGCCTGGAGGACGAGGAACTCGACCTCAGCTATATCAAGATCGGAGACGGCTGGCAGGAGGTGCTGAAAACCGCGAAGCGCATGCCGAACCTGAAGCGTTTGGTGATGGACAGCTGCGGCGTGCAGAACGAGGACATGGAGAAGATCCGGGACGCGCTCCCGGAGACCGAGGTCGTCTGGCGCATCAACTTCGGCCTGCAGTATACCGCCCGCACCGACGCGACCCGGATCCTTGCCTCCAGCCCTTCCGTCGGCGGCAATGTGACAAACCGCGATCTGGAGAAATTCAAGTATTTTACAAAACTGAAGTACCTGGACATCGGCCACAACGAGGACATCACGGACCTCTCTTTTGTACGGTATCTGCCGGACCTCGAGGTGCTGATCATCGCGATGAACCCGCTGGGTGATCTGAGCCCGCTGGCGGACTGCGAGAAGCTGGAGTATCTGGAGCTCTTTTATTCCCACACGGACGACCTCACGCCGCTGGCCGGGCTCAAGAACCTCAAGCATCTGAACGTGGGACACTGCCCCCTTCTGAAGGACATCAGCCCGATCTATGACCTGGAGCTGGAACGCTTCTACCTCGGCCCGTTCATCTCCTGCCCGGTGCCGCAGGAGCAGGTGGATCACTACCGCGCGTTGCACCCCGACTGTGAGGTGGAAAACGAGTACTGGGAGAGCTCTGAGGGCGCGTGGAGAAGAGCGGCGAATCTCACCGGGGAAAAGCTGGAGTGGTATCAAAAGCAGCCCTACTACTCGGAGGAGCGGAAAGGATACGCCCCGCGCTATGCCCTGCTGCGGGATCAGATGGAATATGATTCTTTAAACTACAGCACAAAATCAAATGACCCGCTTTATCGTTACGTATCCTGGGAAATCAAATAAAAACCGAACCGGCACCGCAGAGAAGCGTTTTCTGCGATGCCGGTTTTGATATCCGGAATTGATTTGGGTCAGGGAGCGAGCTGATGCAGGGGCGGAGCATAAAAGCCGCAGACAGAGCGCTGCAGTCAGCTCAGCTTGAGATCGCCGTCTTTCACCCAGCCGAGCTTCCGGCAGACGGTGTTGAGAAGCGGGCAGAGCACGGCCGGCAGCACAAAGCAGATAAGCACAAGGCCGAGCCAGTCAAAGCCGGAAGGACTGATGGCGACCGCACCCTTGGCGGCGGCTTCCGCGCTGGGCTCAACCCAGCCGGTCCAGATGCCGATCTGGCCGCAGAGACCGCAGGTGCCCATGCCGGAGTTGATCGGGGCCCCATTCATTTCCAGCCGGAAGAGGCAGGTGGCGAGGGGGCCGGTGACGGCCGAGGCGACGATGGGCGGGATCCAGATGCGGGGATTGCGGATGATGTTCGGCATCTGGAGCATGGAGGTGCCGAGCCCCTGCGAGACCAGTCCGCCCCAGCGGTTTTCCCGGAAGCTCATCACGGCAAAGCCCACCATCTGGGCGCAGCAGCCCGCCACCGCGGCGCCGCCGGCAAGCCCGGTCAGCTGCAGGACGGAGCAGATGGCCGCGGACGAGATCGGGAGCGTCAGGGCGATTCCGACCAGGACCGAGACCGCGATGCCCATCCAGAAAGGCTGGAGCCGGGTCGCGTTGTCAATGACGATGCCGAAGGCGGAAGCGGCCTTGCCGATGGGCGGCGCAATGAGCTTGGCCAGCGCAACACCGACGATGATGGTGACGGCCGGCGTTATGAGCAGGTCGATTTTGGTCTCCTTGCTGACGGCTTTGCCGAATTCCGCGGCGATGATGGCGATGACGAGGACAGCCAGCGGGCCGCCGGCTCCGCCTTCGGCATTGGAGGCCCAGCCCACCGCCGCGAGGGAGAAGAGCACCATCGGGGGCGCCTGCAGGGCATAGCCGATGGCCACCGCCATGGCCGGGCCCGAAACCGCCATCGCATAGGTGCCGATATCCACCAGAAACGGAATCTTCAGCTGACTGCCCAGGGTGCGGATGATCGTCCCGATGAGCAGGGAGCAGAACAGGCCCTGCGCCATGGCCCCGAGGGCGTCAATGCCGTAACGTTTGCCGGAAAAGACAATGTTTTTCCGCTTCAGAAATGCTTGAAAGCGATTCATGATACCAGCCCCCATGAAAAAATGTGCAGGTGTTTGATCACCTGCACATCATAGCGGTCTTTTCGGGCGTTGTCAACGATAGCTATTTCGTTGACAGAATGGATTCTATCATGATAACTGCATAACTGCATAACTGCGTAAAGCGTTTGTAATGGCTTTTAACCTTGTATCCCCCCGCCGCAGGCGGGGGGATACAAAACTTAATACAACTGGGTAAAGCTCTCGTAATGGTCGTCGGTATAGTAGATCAGGCCGTCGTTGGAGAAAATGATGCGCTTCGCGCCGCGGGACCGTTTGCCCAGGGTGTTGATGTCGCATTCGGTCCAGGTGCGGCCTTTGGCCTTGGGGAGTTTCCCGTCATAATTGCCGAAGTAATCGCCGCCGATACACATGCCGGGAAAGTACTCTTCCAGGCTGCCGCCGGGCCAGCCGGCCTTCCGCGCTTCCTTCTTGGTGATGAAGTTGGAGGGAAGGTGCCCGTACTGATGCAGATACAGCGCCACGTCTTCCTTGGTGGTATAGCTCCCGTCCTCCGGAAGAAGCTCTTCCTCTTCCATGTCGGAAGCGGAGTTCGCGGAAGGCTTTTGCGCATCTGCTTTCGGCTTTGCCGATGCGGAATCGGGCTTCGCGGAGGCCTTCGGGGAAGAGGCGGCGAGATTCTGCGCTTCCGTGGAAGCTGCAACCGAAGGGGCAGACGGCGTGACGGCGCTGTCTCCGGACGGATAGAGATAAAATGCCAGAACAAGGATCAAAAGAACAATCGGTAAAAAGCGGCGAAGTTTGTTCATGTTTTATCTGCCTTTCCTGTAGAAACGAAGAGTTCAACGCGCATCATACCACACTTTTTCGCTCTGCGCAATCTTCCTGCACAAGAGAGAAGCCGTGTTTTCATATTTTTTGCCAAAGATTCGTCATTTTTGACAAATTCGCTGACAGTTCATGCTTTTGTCTTTCTTTTTATACCGCTTTGGGTTATAATCTATGCACCAAATTACAGGAGGTATTACTGAAACATGAAGCAGTATTTTGAGATTGTTGATGTCATGGCGCGTGAGATCCTCGACTCCCGCGGCAACCCCACCGTTGAAGTCGAAGTCACCCTCGACGACGGCACCATCGGCCGCGCGGCCGTTCCCTCCGGCGCTTCCACCGGTATGTACGAGGCCTGCGAGCTCCGCGACGGTGACAAGGGCCGTTACGGCGGCAAGGGCGTGCTCAAGGCAGTTGAGAACGTCAACGGCGAGATCGCCGAGGCCGTTGTCGGCCTGAACGTTCTGGATCAGACCGCCATCGACAAGCTCCTTCTCGAACTCGACGGAACCCCGAACAAGACCCGTCTCGGCGCCAACGCCATTCTGGGTGTCTCCCTCGCCTGCGCAAAGGCCGCTGCCGA
>Ga0326513_10002850_pt1 | contig 12647 bp, 16 predicted proteins | sample 2_2465_0518_D_FD_203654 | JGI IMG/M metagenome (GOLD analysis project Ga0326513, IMG submission 203654) | Bovine rumen microbial communities from UC Davis, California, United States - 2_2465_0518 | ecosystem: Host-associated > Mammals > Digestive system > Stomach > Rumen | place: USA...
CCCTCTAAAGAGGGGGGTACGGTACGGTACGCTTAGGGGGCGTACCCGATACGCCTTCGGTACGGGTACGGTACGGCGGTACGGGTTGTTTTCGTTCTATTTTTTTTCATTATTAACGATCCAAAAATAATCGTCTTCAACATCAATAATGTGCAAGTTAATTAAATCAGCTTTATTTTTGTTAAATTCTGACCTTTTACCATTCTGGTCGCCTCTGGCGCTTTTCATATAAGACGCCAAACGCCAATCTTCAAGATAAACTCGATTGGTTTTTTTCTCGTTCATTACGCTTTTCAATATATCTAAAGCGCGTTCCAATCGCGGTGAAAGTTTTTGTTCTTCTTGTGGGCATTCCGTATTTAGTGAAGGAACGGCAACGCAAGACGATACAGGCTCTCCATCTTCATCGTATCCAACTTCTTGAACAATAATATCGAAAACTATCGCTTGGTCGTCTTTATTTTCCTTTACTTTATTAGTTTTCAATATGGCGCTATCGTTTGACTTTTTGACTTCTAATGTAAAATCAACATCGGCCTTTTGTTTGTAGCTTCCTGCAAGCCCATTCGCTTCGTTTTTGCCCATATGAGCGATAAGCATTACAACGCCTTTAATTGATTCAGATATGTGCCTTGCAGATGCAATTACAGGCTTCATATCCTTGCCTTTGTCTTCATCAACGTTTACAGTTGCCTGAGATTGGGTGTCAATTATAACAAGAGCGCCTTCATGTCCTAGCGATGTAATAGTGTAAATTAATGTATCAACATTTTCACTATCTAGAAGGTTGAACGGCTTAGGCCAAAACATATATATACCTGTTGCCGTTAATCCTTTATTTTGTCGCCATAAGTTCAATGCGCGAGTGCGTTTTCCTAGGCCGGATGAACCTTCTAATAGAAGATAGTATACAGGTTTACGTTTTATTTTATGCCCTGCAATAGATAAACCTTCAGATACATGAAAACCAATTTGCATTGCGACAAATGTTTTATATGAACCAGATGGACCATATAAATATCCAATGCCAATAGTTGGAACGAGGCCAACTATGAGTTCTGGTGGAATAGTCAGGTTTACGGCCTCGCTGAAGGGAATAAAAGCCATGAGCGGCTTTATCTGCTCCAGCTGCTTTGGCGGTTCGGGCACGTTGTCCTTCGCAGTCCGGCATTCGCCCTCCCAGCCTCGCGCAAGCATGGCCTGCACGGTCGCCACGGCCGTGGCGCGGGCCTCTGCCTCTTTCATTCCAGACGCCATGCACTCTTCGATCTTCGACACGGCGAGGTCGTTCGCGTCGCTGCACGCCCGCCCGTCTGACGGATAGGCGCACTTGTCGGGCACGGCCAGCGTCCATCTGCATCCCAGCTTCTCGGCGACTCTCTTTGCTGTCCGCGCACCAGGGTTGAAGTCGAAGGGCGTCTTGCCTTCGGCTTGGCCTTTCGCCGCCGCTTCCAGGTACAGCCTGACGCCAGTAGCCCAGTCGTTGTCGCCGCAGATCAGCATCTTGTCGGGCGTGAACCTTCCCGCATCGACAAGGGCTTGGCACACGGGTTCGATGTTGCCCACGTCGCAGACGCTGAACACGGTGGCACCGTTCGACGCCTGGGCTATCGAGGCTCCAGTTGCCCAGCCCTCGCAGATGATGCAGAAGCTGGCGTTGCCGCTGTGCCCTGGGAACTCGTAGAACAGCTTCTGCTTTTCGGCTCCAAACAGGTTGGCCTTGAATCCGTCGGCGTAGATGCGCTGACAGGAACGCACTTCGCCCGCGACGTTCTTCAGAGGCACCAGCATGGTGTCCTCGGGTGGCTCGTTTTTCGGCTTCTTCGGGTGCCTGCTCTGCGTGATTTTGAGGCCGGGCGACACTGGAACGTGTTTCCGCAGACAGTACGGAAAGTCGCTGGTGGCCTCGCGAGCCTTGGCGATTATGGATCTTGCCTTGCCGGCCGCTTCGTTCTGAGTTCTGCGCCGTTCTGTTTCGCGGGTCTCGCGTCTTCGCGCCATTTCGGCATCGAATGCGTGTCGTTCCTCCGTGGACAGAGGCTTGTCGGCTTGGGTCCACAGACGCACAGTCTGCTTGCCTCCGCACTCGCCGTCGTCTCTCCAGTCGCCATAGAGCATGCACGGCCACGCTCCGGCATGCACCACGATCCAGCCTGACGCTTCCGTGGCGCTGTCTGCGCTGGTGCGGTATCGACGCAGTCTGCCGTCTGCAACGACCAGCGATGGATCAACGTCGATACCCATGCGCTGAAGCTCGGCCATAGCCCGTGCTTCGGTTTCACTGGCCGAGAGAGATGGAACTTGATACCAGCGCCCCTCGTCGCTCATGCCATGGCCCTCCTGCCGTGTTCGCCTTGCAGGAAATATGAGGTCGCGCCGTCTCGCTGAACGATGTGGTTGGCAATGGTATCGACGTGCCAGCGGAGCTCCTGGGCGAGTTCGTAGGGCACTGCGTCGCCAGACAGGCCAAGGCGGCGGAGGATGTCCCAAAGAAGGTCGTGGCTGACGCCCGAGACTTCGGACCCTTCGGCCAGAGTGTAGGTGGCGGGGTGATGCCTGCTAGTCATGATGCACCACCTCCTTCTTGGAGGCGCGGCGCTTCATGCCCGCCTTGACTCGTTCGACGGAGGGCACAGGTATCAGCCACTGGCCGTTCTCGGCTCTCCGAATGCCCTCGAAATCTCCGCGACGAAGGCGACGCCATGCCGGAAGGTAGCCGATGCCGAGCGCTGCAGCTGTGTCCCTGAGCGTGTAGAAGACGGGAGGTTTCTGGTCAGACTGTGGTGAGGTCATGGTGGAAAATTCCTCCATGGCCCCTAGCCTGCCTGGGCGGGAAGTGCGGAGGGCAGATCATAGTATCAAGTCGGTTGTTTTTTTCTTCCATCTGATACATACTCTCCGCACAGGCTCCCGCTCCAGACAAGCAGGGACCGAATTGGGTTTTAGACATTTAGGGTATCGAGACCCTGCCAATTTCGGGCCTTGCAGTTGGTAGCTACAAGGCCCAAACTTTTAGAAAAAACAGGGCTCTCAATGGGCAAAAGTATAGCCCTAGCCTCGCACCATGGCAAGCATCTATACTCTTTCCCTCTCCCCTACTCAGCGCCCAGAGTGATGCCGTCGGGATGGGGAGGAATGCGCTCGTCAAGAGCCCTGCCGACGAAGGGCAGGCGGTTGGCGAGCACGGCGAGCATTTCGTGCAGGCGGTCCAGCTCGTGCTCGGCCTGCATGATGGGCGTGTCCAGAAGAAGGCCGAGTCCGTCCTGCGCCACTGCCTCCATGGCACCCTTGCCTGACAGGCCGAGGGCGTCCTTGAGCGGGACCAGCAGGCTCTCCACCTGACGGCGGTATGCGGCCAGGTCGCGCTTGACCTGGAGCATGCTGGCGAGGGTGTCGCCGAGGGCGACCTTGCAGGCGTCGAGGCGGGTCTCCAGCGGGCCTTTTTCGCGCTCTGGGCGGGCGAGGGCGTAGACGGTCCGCATGGCGTCCTGAAACGCCTCTGCGGGGATGACATGGAAAGCGAGGACACCGTATTTGGAGCAGACGGCCCTGCTGATTTCGCAGCAGCGGAGGGCATGGTCCTTGCCCTTCGGGTTGGTCGTGGCGGCGGCACGCACTGCCGACTTGAGAGCGGACACCTGCGCCTTGGAGATGAATTGCTTGGAACGGGTCTGGGTGGTATGGGTCGAGCTAGTCATGGTCAGCACCTCCGATGCTGTCGATGGTCAGCCCCTGCCGTGCGGTCGCAACGCATTGCGGGGGCGTTGAAGTTTCTGTGCAGCGCCAGCTTGAAGGCGTAGCACGGCCTCTTGAAGAGGCTGGTGAGCTTGAACCAGAAAACTGTTTGAGTTTGAGGCGTTATCGCGTAGCACGGCCTCTGCGGAGAGCCGAAAGCGGATCCGCTGGTTGAAGGTTTCGGGACCCTCTACGCTTGTCGAGGTTGCCATGTCAGGCGTCTCGCGAAGCAAGACTTTTCCGTTCCCAGTAATGCGGCAAGCCGCCCGACAACGTAGTGCGTGGGCTTGTCGCATTACTGGGAACTGCACTGCCATCCCATGAGAAAAAGTCTTGCCTAAGCATGCTGGGCATCCTTCAGCACCTTGTAGACCACAGGGCGGGAAACTTCGAACTGCTTCGCCAGCTCGACCACCCTCACGCCCTTGTCGTAGAGCTCCACCATGCGCGTCTTATCGATATCGGTCAGCTTCTCGCGACGGCCTGCCTTGTAGGTGCCTCTCGCCTTGGCTGCGTTGATGCCCTCCTGCTGGCGCTCGCGGATCAAGGCCCTCTCAAACTGGGCGACTGAACCGAAGATACCTAGGAACAAGTTCGCCTGCGGAGAGCCGTCGAAAACCAGGTTCTCCTTGAGAAATCGCACTGTCACGCCTTTCTCCGACAAGTCTCTCACAATATCGAGAAGGTCGCGGAGGTTTCTGGCCAGCCTGTCCATGGACGTAACGACGAGCGTGTCGCCGGAGCGGAGTAGCACATCCCGAAGTGTATTCAGCTTCTCCCTGTCGGTACTCTTGCCGCTGGCCATGTCGGACACGATGTTCTTGAAATACACGCCCGCCCCTTTAAGGGCGTCCTCCTGGCGGGCCAGGTTTTGGTCAGTCGATGAGACTCTGGCGTAGCCGTATGTCCTCGGCGCTTCTGCTTGCATGGTGCTGAACCTCCTTCGGTGGCCTTGTGTAAAGAAACAATAAAGACCCTTTCTTAAAATGTCAAGAAATATCTGACAAGGAAGTTTTCTTTACATTTTTAGGGTTGTTTCTTTACATGTAAGCAAAAGTATACTTTGCTTTACAGCCTGTTCAGCGTCCCTCAGAGCCCTCTCCAGCTTCGGATCCCTCGCATGCGTAGGGCCTCTGCCGTTTCTGCCAATTCCCGTCTTCAGCCTTGGCCCAGAATGGTGCCTGCCCGTTCATCCGGCGCTTGCCAGCCTCGGCCGTCGCCGTCTGGCGGTTCCGGCCGTAGGTCAAGCTGTATCGGCCCCTACGCTTGCCCATTTGCAGTCCTCCCTCCTCTCTCGCGCGCGCTTTCTGCACTTTCCCGCTCTCGCCGTTCCTTTTCCGCATCGGCCAGCCACAGCTCGGCTATGCCCTTGAGCGTCCCGCGGTACCCTGTTACGGGATCCCGCCAGTGCCAGCCTTCGTCCTCGCGCTCCAGTATCCGAAGGCCGACTGCCTCAAGAGCTTTCCGCATCTCCCGCTTCCTCCGCGCCTCGTTTACCGTGTCTGCCGTGTTTGCGTACCACATCATCCACCTCCTACAGGTTTTTCTCCTTCGGGAAAGTCGTCGCGACCGGCTTCCTGCCGTCGCAGTCGAACCACGCAGGGAAATACTTGAGCAGTGTTCCAGCCATCCATCCTCTGGCCTTGTGGAACTCGTCCTGCGTCTTCCACGTCCTGCCCTTCCCGCCGACTTCCCGCAAGGTGCCGTCCTCCATCACGACGGCGGCCGCGTAGAACTCGGATCCGCCGTCGAAGTACGCCAGCCCTTCCTCAAGGCCTCGATTCATGCCTTCGCCTCCTGTTTTCCGTCTTCGCCCTGCTTTCGGACAAAGACAGGGCGTTGCTTTCTGAACAGCCCTCCATGGTAGCTTTGGCCGATCCCCGGGCGTCTGCCCTCGGAAAACCTTTTGCCACCTAGGAGGTGGAAATATGTCTACCAGCATTCCTTTCCGTCCATCCTCGCTTCTGCTCGTCCTCGCCGTTCTGACGCGACGCAACGGCGGCCTCCGGCTCAACGCCCGCGAGACGGCTGCGCTTGCCGAAGTCCTGCACGGGCTTGCGTCGGCCCTCGACGGTGCTGCTGACAGCCTCGCGGAGATCCCTGTCATGGGCGTCTCCCTCGCCGCCGTTCTGGCGGGCGTCAAGGCTTCGCAGTAGAGCACCAAACACAGAGGCCTCGCTGGTCACGCTGGCGGGGCCTCTGCCTGCTTCCCGTCGCCCTCGACGTTGCACTCGATAGCCGTCTGGCAGGGATAGCCCTCGCTGTCCAGCACGCCCTTGGCTGTCAGCTCTTCTATCTTCTTCGCTGATTCTTCCATCGACATCGGCTTGTTGCCCAGCCTGAAGTCTTGGACTTGAACCGTGATGGAGGGCACCGTGGAGGTCGTGTTCTCGGCCTCCAGCCTCCGCTCAATCTGGTTCAGCGTCCATCCGCATCTGCGCTCCAGATACCAGCAGATAGCTGTCAGCCGCACCTTCGGGGGGATGTTCGGATCGTCCATCATCTGGACCAGCTTGTCGGCCGCCCATGCCTCCATCTTTGCCCTCGCGCGCGCGAGCGAAGCGGACAGAGCGGACATATCCCCCTTCCTCCGCTGAATGGTCTTGGCGCTGACGCCCAGAGCCCGCGCGATTGCCTTGTCGGTCAGGCCATGGGAAGCAAGCTCTTCGGCCTTCTCGATGTCGATGTCGGCTTTCCGGCGACCCATCACGGCATCCTCATGACCCGCGCATTCGGCACGACCTTCGGAGGCTGGAGGGCGCTCATGGCCTGCTCGACTGCGCGGAGCCTATGCCTGAGGCCCATGACGTACTGCCTCAAGAAAGACCAGCAGAGGTACTCGGCCGCCGTCCTCGAACCGGCGAACAGGAACGGAACGTGCAGCCTCGACACGAAGGCCGCCACGCTCTGGCAAGCGGCGTGCGGATGCAGTCCTCTGGCCGCGTAGTTGCCCGATGCCAGGTCATGCCAGGAGCCCTCGACCACCACGCAGTAGGATTCCAGACTGCGCCCGCGCTGGAGCTGCCGGACGAAGCGGGGCCTGTCGGTGCTCAAACAGCGGGTGAGGTCTGCGAGGCTCTTGCGCTCGCACGCCACCATGTCCTCGAGATTGAGGATGGAGTAGTCGCCCACCTCCAGCTTCTTCGTCACGACGTTCACGCCGTCGTAGCCCGCGCCGTCGAAATGGAACGGTGCCTGCTCTCTTGTGTCTGCAACTATCGTCAATGGTTCCACTGCATTGCCTCCCTACGACCAGCCTCTCGTGCTGGGCATCCTGTGTGTCTTCTCGATTGCGCCGACGAGCTTGCTCTTGCCACTCGCCGCAAGGCCAGCGAGGCCGCCGTCCACCTGCTGGATCAGCATGTCGATGCGCAGGCCGTTCTGTGTTGCCGAAGCGTCCTTCACGCCGATGCCGCCCTGCGTCTGGTCAACTATGGTGAGGCTGAGCTCGATAGGGCCAGAGCCTCCGGCCTGTACGCCAAGGCTCCCATTCGACATCCTCGCCAGAGGCATCACGGCCTCGGGACCCGCTTCTCCCATCACCCCGCCCTTGGCGAACCTTGTCAGCTGGGAGCCGTAGGAGAAGAATGTGGGCGAGGCCACAACCTGGTTGCGGAACCCATGGATGCCGGAGAATGCCCCGCCGGAAGCAAAGGTCATGCCCGTCTGATTGAACGTCGGCGTGAACTTGCCGGAGGCAACGCCGAAGTCCCATGTGCCTCCGCTGGCAATGTTGCCAAAGCCCGTGAACATGCCGCTGAGGCCGGAGCCGAGGGCGTTGGCAATGGGACCGAGGATCATGGACTTCACGGTGATCCGCATGAGGTCTGCGATGATGCTGTTGGCCATGTCGCCGAAGCTCATCTTGCCTGTCATGGCGAACTGGACGAAGGCATCGGCCATGCCGTCGAATGCCTGCCCGACTGCCCCGCTCATCGTCTTCGCCAGGCTCTCGGTTTCCGTGGCGTACCTGCGGAGCCCCAGCACCATGCCGTCCCACGGGCTCCTGCTGAGCTCCATGTGCATGATTTCGGCACGGGCCTTCACGTCCTCCATCGGGATGCCGAGGGCGACCCACTCCTGAGCCTGCTTGTCGATAAGCTGGTTCTGGAGTGCCAAGCTTTGGTTCGTGTCGCCCGTCAGCTGGGCGAACTCTTCGTAGAACTGGGCCTTGTCCCGAAGGGTGCGGAGGCTGAGCTCGTCGAGCTTCTGGGCCTTCTCCAGCTCGGCCTTTCTCTTCTCCAGAGAAGCAAGCTCCTCGGCCTGGGCGGCCGTCGCCTGCTTCCTGCGGATCGTCTCGTCCTTCTTCACGTCGGCGTTCTTGACCGCCGCTTCGGCCTCGGCCTCGATTTTGGCCCTTAGCCTGTCGTAGGTGGTCATCCCAGGCTGGAGCGCCCGCTCAAGGGCCTCCACCTCGTTCCGCATCTTCTCGATGCCCGAGGCGAACCTCGCGGAGCTCTCGGCCTCTCTGGCGGCGCCGCCGCCACCCTTGCCCTTGCCGCCCTTTCCGGCCAGCGACTTGAACTGCTCTTCCACGGAGGCCATTGCGTCGGCGTAGCCCTTCTGGAGCGCGGCAAGCTGGGCGGGGTCGCCGCCGTTGGCCATGATCGCCGCCCTCGCCGTGTTGTACTGCGAGGTCAACGCACCCCTCTTGCCCTGCAGGGCGTTCTGCTTGCCCGTCTTGCTCTTGCCCGCCTCCTTCCCGAAGATATCGAGCGTTTCCTTGACCAGCGCATCCCGCTCCTGCTTGCGGGCCTTGGCCTGCGTGAGCATGTTCCGCGCCGTGGAGGTAGCCTTGCGGGATGCGTCGAGCAGGGACTTGGCCTGCTTGATCTGCTCGTCGCTGTACTGGGCTTCCGTGGACATGGACGCCCCGAAGACGCTGTCGATGCCGGAGTAGTCCTGCGCCGCAATGGCGGGCTTGGCGCCAGTGCGCTTGAGGTAGGCTATGGCTTCGTCCCGCCTGACTGCGTTCCGCTCGGCGTTGTTGTGGAACTCCAAAAATTCGGACACGAACCTCATGACGTAGACGGCAGGTCCGGACGCGGCGAGGTTTGCCTTGAACTCCTGCCATGCGCCCATCATGCGGTTGAGTTCGCCCTGGACAGTGTGGGCGGCTTCCTTGGCCGAAGATGCGAACTTGTCGTTCAGCACGGCGGCCATCTTGGGCACGAGGTCAGTGGCGAAGATCTTGCCGTCGGCCATGAGCTTGTCGAGCTCACTCATGGTCATGCCCATGGCCTCGGCGGCGATGCCGAAGGCTTCGGGTAGCACCTCGCCCATCTGGTTGCGGAGCTCTTCTGCGGAAACCTTGCCCTTGCTCATCATCTGGCCGAGGGCGCGGAACACGCTGTTCATCTGCTGGGATGACAGGTGCATGGCGGCGCCGGCATTGGAGAACGCCTTGAAGATGTCGTTCATCTGGGAGGCGATGCTGGTGTTCTTCGCCGCCGCAAAGAAGCCCTTGGCCGCCTCGGCAGTCTCCATGAAATTCTGGCCCACGTCCTGAGACTGCTGGCGGATGACGTCGAGCTGGGCCGCCATCCCGCCCTTGCCGAAGATGGTGGAGTAGCTCTGGTGCAGGCCGTCCATGGCGATAGCGGCCTGCAGGCACGCCTTCTGGAAGTCGAGGATGCCGCCAGCGACGGCGGCGATGCCCAGCGCCTTGAAGGCCCCGCCCAGCGACACCACCTTGGCCTTGAAGTCCTTCACGGATGCAGAAGCCCTGCCGAATGCCTCGCTGGCCCTGCCAGTGCTTCCGGCGGCCTTCTCGGCCTTGTCGAGAGCCGCCTGCAGGGCGTCCACCTGCTTCTCAAGTCCGGCAAGCTGGCGCTTGGCATCGTCGGCACCCCGGCGCAGGCCGGAAACATCGAACCCCATTTGAATGACAGGCATGTCTACCTCCCTACTGGACGCGGGGCTTTCCCGTGACAGACTGAACCATGATGTCGATGAAGGCCGAGTACGCCGCACTCATGGCATGGAGAGGCACGGCAACGTCCACCATGCCCTTGCAGAAGGCTAGCATGCCGTACAGCACGGCTATCTGCCCCGACGCCTGCGTGAGCTTCTTCATCATCTCGGCGTAGTGCTCGTCAGCTTCCGTCTCCGTCCTCGCCGTGAAGCCGAACTTCATGAGCGCGTCGCGCATCTTCGCCACGTCGCCCGTCGCCTGGTCCAGCACGCCCTCGACCGTTGCGATGTGCTGGCGGATCTGCTCGCCAAGCATGTCGGGGTCGAACTGGTCTTCCGTTTTCTGCTCTTCCATTGTCTATCCTTCTTCGGTTCTGAACTGGGAGCATGGACAGGAGGAAAGCCATGCTCCCAGCCGGAGCTTCCTCATGGCAGAGGATAATTACTTGCCGCCGTCCTCGGCCTTCGGTTCGGCCTTCGCCTTGGGCTTGGCGGCCTTGGCCCTCTTGGCCTCCAGCTTCGCCTTGTCTTCGGGGAGCAGGTACCAGCCAATCTTTTCCCAGCGCTCTACGGCCTCTTCGGGAACATCGGCGGTGGTGGGACCAGCGGTGGCGACGGGATCGTCGTGGTGCATCTGAACAAGAGCCATGTCAGGCCTCCTTATCTGTCTTTCTGGACACGGAGCGGAAGGCTGCCCTGCCCGATGCAGTGCGTTCCATTCCTCCCGCTCCGGCGGTACAGCATTTCGTGGACGGGAAAGCTATCCGAGCAGAAGCACGCAGTGCTCGGGCTTGAGGCAAGCCACGCCCCAGGCGAGAGATACTTCATAGCGGCGTCTGTGATAGCCGCCGTAGCTGGCAACTTGGAACGTGATGCCGGAAACTGGGTCCGTAAGGGACTCGACTGAATCGGCCCTGTCGATCACCTTGCCGCCAATAGCGGGCATGGCCGGAGCGCGGCAGACGAGGTGCATTGCAGAACGTGCAAAGGCCATGTTCGCATCGTAGCCAGAGCCGACGGCAATGGCGGCGTTGTCGGCGATGGGCTTCACGAGGCCAGGCGCATTGAGCACCAGAGGCGAGGCCGTGCAGTCCTTGGCGACGATGTACTTGTTGCCCGTGTCGCCTCCGAAGGTCACGATGTCGCCCGCCTTGAGATTCACGACGGTGACACCATCGAAGGCGATCGAGGTCGCGCCCCTGTCGTACCCTTCGGCATGGTTCACCAGAGGCGTGCCCGTGAAGGAGCCTGCGGAATGTGTGGGCATCCATCGTCCTTCCCTCACTCGGAAGCCCATGAGGTCGAGCAGTTCGCCCGTCCGAAGCGTCACGTTGGAGGCATTCTGGTTTGCGTGGACCATGTTGTCAGTCGAGCGGAGCGCGGCGCCGGCTTGGCCGCTAAGCACCAGCTGGAGGTCGTTCAGCGGTGCGCCGTTGTCGGTCAGGAGACGGCGGAGCTGGGCCACGCAGGCGACGCTGTTGTCGAGGAACGGAATCGTGCCGGCCGTGCCGTAGGCTCGGGATGCCGAAACATAGCAGGCGGCAATGTCCCGCTCGACTTCGGAAACGATCAGGCGCATGCCTTGGAAAATCTGGTCGGCAAGCACCTTGCTGAACGTGCCTGTGTTGGAGAAGCCAAGCTCCTGCTCGGCATCCCAGCGGATCGGATAAACCTTGCTTTTCGTGATGGTGATGTCGGCGTGGTCAAGCGAAAAATCGCCGTTGCTCGGCACATCGTCGGCAGAAACAATGTCGAACGTCCCGCTGGGGGTAGAAATCGGGACGCTGATTGTTTCGCCAAGCGCTGCATTTGCATTAATAGCGTTGACGGTAACTGCGGATATTAAGCCAGTAGTTTCGCGAGATACAGTATCAAGAGCCTGATACAGCGTAGGAATTAAATTTGTGAGAGAATTTGCCATTATATTTTCTCCTGCTAGTCAACGATTTTGACTCGTTCCTTCACGATTGCGTTGTACTTCTGGCGAGAGTCGAGCTTGTCGAAATCGCTGCGGAGCATGAACTTCTGGAGCTGCTGCGGCTGGTACTGATACTGCTCGGCCTTCCCGCCGTTCGCCTCCAATTTCTCCTTGGCCTGCGCCACGGCCATGTCGTGAGCCTTCGCTTCGGCGTCGCAGGCACGGGCGTTCGCCTGGTCGCGCTCGGCCGCCATGGTGGTGAGGGCGTTTCTGACTTCGCCAGCAAGCTGAGGATTCGAGGCTTCGAGCCTGTCCAAAACTGCTTGGATATTGTCCATAGAATGTCTTCCTCCGATTGAATGTGATAGATATATATCTATACTTCTCTTGTTACATTGTACGAGAAAAACGTGCTACACGCAAGACGCAGTGCTAGAAGCCATGTTTTTTCTCCATGGCTTCCATGCGCCTCGCCACGTCTTCAGCTTGTTTCTCTGCAGCTTCAGCGCGGGCAAGAGCAAGATCCCTTTCGTCTTCCATGAGCTGGAACGCCTCGCGGAGCTCGGCCCTGTGCTCCGGCGTCACCTCCGGCATGGCGTCCAGAAGCGCCTCAAGGGCGCAGTCCTCTCCGGCGCTCTCTTCGACGTCTCCACCAAGCAGGCCCGCGTGCTTCGCCAGCCCCTCGATTTCGTCTTCCAGGATGTCGAACGCCTGCCGGAGATCGGCGCATCCTGTTTCAATGCCAGCCAAGATTCTGTTGACGTCGAGAATTTTTTCCATGATCTCCTCTCCTTTCCCAGCTGTCGGCTGGGTCTTTTGGTTCGCTATTCGATTGTGACGCCGCCGTCTCTCTGGCGACGATTCCGAGGGGTACCCCGATCCGTACCCGTACCCCCTCTAAAGAGGGGGGTACGGTACGGTACGCTTAGGGGGCGTACCCGATACGCCTTCGGCACGGGTACGGTACGGCGGTACGGGTTGTTTTCGTTCTATTTTTTTTCATTATTAACGATCCAAAAATAATCGTCTTCAACATCAATAATGTGCAAGTTAATTAAATCAGCTTTATTTTTGTTAAATT
>Ga0326513_10002851_pt1 | contig 12647 bp, 11 predicted proteins | sample 2_2465_0518_D_FD_203654 | JGI IMG/M metagenome (GOLD analysis project Ga0326513, IMG submission 203654) | Bovine rumen microbial communities from UC Davis, California, United States - 2_2465_0518 | ecosystem: Host-associated > Mammals > Digestive system > Stomach > Rumen | place: USA...
AGCGCTCATCGGCTCATGCAGTACAGATACCGACAGGATCACCGCTACCAGCGGATCAATGTAGCTGAGCACCGCCGCTTCCTGCCCCGGCACATGCTGCAGGGATGAGAAGTACATGCAGTACGCGATCCCTGTGTGAACAAAGCCGACGACCAGCAGAAGGACCATTCCAGATCCGTTCAGGCCTCCCAAATGTGTTCCTCCGGTCAGCAGCACGTACGGAAACAGCGTCACTGCAGCGGCTACGAACTGCAGGAAGGTCCGCTGGATCCCGCCCACGTTTTTGATAAATTTGTTGAGCAGTACGACCGTCGCATACAGGACCGCCGCGCCGAGGCCGAACATGATCCCGATGTGATCTGTCCCCTTTCCGCTCATCCCCCCTCCGCTCAGCGTGATCAGGAGGATTCCCAGCGTCGACATGACAAAACACAGCAGTTTTCGCTTCGTCATCTTTTCCCTAAACAGGATCGTGCTCACCAGAGTGATGATGACCGGCGCCGCGTAATAGCTAAGCGTCGCCACAGATACAGTCGTATATTTATAGGCCTCAAACAGCAGGATCCAGTTGAAGCCCATCGCCACGCCGGAGATGACCAGCAGGATCAGCTCCCTGCGCATGCCGGCGAGCTGGATCTTCTGCTTTGTGACCAGCAGGTAAGACCCGATCGCCAAAATAGCGAGGACCGCCCTGTACAGCGCGATTTCGCTCGAAGGAAGCGGTATCCCGCGCACAAACAGGCCAATAGTTCCAAATATCGCCATCGAGATCGCGATCAGCAGCCTCGACCGGTTAACCGTTTCCTTCATACCATTTCCTCAATTTCCTCATCACTGTATCCCAACGTCCGCAGGACCTCCCGCGTATGGTACCCCTCGGGGTACCCTGCGTGCCTGTATTCCACAGGGCTCTCCGACATATGGATCGGGCTGCCCATCTGTGTGATCTTCTTTCCGCCAGACAGCGGGATCTCCACCTCAGGCCACATCCCGCGGCTCACCAGGTGCTCGTCCCGGGAGACTTCCTCCAGGTTCATCACCGGCTCCACACAGGCGTCCAGCCCCGAGAAGATCTCCGTCCACTCAGCCTGCGTCTTTGTCAGAAACGCCTCTCGAAACGCCGATTTTACTGCGGACTGGGCGGTTATCAATATTTTGCCGTCTCTCCACTGCGGGAACCCCAGGCCGTCGCACAGCGCCGCAAAGAACTTGGGCTCCAGGGAGCCGACGCTCATATATCCCCCGTCCTTTGTCGCATAGAAATCGTAGATCCCGCCTCCGTTGAGAAGGCCGCTCTCACGTTCCGGCACCGCTCCGCCTGCAAAATAGGCCGCGCCGTCCATGGAATTAAAAGGCACTATGCTGTCCTGCATCGAGACGTCGATGTACTGGCCCTCACCCGTCCTCTCGCGGTATATGATGGCCGCCAGGATGCTCGTCACCGCGTTCATGGAGCCCCCCGCCACATCGGCGATCTGGAAATTGTAGAGACTTGGCCCGCCGTCCCTGCGCCCCGCAGAGGCCCCGATCCCGGATCTCGAAATATAGTTGATATCGTGGCCTGCCCTTTTCGAGAGCGGTCCAGTCTGTCCGTAACCGGTTATGGAGCAGTAAATGATCTTCGGGTTGACCGCGCGCAGCTCTTCATACCCCAGACCGAGCTTTTTCATAACGCCCGGGCGGAACTGCTCCACGACGATATCGTATTCCATGATCAGCTTCTTAACGGCTTCCACAGCGGCGGGCTTTTTCAGGTTCAGGTGGATCGTCTTCTTGCCTCGGCCAAGCCAAGCCTGAACGCCGGTCACTTTCGTCCCCTCGATCACAGGCGGCCAGTTGACCACCAGGTCGTATTTGTCCCTGCCGCTTACCTTGAGGACTTCCGCTCCGAGATCCGCCAGCGTCATTGTCGCATAGGGTCCGGGCAGAAGCGTGCTGAAATCAAGTACTTTATATCCGGTAAGTGCGCCCATCGCTCATCCTCCATGTGGTGACAAAGGCCGGGGACCTGTCACCCGAAAAAGGTGACAGGTCCCCGGCCTTCTGTCACCATTATCTGGAATTCTTCAGCTGAATATCCAGCTCGTCAAACACTGCCTTCACCCAGTTATAAGTGTCGAGGATCGACTCCTCCTCTTCGAGGGTAAATGTTCTTGAGTCGCTGTTGTATTCCTCGACATACTTCCTCAGCTCCTCCTGATCGGCAACCTCATGGCCGTTGATCGTCACTTTATCCTTTTTGATCGTGACGATAATGTTGTCAGGGATCTCCTCGCCGGCATCTTCCTTCTGCTCCTGAGCCGTCTCCCGGGCGGCCTCCTGAGCTTCGCCCTGCGCCTCATCCTTGGCGTCGGCCTGCCCCTCACTCTGCTCCTGCTGGACAGAGTCTCCGTTTCCCGGGAGCATCCCCTGTCCGGGTCCGAGGCCAAAAAATCCTCCGCCCCCAAGTAACAGCAGCAGCGCAACGATCCCCGCTGTCGCGGCAGTTTTGCCGCCGCCTCCTCCGTTTCTCTCATCTGCCATAGCTTTATTCCTCCACGATCTGATAGAAAACTTCTTTCCTCAGCTCCTTCTGGGTCTCCAGCGCCTCTTTGATCGGAACAAACTCCTCTTTCCTGTAAATGGACTTCGTGTCGCAGTGGAACACGATAAAAACGGGGTGATCCGCGTACTCATCCACGATATCGTTGATGATCTCGATCACATGCCTTCGCGTGTACTCCGTCCGGTCCGATCCGAGCCGGAAGGACTCAACTTCCTCTTCGCTGCCCTTATATATCCTGAGGACGTGATTTCCGTCCTCCACCTCATTGATAAACGTGACGATCACTGCGTCCGACTCGTACCTCTTCCCGCTGTCCTCGATCTTGTTCTGCCGGTTGACCTCGCTCTGCAAAATATTGTTCTGCTCCTCGAGATCGGTCACCTGCTCCTGCAGCCCGGTGATCCGGCTCTCGGACGCCTCCGCGCTCTCCTGCAGGTTCTTCTCCGTCTGGGTCCCCGTCAGCATAACGATGAAAAGGATCACGAACAGGACGTCCAGCAGCGGAGTCAGGTTGATGTCATCGCTCCCCCGGCTGCGCCGGCCCCTGTTTCTCATTTTCCCTCACCTCCCGGCGGAAGCTCCCTCGCCACATTGTATCCCTCCCGGAACCGGTCGATGCCGTCATCAATGTAATTGAGATATCTGGAACAGAAAATAATATCAACGATCTTAAAAATGACCGCAAAGAGGATACCCAGCACCGTCGAGGAGAGCGCAAACTGAACGCCCTCAAAGAGGTTCTGTGCGTTGGACCAGTCCGCATTGTTATTCATCGCGATGAACAGGCCGGTCACTGTTCCCAATATGCCCAGCAGCGGAAAGATCTGAATGATCAGGGATACAGAGGAGAACAGCATCGAATCATTCTGGTATTCGTCGCAGAAAGAGTCAAATTCCTTCCAGTCCTTCTCCACCTTCACTGTGTATTCCGTCTCCAGTTTTCCCTGCTTTTTGCTCCTGAGCACCATCTTTCCGGGCGTCTCTGCATTGAGCAGGTCGATCCTCTTCTTTAAGACGATCATCTTTCTATAGGCCATGATCATGAGAAAAGTCTCCGCAAAGGCCAGAAGCACGATCCCGTAGTTCAATGTTTTGGCCAGAAATCCGGAGATCGCCAGTATCGCACTATTCATTTTCCGCTCTCCTTATGCAGTGTTGTCAGTGTCGCAGATCTACTATCATTATACCCTTTTTTCGCCGCACAATATACCTTTTCATCCCGCAGAGCGCATTCAATAAGTGTCCCTTTGGAGCCAAATTATTAGATTATTATCCTTTTTCCGATCAATTTATATATAAATAATTGAATAAATATCCATTTTTCAATATACTTTTCTTATAAAATCGTTTACGCCAAAGCAGGAGGTGCTGTATGGGAAAATTTGTAATCAAAGCTACGAAGACAGGCCTTAAATTTGATCTCAAGGCCACTAATGGACAGGTGATCGCTTCTTCTCAGGTCTACAAACACAAAAAGACCTGTCTGAACGGCACTGCGAGCGTAATGAAGAATGCGCCGGCCGCAGCGATCGAGGATCAGACTGTTGAGGGTTATGAGAAGCAGTAATGCCCGAAATTCGAAGTCTACGTGGACAAGAAGGGCGAGTACCGCTTCCGCCTCAAAGCCACCAACGGATAGATCATCGCCGTCAGCGAGGGCTATGTCAAGATGGCCAGCTGCATGAAAGGCATTGAGAGCGTCAAGAAAAATGCTGTGGACGCTCCGGTCGAGGAAGTGGAGGAATAAGTTCTTCCCGCGCCAAAATAGCGCATTACAAGAAAATAAAGAAGCGCCGGTCCGTGATGAACGCGGGACCGGCGCTTTTTCTGCGCTCCGATATTCTAGCAGTTTCCGGTATACACATACGACAGCGTCTCCCGGGCGACCTCCGCCAGCCGGTAGATCTTCTTCACACTCGTCGGCCCCCGGTCCGTCATATGAAAACGGGGGAAGAACCTTGAAATATGGAGCGGGATCTCCCGTCCCGGCCCCTGCCCTTCAAGTCCCGCGATCCAGCCGCACATCTCCCGCATCTCCTCTTCCGAGTCGTTCTCACCGGGAATGATCAGCGTAGTCAGTTCTACGTGACAGGACTTCACCGCCCGCTCTATAAAGCGCATGACCATGCCTCTGTCTCCGCCCAGAACCTGCGTGTAATACCTGTCCGTAAAGCCCTTCAGGTCAATATTCATCGCGTCGATATAGGGCAGGATCTCCTCGAGAACGGGCAGCTCCGCGGTCCCGTTGCTGACCAGCACATTCACCATCCCGGCTTCGCGGACGAGCTTTGCGGTATCCCTTATGAACTCGTATCCCACCAGCGGCTCATTATAGGTGAAAGCCACGCCGACATTGCCCTTCCTGCGGTAATAGACCGCCGTCTCCGCGATCTGCTCCGGCGTCACCAGTTCCGCCCGGTCCGCGTACCGCATGGCCTCCTCCGACCAGGAGATCTCGTAATTCTGGCAGAAGGGACAGCGCAGATTGCACCCGTAACTGCCGGCCGACAGGATATAGCTCCCCGGCATAAACCGGCTCAGGGGCTTCTTTTCAATGGGATCTAGAGCCAGGGAAGTCAGTCTCCCGTAGTTGGCGGCGCGCACCTTCCCGCCGGCGCAGATCCTCGCGCCGCAGAAGCCGGTCTGTCCTTCCTTCAGGTCACAGTGCCTGAAGCAAACCTCGCAAACAGCCATACTCCCTCCTGCTTCTAGTGGTGCCTGACCACCTCAAACCGCTGCAGCTCCACCTTGCGGTCCCACTCGGCGATCCCCGCCTTGCTCTTCGCAATGGCGATCTGCTGCTCCACCGTGTCCACTCCGTCGAGATCGGGCAGGAGCAGGCCGCGCTTCATTCCTTTGCTCACGATCACGCCGTACCGCTTGACGTCCAGGTCCTTCGGCGAGCTGACCGGCTCCGGATCCCCGAGCACATCGACGCTGATCTCCAGCCACTTGAGCTCGTCCGGCCGGATCGGGTCAAACCGCGGATCCCTCGTGGAGGCGCTGACCGCATTGTCGATGATCTCCTGCGCCAGGCAGTCCCTCACCGGTGAGATCGTCCCTATGCAGCCCCTGAGCTTTCCGTGCTCATGGATCGACACAAAGGCCCCTGCGCGCCTCTCCCCCAGCTCCGGGGGCAGATCCTGCGGCTTATCCATTTTCCTGTGATGCAAAATATAGTGTTCCACCGACGCTCTCGCCAGCTGCACAAAGGGATCCTCGGCGCTTCTGGCTTCCTTCAGCTTCTTCTCCTGAGCGGCCAGGTACTGCTCCAGGAAGTGTCTGCTGTCATCCGCTCCCTCAGGGTGGAAGATGCAGATCCCGTATCCCACTCCCGTCACGTCCTCATGGGAGAGCTGCTCCGCTTTTACAGAAATGCCGTCGAAGGCGCCGGCCATGATCACAAAGGACCTGTGCCCGCACTCCGCCGCCCTGTCGCAGAAGGTCTCGTCGAATTCAAAAAGCTCGCCGAAGGCCGCCCTGGAGCAGACGTCCATGATCCTCTCATCGTACTGAGGCCCCTCCTGGGCAAACCCGTAAGGCCCGTAATCCTGCAGTTTGTGGGAGAGATCCCCGCTGGCCACAAAAACAGCTTTTCTCCCCAGGCGCTCCACCGCCTCCCGGATCATCTGTCCCAGCCTGTAGTGCTCGGAAAGGGGGAGTCCCGAGAGGCCGATCCTCACTATTTTGCCGCCGGTGTACTTCTTCCGGATAAAATAGAGAGGGACCATCGTTCCGTGATCCAGTCTCTTGTCCCGCTCTCCCATGACGCCTGCGGGAAATCCCTGCCTGCGGGCGGTCTCCGCGATCTCAGAGACCAGCTCCGTGTCATATTCCTCCTCAAAGCTCACCTGCGAGGCCCGGAACTGCCCGAAATCGCCCCTGGCCCTTTTCCCCGGAGAAATATGAAAATAATCCGAATACATGACCGAGTGCGGACTCGTGATGATGATCGTATCGGGCTGCAGGGACGCGATCTCGTCGGCGACCTGTTCATAGGCCCGGGTCGTCTTTTCGATCTGCTTCTCGCTCCCGCGGCCGACGGCCGGCACGATCATGGGCGGGTGCGGCACCATATAGGCTGCAAGTATAGACATCTCTCTCCTCCTTTCCGGCAATTTACTATGCTTTTCCCAAACAAAGCACCTTGTGTTCTTCCTATACAAGGAAATTCCTGACTCCTCTTACGATCTTCCTGTCAGCTTCCTTGTAAAACCCAACCTCTTTCCCCTTGAGCACGTCGACTTCATCCAGCGCGTCCCAGGAGACCATGCAGGCGTGACGGAGCCTTAAATAATCCTTGTGCTCATTCGATCCCCGCACCTTCATCCATTCCTTCATCTCCTCCGCCGTCATCGAGACCCAGCCGTTCACTGCCATGTACGCGATCCATCTGCTGTGCTCTGTGACAGAGAGCCTCTCCAGCACCTCCTTGTCCTGCAGGACGATCTTGTAGGACTCCGTGAGAGCGTCAATACGCTTGCGGTCCATCTCTTCCTGCAGCGGCTCATCGATCACCCCGGCGTCATAGAGCCTGTTGACTATATACAGCGCGCTGGCTTCAGAACTTCTGAAATTATAGACAGAGTCATTGAGCTGGTCCCATGTAGCCGTGATCTGCTCCGCGGTGGGCTTTTGGTCAGGATCATCGAGATTGTATGACAGCTGAACCCGGAAAGCCCTCTCCGTCAGCTTATTGTGAAGGAGGTTCCTGGCGGAAAACAGCTTGTTTTCCATGCCGAAAACGCAGAAGTCATAAGGCTCCCTGCTCTCTTGGATGCGGAGCTGGCGCGCCCTGTCCGCTTTCCGGGCGTCCTGCACATAGACCGCTGTTAACGGCTGCGGCCTGCCGACCGGCATCCGCCTCGAATACCATGTCCTGAACCACATGGCCATCCGGATGTTGACATCATCATTGTCGCCCGCGAAGATCACGTAATTTGCTCCGTCGATGTCCGCCTGCTCCAACCTCAGATAATCCTCGTCCCCGATCCGGTCAAATCTGATCTCATACTTCTCACCCCCTGCGGCAGCCGGATCAAAGAGCGCCGGGCATGTCACCTGCAGCTTCTCCTGAAGGCTCTCCGCGTCCTCTCCGATATAACGGATCCCGAGGGAGGCTCTGTCAAGCTGTCCCATCCAGACCGCGCAGCGAAGAAGCTCCTCCGCTGTCTTTCCCTTTCCGAAGATCACGAGGTTGATGGCATGATCATCCCCCTTGAGGCAGGAAAACAGAGGACGTCCGCCGAAGAGGTCCTGCGCGCAGATGCGCCCGGCGTCAAGGACTTTGACCAGGATCCCGTTCTTGTCCTTCGCGTCCAGAATGTTGTCCAGTTCGTTGCTCTGCAATAGGACGTTGATCCTTACCCGGCCGGCTCTGTCCCTGTCCAGCTTCTCCGAGGCCTTGAGTATGGCGACTGTATCACTGAAATTCTTCTGCTCATCCTCCAGCAGGAAATACCTGACGCTCTTCTTTCCCATAGACTTGTCAAGGCCTGACAGCCCTTTCGATGAAAAATACCTGACCAGCTTGATCAGAGAGGCCGGGGAGTCGCCGGAATAGCTTCCCCCTATCTTTTTGATCGCCTTCCTCGTCTCTTCATCCGGATCGCTGTTTACGTTACAGAAAAGGAATGCGCATTTTTTGCCGCCGTCCTCCTCACTCTTCCGGATGCTTTTCGCAAGGCCGATACTCCTGCTGCCGGTTCCGTTAAAGATATAAACAGTCCTTTTGGAAGAATACCTGCTGGTATCAAACCAGTACCGGATCCGGTTGAAAAACAGGCCCAGAACAGCCCATACCCCGAGGAAGGGGACCGACACCATGATCCAGTAAAGAAGTCCCGAATAAAACCACAAAAACCCCGCGTTCGCACCGGATTTTTCCGCGAGGCTTGCCAGGCTGATCACGTTGTCATAGTTCGCCCCGCCGGATACGGTCTTCATAATATGCAGGAACATGAGGGGAACGGAAAGGATGGCCTTCCCCAGAGATCCCGTTCCCGGGTCCCAGGAATAGATGATCCAGGGCAGATAGAGCACAGCGCTGCAAAACAGCGCCAGCAGGAAGAAAGTCTGCTTGGACACGGATGACTTCCCGGTGTCCTTTTTTTCCACGTAGCAGTGCAGCGCCATACAGGCGGCCGCTAAGAGCGCGATCCCAAAAAACAGATAAAACGCCATTTTCCTTCCCCCTAATGATTCATGATCCTGTAAACAACGCAGTCAATGATAAAGGCCGCCGCCAGAACGCGGCACACCGCTGTCAGGATCCCCTGGTCGATCATATTGGCGATCCTGATCAGGAGCGGTACAACGGCATATACTATGAACACCCCTGACAGGCCAAAGAGCAGCACGGAACGCAGACATATATAACCGTTTATATTTCCCCAGTTCCAGATCTCCGTGTTGTAGTCCCACAGCCTCGTATGGAAGACATTGTACAGGACCCAGCCTGTGGCATATTCCAGGATCCCGGAGACCAGTACGCACAGAGTAAACACCAGAAGCGGTTTATCCTTGAACTGATAGACCAGCAGCATATACGCGCCGCCGCCGAACACATAGATCGGGATCCAGGGGCCGTAGGTCGACCCCCTCTTGGTAAAGTAACCAAGGTCGATCTTGTAAAACAGTTCTTCGTAGATAAAACCTGCCACGCCGCAGAATATCATCACTATGATCAAAAGATTGATGAACTGCATGTTATTCCATCCTGTCTCCTGTCTGAGCAGTTCCATAGGCTCACCTCCTTTTCTTAATCTGTTATATATCCATTATAGTATAAAAAAAGGGACATCGCACTCCCTGCGGTGTCCCTTAGACATTTCATTTACTCTTTTTGGATCTCCTCCAGAAGCTCCTTCTCCTCATCGGAAAACTCCCTTCCTTCCGTCAGGTCGGGCCGAAGCTCCAGCGTCTTTCTCAGAGACTCTTTCAGCCTCCAGCGCCGGATCTTTTCGTGGTTTCCGGACAGCAGCACCTCCGGCACCGCTTCTCCCTCATAGACCGCGGGCTGCGTGTACTGCGGATACTCCAGAAGCCCGTTTTCAAAGGACTCCTCCGATGTGCTCTCGCCGCGGATCGCGCCCGGAAGAAGCCGGATCACAGCGTCCGATACCGCCATAGCCGCGATCTCTCCGCCGGTCAGAATATAGTCACCAAGAGAGATCTGCTCGTCCACATGTCTGTAGATCCGCTCATCCATTCCCTCGTAATGGCCGCAGATCAGGATCAGATGATCGAGCCCCGCATAGCGCCGGGCTGTTTTCTGATCAAACCGTCTTCCTGCGGGCGTCATGGCCGCTGAGACCGCGTGTAAGCCCTGTAAAGCGTCTTTACTTTCCTCCGCCGCTTCTTCCCCCGCACAGGCCGCTTTGTCACCTTCTGAGGCATTCTGGCAGTGCTTTCCACCGCTTTCCTGCACACTTCTGAGCGCGTCGATCACAGGCTGACAGCGCATGACCATTCCGGCCCCTCCGCCGAAGGGGGAATCATCGATATGCCTGAAGCTCCCGGGCGCAAACTCCTTGATATCCACGATCCTGATCTCCAGGATCCCCTTGCGGACCGCCCGCTGCACGACAGGCCCCTGCAGGAAGCTGTCGAACATCTGCGGAAACATTGTGAGGACCGATATTCTCATTTGCGCTTTTTCCCTTCCGACATCTCGGTCAGGACATTGATCGCCGTGTCCGACATGCTGTCTTCCTCTCCCGCCGCGCGTCCGGCTGCCTCTTCGGCATCCAGCTTCGCCCTGCGCGCTTCCAGAAGGGGAAGGATCCCCTCTTCATAGGTAAAGTCTATGATCGCCGCCAGCGGTATGGCGAGAAGGATCCCAACGACACCGAAAATATTGCCGAACAGGACGATTGAGATCAGGATCAGAAGGCCTGAGACCCCAAGCGAATCGCCAAAGAGCTTAGGTTTGATCACGTAGCCGTCCAGCGTCTGGAGGATCAGCGTAAACCCGAGAAACATGAGCGCATGCCACGGATTGACCAGAAGCAGGATAAAACCGCCGACCACAGCGCCGATGACCGGTCCGAAGCTCGGGATCAGGTTTGTGACGCCGCATACAACGGCGATCAGTCCCACATACTGCATTTTACACATCGCCATAAAGCAGGCCGTTGCTCCGCCCACGATCACTGCATCGAGGAGGGAGAATACAATATAGCGGACCAGGATATCATTGCATCTGGCCACAAAATTGATCACGATATCATACCACTTCTGAGGCATGAGCGACCTGAGCAGGCGCTTGCTGCCGCTCTTGAGGTTATCCTTGGCCATAAGAAGATATATGGACAGGATCGACGCGATCAGCATATTGAAGATATTCTTTCCGATATCCGCGGAGGCAGACGCGATCTTCTTAAGCGAAGCGCTCAGGATCTCAGAAGAATTCTTGATGAGATCCTCCGAAGAATTCATCATGGATTCCAGCTGGTTTCCGAGATCGATCCCCATAAATTCCACGTTTCCGATCAGCTTTTCCAGCGTCATGATATATGTGTCCGTGTTGCTGATCAGATACATGATACTCTCGATCAGCTGCGGGATCAGCATCAGAAGAAGGCAGCCGAGGAGCAGCAGCACGATGACCATTGCCAGCAAAACAGACAGCGGCCACTGCAGTTTCTCCTTACGGATCCTGTAAAACACCTTTCTCTGCAGCAGGGAGGCGAGCGGATTGACCATATACGCCATCACACAGCCGAGGAAGATCGGCGTGAAATAGCTTGCGATATGCTTTACAGCGCCTGTGATGACCCCCAGGTTCGTGAGGATCACGTATGCCGCAACGCCGATCACGATCGCGACCGCATTGTTATACCATTTTTTATTTTTAAACCTATCTTTTTTCATTACTTGGCTGTCACAAGATTCCTGTCTTGTCACTCATTGGTATAGTTGTCAAAATATCCCTGCACCAGCACTACCGGCGTTCCCTTATCTCCTGATCCGCTGGTCAGGTCGCAGAGTGAGCCGATCAGATCCGTGAGCTGGCGGGGTGTTGTTCCCTGGGATGCCATGCTGCCCTTGAGATCCGCGTCCTTCTTGCGGATGCTCTCGGAGATCGCCGTCCTGAGCTCTTCTCCGGAGAGATGCTTGTAATCGTTATCAGCGAGATATTTGAGCTTGAGCTCGTTAGGTGTTCCGATCAGGCCGTCTGTGAAGAAAGGAGATACGACCGGGTCAGCCAGCTCCCAGATCTTGCCTTGGGGATCCTTGAAGGCGCCGTCGCCGTATACCATGACTTCCACGTGTCTGCCGGTTTCCTTCAGGATCCTGTCCTGAATATCCAGAACAAGGCCTCTGGCCTTTCTGGGGAAGAGCTTTACCTTGTCCTCTGTGGACTTGTTGGATCCCAGAAGGCCGTACAGCTCATTGCAGCCGCTTCCGTTCACCGGCGCGTTCATGATCTCATCGAGGCTGCAGACAACCTTGGCGCCGCCAGCGAGGAGGATCCTCTTTGTGCGCTTTCTGGTGTGGATATCGCAGTTGATGATGTGGTCCGCATAAGGAAGGATCGCCTTGGGCTGATTTGCGAAGATGATCTCGCACTCCGCGCCGCAGGACTCGATCAGATTTCCGTAATACTCAACGTAGTCGACGCCGGTAAATTCATGCTTGTTGACGCCGAAGAGCTCTCTGTATTTTGCCAGGGTCAGGACGTCGCTGTAGGGATTGACGCCCGCCTCATCGATCTTGTCGAGGCTCACCAGCTCGTTTCCGACCTCATCGGAAGGGTAGCTGAGCATAAGGACGACCTTCTTCGCTCCCATGGCGATGCCGCGCAGGCAGATCGCGAATCTGTTGCGGGAAAGGATCGGAAAAATGACGCCGATGGTGCCGCCGCCGAGCTTGGCCTTAACATCTGCCGCAATGTCTTCCACGCTGCAGTAGTTGCCCTGTGCTCTCGCCACGATGGACTCTGTGACTGCGATGACGTCGCGGTCGCGGATCTCAAAACCCTCGATCTGCGCTGCTTCCAGCACGCTGTTTGTTACGATCGCGCCCAGGTCATCTCCCTGTCTGATGATGGGGCAGCGGATACCCCTGGATACTGTGCCGACTCTGCGTTCAGATTTAC
>Ga0326513_10002853_pt1 | contig 12644 bp, 15 predicted proteins | sample 2_2465_0518_D_FD_203654 | JGI IMG/M metagenome (GOLD analysis project Ga0326513, IMG submission 203654) | Bovine rumen microbial communities from UC Davis, California, United States - 2_2465_0518 | ecosystem: Host-associated > Mammals > Digestive system > Stomach > Rumen | place: USA...
CCCCTCAATGCTTGCCCGCCCGTCGTCCGTCAGGAGCGGGTTGTATAGTGTGTCTAAATCAAGTTTGATTTCGTACATTATAACCACGCCCCCTGATATACTACGGAAACGGTTCCGGATCCTGAAAATGTCAATGTTTCGCCGGCCGGCCCGATCATAAGATTCCCGAAGGTGTTTTCTCCCGCCAGCAGTTCGTATTCTGTCCCGTCCGACGTGGTCACCGTCATGGCTGCCGTCACCTGGAATGTCGGGGCGTATGGCCTGGATGATCCGGGGATTTCGAGAACCAGTGTGCCGTTTACGGCCAAATTCCGATAATCGCGGATGATCCCCGTCTCGAAGCTAAACGGGTCCCAGAGCCACGGTGAAATGCTGCTTTGCAATTCGTACTTGTACGGCTGCAGAACATAGTTAATTTTTACATAGCTGTGATCCTTCCGGGAATCCCACCCGTTTATGGAGAGCCGTCCGATATAATAATAGTACCGGTCATCCTCCAAAATCACGCGGAAGCGCTTTCCGTGCAGCTCGTTCATCAATTTCTGTTGATTCGTGGCCCAGTAGCGTTTCCGGTTCTGAACCATAAAATCCCACGATCCGCGCCGGTCATCGTATAGCATAAATCCGGTCAGCGCCGTGGACAGGTCGATCGATCCGTTGACGCCGTTGATGTCGACATAATTCGTTTTAGGCGCCGGCTGGCTGACGACCGGCCGCGTGGTCGGAACCATGAAGTAATCATCCCATGTGTTCCGGTGTATTGTCCCGCCGACCTCATAGAAGTCTATACTGTGGTACATATATATCAACCTCCGCCATATATGCGGTGCGCTGCCTCCCGGCAGCGGATCAGGGTTCCGTGCTGCCGGAAGGCAGCGCGCTTCCCTTCCGTTTTGTTTTCTTTTTACACCCGGCGCTGTCGGTATATGGTCCGCATTGCCAGCGCGTTATCCATTGGTGCCGCTATGCTTCCGACCAGGGCCCCGGAATCCATGACGACCTGCATCCGCGCCATGCTGGAAGAAAGGGCCGTGATTGCGTCATTGATGGATGCCATGGCGTCCAAAACCTCCGTGTTGTCATAACCGGCGGAACCGGGAAGCGGCGCGACATACGCCCGGGATCCCTGCATGGTCAAAAGTTCCGGCCCTGCGTCTCCCACGACGGCCGACCCTCCGGTCATTACGCCGCCTTGCCATAAAAGCGGGATCGGGCTGTCAGGCCAGGGAACGTGCGGGATATTGGCCAGGGAAATGTTCGTTTCCCCGAGAACCTCCCCGAAAAACGGGAGACTGATCGGCCCGACAGTGAACGAAAAAGCGTCATTTATGCCGTCAATGATATAATTCAGCCCGTTCCTGATGGCGTTTATCATGTCATTCAAAAATACTATAACGGCATTGATCGGGGTTTTTGCGATTTCTTTTATCTGGTTCCATATTGTTCCAAACGCTGCGGTGATTGCTTTCCATGCTGTGTCCCAATCGAGTGAGAAATCCCCGTTTATCCATCCGATTAAACCATCAAGCCCCGCTTTCACATCGCTTATAGCCGGGCCGAATGTCTCGTCAAACCATGCCGCGGCTATCGCAATTGCGGCCGGAAGTGTCACTTGTAAAAAATTAACGAGGTTGCCGAGCCCGACTAATAACGTGTTTGTGATCCACGTTCCCAAAGGAACCAAAATCCCGTTCCAGATGCCGTTTATTAAGTCCCGGAACGGCTCGCAGGTATTATACAAATATACCAGGCCGGCAATAACACCCGCGATCAATGCGATAATGGGGTGCGAAACAATCAGGCCGAGAACGGATGAAACGCCCTGGAAAATCTTCAGGAGCGGCGCGGCTACTGCAACCAGGCCGATGATTCCAAGTATTAACTTTTTCGTGCTGTCATCCAATCCGGAGAACCATGTCACCGCTTTTTCTACGGATTCCGCGAGTCCGGAAATATACGGGCTCAATTCCTCCAGGACCATGGTGGCAAGTTCGGATCCTGCAATTTTTAAATTGTTCAGGATCGTGGTCAACTTGTCCGGCGCGTCCTGGGTGTCTTCGAAGGTCTTTGTGGTGCTGCCTTCCCATCCGCTCAAATATGAGGAAAAATCCGAAAGATTCAGTTTTCCGTCTTTGACGGCCTTATAAATCGCCGGGCCTGCTTTCGCGCCGAAGGTGTCTATGGCGATCTGCATCCCTTCCGCTTCGCTGCCGGCGTTCATCATTGCCGTTTCGATTTCCCCGAGCTTGTCCCTCAGTGGAGTGCCTTCCTTCGCGGCGTTCTGCATGGCCTTTTTCAAACCGGCCAGCACCTCGCTGGACTGCGCGCCGGTCGTCTCAATGACGGCGAGGAAGCCGATCGAGTCCTCCAAAGAAAGCCCTAATTCCTGAAACAATGTCTGATTTGTTTCGAGCCCGGATAAAAGCGTGTCAATTGAAACGCCCGTGTTTTGTGATGCGGTTGTCAGCATGTCCATGACATCAACCGCTCTTTCCGTCGGCACATTAAATGCCGCCATCGAGCGCTGGATCGCGTCAATGCTGCCGATTACGTCCGTGTTATTGATTGACGCAAACCGGATAAACTGGGCAGACAGATCGCCCAGTTCCTCCCCGGCAAGTCCAAAACGCGTGTTGACTTCCCCGACGGCGTCCGCCGCTTTGTCGAAGGATGTCGGCACCGTTGTGGCGACGCGTTTCATCTGCCGTTCCAAATCCTGGAGGGCATCTCCTCCCGCGCCGGTCATGGTGATCAGTTTGTCTGTCGCGTCGTCAACTTCCGCCCATGCCGCGCCCGCTGCTGCCGCGAGCCCGGTCACCGCTGCCGTCGCCGGCATCAATTTATTTCCGAGATCCCCGGCCTTTTTGCCGACGCTTTTGATGGCGTTTCCGGCCTTTGTAAAGGCGGACATCGCCTTTTTGTTTTCCGCGGTCTGCTTTTCGAGGTTTTTCAGGTCGCCCTCTGTCTCGATGATCTCCCGCTGTAAATTGTCATATTCGCGCTGCTGCTCCGGCGTGAAGCTGTCGAGCCGGTTCATCTGCTTCTGTGCTTCTTTTAGGGTGTCCAGCTTGCTTTTGGTGTCCGTCACTGCCTGGCCGAGCAGGCGCTGCTTCTGTGCCAGGAGCTCCGTGTTGCCTGGATCCATTTTCAGGAGCTTGTCAACGTCTTTTAACTGTGCTTTGGTGTCTTTCAGGGACTTGTTGACGTCGCTGAGGGAATCCTGCAATTTCGTGGTGTTCCCGCTTATTTCTATGGTAATACCTTTTATTCTGTCCGCCGGCATTTACTTTGCCACCTCCCCGAAAAACGCATCCATGTCTTCCTGTGTTGCCTTATAGGGGTATTTTTCCGCATCATTTGCCTTTTCTGTGCAAAGGTCGTAAATCATCCCTATTGAATAATCGTCTAAATCGTCCCCGTGGATCCCCAGTTCACAGCACCGCAGCATGAACGTTGCCGCGGTGCCTTTCCTGGTGGTCTCCCTTATTTTTTTTTAGGGGTTGCGACCGTCGCCATGGATCCGCGCCACAGCTCCATCATGGGCGGGAAAATCTCATAGATTGAAAACATTCCGAACGTGTCCAGCCAGTCGTCCGGGCTGTCCGGGATGGACGGATCCCCCTGTTTTGCCATGGTATACGCCAGATTTTCAAACATCGTGAGGTCGACGGCTGACAGATCGACGTCCTCCGCCTGCTTCCTCCCGTATGCGTCCCGGAGCTTTGCCATATCCTGGATCATGTCCCGTCCGAAGAGCTGACGGTATAACCTCGGCGTCCTGGCCGTCGCCTTCAGGACGATGTCCCGGCCGTCAATCCTGACCGTTTTCTGTGTGGTCGTGTCCATGTTTACCCCCTGTTATGTTGTTGCGGTCTGGTAAACCGTCGAGAACCATCCCTCTTTGACGCTGTCCGCGGTCGTGCTGAGCGTGGTTGCCCTTACCTTACCATCCGGCAGCGGGATCGCCGTGTAACTGATGGTTGACGTCTGAGGTTCTTTGCTTCCCTCCGTCGTCTGGTGTGATATCGTAGGACGTGAAAGTGTACAACGGTAAAGCGCGCAGCAGTTTTTGTTCTTGTCCCCGGAAAAACGGAAAAGAAGCGCAACCTCTTTGATTTCCGCATCCGAACTTTCCACCATGACGTTATTGGTGTCTACGTCAACATCGAAGACGTCCTCCCACATCGCTTCCGGAACCTTGGCGACCTCAATGTCGCCGGTGTATCCGTTGTTATCCTGGGTGACAAAATAGCGGACGTTGTCCGCATAGAAGACCGTTTCTTCCCCTTCCGCGTCCATGGACAGGGAAACGGCGCCGGGGATCGGCTTCGGGGTACCGAAAGTGATTGCTCCGCCGGTTCCCTCGGTGATTACTGCATAATACAATTTATCCAAGCCAAACTGGACTTTATTTTCAGCCATCTATATACACCTCCATTGTGTAAAGCTCCATATACATTTTTTCGGAATCAATGTATGTTTCCGTCCTGGAATAAACCATTTCATTCTGCCGCAGGACGGTTTCCAGCGCCTGCTCCGCGGTGAAGTCCTTATATGCCGTGTAGAGCTCAATGTAAAGCTGCTCTTTTTTGACATAATTGTAATTGTCCGCCAGGAAGTCATCGGATGCCGGGTAATAGTAGCAGATAAACGGAGGCGCTTTCGCGGTGTCCTCCGGAAAATGATTGTATGCCGCCGGGAATCCGACGGAAATAATCATGTTGAATACTTCGGTGTGTGTCATGAGTTGACCGCCTTTCTGATTCCCTGGGTAACTTCCCGGATGATCTTTTCCTCAACGGGTTTGATGTGCTCTTTTCCCTGGATCCGCTTCCCGCTCCGTGTGACATAACCATGTTCGAGGAGATGTGCCAGCCGGTACGTCGGGGCCCGGTTATAGATCACCGCCTCCGTCGACATCCTGGCCGTTTCCTGCCTGACGGCCCATTGATCGGCATAATGTTTTTTCCCGAAGGACGGGCCGCCGGATGATTTCGGTGAGGTGTTTTTCAGCGTGCTCCTTCCCTTTGCCGCGGCCTTCCGGATCACGTCATCGATGTCCTCCGTTATGCCTTCCGCATAATCCGAAAGAATCTTTTTGAGATCCGCCGCTAACTTATCCCCCGGAGACTTCGACGCCATTGGTGCCGCCTTTCCGCTCCAGATAGAGCTCCATATAATCGGTACCCGGGACCCGGTATGTCCTGTAAATGCTATAGGTTTTCCCGTTATGCTCTGCCAGTTCCTCGCCCTGATAATCACCCTGAAAAATATCAACTTTAAATTCAGGATTGAGGCCGCTGCGGCCCGCGTTGTAAAACTCGGACCGCGTCACGTCTTCGACCTTGCAGTAAACCATCCGCTTTTCGGTCTCCGCGTGATGGATCCCGGCGGCGTCCTGTTCCATGGTTTCCCGTATTAAGAAAATTACGTCATCCATCTGCCATTTTCCCCGCAAAAATCCGGTTGTTTAACTGCCACCTGAGCATCCGCGGCATCCCTTCCATGGTATCCCGCCGGCGCCACGTCCAGGCCGCGTATGTAACAATCAGCTGCATGTCGTCGAGCCTGGATGCATCAAGCGACGCGCCTTCGCGGTCCATGTTAGCCTGTGCCGTGACAATGTACTGCGCGAGCCGCGCGTCGTATGCCTCCGTCATGATCCCCAGGTCAATCTTTAGCATCTGCAGAATCCCGTCGGCGTCGGCTTCCTGGGAGGAGGCTCCTCCCTCCTCCGCGATCGATAGCTTCCCCGCTTCGTCAATCGTTAGATATGCCATGAGGCCGCCTCCTCCCTTTTATGCTGCGTTTAGCTCACCGTCACGGTGCAGGTTGCGGTAAATCCGTTGCATGTCGCCGTGATTACAGAGGAGCCGGTGCTCACGCCGGTCACCTCTCCGGTGGTGCTGTTGACCGTCGCTTTTGCGGTTGTTGCGGATGCCCAGGTGATCGGTGCCTCTGCTCCAAACGGCAGCGGGATCGCCTTCAGGGTTATCTTTGAGCCTGCCGCCACGGATGCGGTGGCCGTCGGCATAAGCAGGCCGCTGACCGTGTTGGCGTCGTCGCCCGCAAAGAGCATCTCTGTGGTGACGTCCTGATTCTTAATATTGATAGCGACGAACGCGCCGGCGATCACCGGTGTTCCGTCTGCTCTCTCTTTGCCACGGAAAACGGTGTTGTCCTGGATAAACTGGACATGTTCGGAGCTGTCGATTGTCATGCCGGCGCGCTGTGCCCACAGGTACAGATCGCCATAACCTCCAACAATGTCATAATCCGGCATAAACTCCAAAATATCAATGTCTCCGTTGATGATCGGAAGCACGCCGAAGACATTAGCCACGATATCGCCGGATGCTGTGAAGGTGATCGCCTTGGATTTCAGGTAGTTGTAAGTCTTGCTGTTCATGGCCCAGAACTGCTCGCCTCTGGAATACTTTGTGAAAGTGTTTCCTGCCGCAAGCGTCAGGGAGGACCAGAACGCCTCGCCGGTCAGGCTGTCGCCGTTGATCTTTATAATGTTGGAAGTGTGGAGATCGGTCCATGCCGGAGCCGCTGCCGGATAGCCTGCCGGCTGCGAGGTCTGTGCCAGACGGGTTACGATGCCCAGGGGCATATTATAGCCGGAGCCTTTGCCGTAAAGGATCGCTTTGTCCTTTGCCAGGCCGTTGGATTCGGAAAGCATTTCAACAATCCACGCCGCCAGATTGACGTCATTATCTTCCAGGAGCGCGTTGCATACCGGGATATATCCGGCGACCTTGTAGCCGTCCAGCGTTACCTGGTTAAATACAAAGGTCAGTTCGTTGATGTTTCCGCACATCTCCGTCCAAACGGCTTCCTGAACGGTTCCCGCGATGGTCTGCCGTGCCTGTCCGGAAACGTTGCGGATCCGGACGCGGTTCATCAGCTTGCTGTAGCGGTACATATTTTCGGAGATAAGGTCAAGCAGAACGACCGGGATCGTCAGCTCTCCACCGCTGACCGCGCGCTTCTGTCCCTTAAATCCGCGCAGTTCCTGCAGAAACTCTTTTACATCCTGCTGTGCCAGAATTGCGTCCCTCATTTCGGACGGGATGGCGTCGAAAGCACGCGCGCCGACCGGCAGGCTGCGGATCTCTTTGGAAAGGTTAATCATGGTTTTAAGTCCTCCTTTTTCTCTTGCTTCTCTGCCGGATCCGGTTCCCCGTGCTTCCGGTTCTTTTGCTTCTTCGGTTTCCAGTTCCTTTTCAAGATCGGAAATCTTCCCGGAAAGGGTTTCGACTTCCGCATCATGCTCTGCGCGTTCCTTGTCGAAGGCTTCCGCCTCTTCCTCGACGGCCTGCCGGTCCTCATCGGTTCCGGCCTGCGCTTCCTCGATCGCCTGTGTCAATTCTTCCTCTCGCTTTTCAAATTCCGCGGTTTTCTCCCGCAGCGCTTCGAGTTCCTTTTTCAGTCTGTCGATGTTGTGCCGCAATACAATGGTTTTTAACATTTGTCAGCCCTCCCTTTTGATTTTCTTTTTCATGCGCTCCGCCCATGCTTTGACGGATCTTTCTTTTTCATCGGCCGCGTCTTTTTTTCTGGCTGATACGATCGTGTCCTCATATGCCGGGAATGTGCAGACCGATACCTCCCAAAGTTTTACGCTTTCAATCTGGAACTGTTCACGGTTTTCCCCGAGGTCAACGAACGTCTCCCGGATGATGTCGAAACCGATCGAGCACTGCGAAACGTCCCCGCGCTTCACGCGCTCGAAAAGGTTGACCGCGTCCTGGTCCAGCCGGTTGACCTTAATTTCGCCGTACAACCCTTTTTCATCTGCCCGAAGGCTTAAGGTCCCGGCGGTCGTCCGCCCGAGCACCAGTGTGGTGTCGTGGTTCGTCAACGCCCGGATGTCTCCGTCGCGCTCCAGGTCAAAAGCGCCCGGCAGGATGATCTCGGAAAGGTCATCATAAATAAAATAGGGGGAGTTGAAAACGGCAAAATAACCGGCAATTATATAATCGTCCCCTTCTTCCCTTGTCCGAAAACTCCCGTCAATACATAGCGTTTTCCTGTCCATCTTATCCCTCCCCCTCCTGGATCAGCTTCTCCTGGTCGCCGATCCTGTCCGCTGGAATATAGTTTTCCAACATGACCAATTTATCGAGCCCGTCAAGCGGCGAAAGCCCGAGCCAGTCGCGCACCTCGTTGCCCGTCATGATTCCGCGTACATACTGCGCATCGGAAACGTCCGCGAGCTCTTTCAGGTCGTAATTGTAAAGGCTCCGACTGTTGAATTTGAAATACCAGTCCGGTGCATATAATAGTTTTTTTGTCAGTTCCTGCTGCATGCACTGGGCGAGCGGCATGATCGTGGATGAAATAAACCCGTTCCATTCCTCCCGCTTAAAATCTCCGACGCCCAAAACGAACGACGGGACGCCCAGGACGGATGCAACCGTCTTTTTGTCGAGCGTGACAAAATCCGCCAGGGCAAGGTCCGACAAACTTAACGGTTTAACCTGCTGCACATCAAATTGTTCCGCCGGGATCAGCCAAGGCTCCCCGGCCTCTCCGCTCATGGCGTAATCTTCGAGGAGCTTCTTCCTTCCCTTCGGGCTTGAAAACTCGTCCGTTAGTGCGTCAACCTTAACGATCAGGGAAGGTTTCCACTTGCTGGACATGAACCCCTTTTCCGTCGTTGCTGCCTGCTTCAGGTTCGTCGCTACGTCCGCCAGGGCGATTCGGAAACCGTCGCCGAGCCACGGGTAAAAATCATTCGGATTCAGGGCGAAATGCAAAACGTCCCCTGGATCATACTCGAGCCCGTTGATGGCCACGCGGTACCCCCAGAGGCCCTCCGGGATAAAAGACGTATACGCCGGAGGAACCGGCCGAAGCTCCGTCAGGTATCCGCCGCGCGTGATTGGTAGTACAACCACATTTCCTCCGCCGTCCAGGTACAATGTTTTGACGATCCACGTTATAAAGTTTGATCGCGTCATGTATCTGTTCGGCGTGATGTCAACCAGGCGGGAAATCCCGTTGATGATCCGGATGTCTCCCCGGTCCGTGTTTTCCATCAAATGGATTGTCATGGATCCAACGAGGCGCGCGATCGTGTAGACCGCCGCCTGTATCTCCGGGTTGTGCGCGAGATTTGTATATCCGGCACATTCCAGCGAATCAAAACCGGCCGCGTCGGTGTACCAGATCAGGCTCCGCTTTTCCTTCGGCTCCGCCCGCGGGGCATTTCGTTTTGTCCTTTTATTCCTCATCTTCCCACCAGCTCTTTCCCTTCTTTTGCCGCTCCAAATTTTCGAGATACCTTACAACCGCAAAAACTGAGCAGTCAAAAATATCTATGCGCTCTTTCGGCATCACTTTTTCATATTGGACCATGTCGTCGGTTTTCTCAATCGCTGCCACGTTTGCGACGCAATACTCGAAAGCCTCGGAATGTAAATAATATAACGCGCCGTTTTTTGCCGACTTTTCTATATACCGGAAGCCCTCAGATTTTTTGTAAAAATATTGTGGTTGATCTATGATGTTAAACCGCGCCGCCTTCATACCGAGGAAGTATTCCCGGCAGAATTTCCGGTCGTGTCCGACCTGTCGGATCTTGAATCCCCTTTTTCTCATATCCACAAACCAGTTGACTATTTCCGCATGGTTTACGGTCGGGGAGTTACACATTGTGAGCCATCCGTCTTCCTGCCAACCGAAAAGCGGGATCCCGTCCTCCTCCGCCTTTTTCGCTGCCGCCACAACCGGGAACCAGCAGTGTGTGATCGCAATGTCGACGCCCCTGTAATTGCCGAAAAGGCAGGCCGCCGTGAGATCGTGGAGCTTTGATAAATCCGCGCCGCCGTACCAGTCAACCGGAAGCCGCGCCAGGTCGTCAATGCTCCAGTCATATTTCGCATCTGACCGTTTGAACTCGTCCACGTCGAAATAAGCCCGGACCGCTGTGGTGTAAATATTAAGCTCACGGCTCAGGAAATCTTTCCTTTGCTGTGGATCGTTCTGTGCCTGGATCGCCGCGTTTAAAAGATCCGCCGGGCGTTTCGTCACTCCATAAGAAGGATTAGCCTTTTGGTGCTGGATCGGGTCCGTATAGTCCACGTTGCCGTTTTCGTCTTTGTCCGCGCGGGCCACAAACGAAAAGAAAGCGTCATCCTTCACGGTTCCCGCGGATACCTTGATTGCATATTCCTGGCGGTTATAACCGAAGCTGTTGACATTGTCGCCGGCGGTCGTGATTCCGATCATCAATTTGTTGGTGTAAGCGCTTTGTGCTTCCTTGAATCGGTTATACTGTGCCGGTTTTTTGTATGCCGCCACCTCGTCGGCGATTGCAAAGTTGCAATTGAAGGAATCCTGGCTGTCCGGGTTCGTGGGCATCGCTATAATTTCAATGCTGCCGTCAGGCGTCCCGTCCGGTTTGTGAAACGTGTACTTGATCGAATGTTCGAAGCTGTTGTCCCTGATTTCGAATTGATCATCGAGCTTGTTATACTTAATCGAAAACGTCAAAAAGTGGAACGCCTGCAGGGTCTGCTTCAATGCCGCGGCGACGACATAACAGACAGAACCGGAGCGCCGCTGCATGATGGCCACGGCCCACGCCAGGCCGGCAACAAATGACGTCTTTCCGTTTTTTCTCGGAACCTCTATAAATCCCTCTTTATATCTCCGTTCATTCGTGCCGGTGTAATAAAAACCGAGCAAATTGTAAATGCAGAAAATCTGCCACGGTTCCAGGATAAACGGACGACCGAGGAGCGGCTTCCCCTCGAGGTCTTCCCCCTGTGCGTGCACCAGCGTGGTCTGCATGATGTTGATCGCCAGATCCGGGTCGTGGCTCCGGAGCTCTATGTCCTCCCGCTCCATGTCCGCCAGGAACCGGCTGCACGCGTCCACAATCTCCCGGCCTGCAATGACGGATCCGGATATTACGTCTTTTGCATACTTGACCGCGACGCCCTGGAACTTTTTCACGTCGCGATTTTTTCCAGGAGCTTTTCGAGGCTCCCGCCTTCCTTCTTTTCCACAACGTCCGCGGTCAGCTTTTTATATCCGGCCGGCGTCAATCCTAAATCGCGCCAGTATGCGAGCGCGTCCCGGTTGTATTCGTTGATAAGCCGGACCGCCGGATTCGTTTCGATGTTCGTCGCTCCCGCTTTGTTTGTGTGGCTGATCATGATATTACCGCCGGACATGTCAAAGATTTCCTGTGCCTTGTCCCGTTTCTCCATGATTTCAGAAAGCGTGGTGATCACGCTGTCAAAAAACGGCTTATATGTCCCCGCCTTCCGGCAGGCTGTTTTGATCTTTTTCTTCCATTCCGCCGCCGTCACGCAAACGCACCGCCTTTTCTCCTGTCAATCCCTCCCAACGTGCCAGGATGACATCACAATATTTTTCATCTAATTCCGCCATATAGCAAACCCGGCCGAGCTGTTCGGCTGCGATCAATGTGGATCCGGATCCTCCGAACGGGTCCAGGATTTTCCACCCCGGCTTGCTGCTGTTTTTGATTAACCTTTCCAGGAGGTGCTGCGGCTTCACGGTCGGGTGAAGTTCCGCTGCGTTCGGTTTCTCCGCAACGATCACCGTTGTGTTCGGTTCCTGCCGGAGAAGCCGCTGGCATAAGGTAATCAGTTCGTCCTTTTTCATCGACGTGAGCGGCCGGTCCTCGATCACCGTCCGCTCTGCTCTCGAATCCGTGAAGTAGTGTGCCGCGCCGGTCTTCCATCCGTAAAAGCAGCACTCATGTGACCATTGATAATCCGAATTGCAGCCCAGGACAAAATGCGATTTACTCCAGATCAACTGTTCATGCACCTTAGCTTCCGGGATGTTTGCGAGCCCTGCCTCAATTTCGCTGTGGTGCAGTCCGGCGTACCAGACATAGTAGGCCGCGCCTGGTATCATGGCATCAAACGCGTTCCGGAATGCTTTGGTTATAAACCGGATAAAAGCCCCGCGCTCCATGCTGTCGTTCAGGATCGGCACATTGTTTACGTTGCTTTTCGGTCGTTGTTCAGATCCCACGTCCACATTATACGGCGGATCCGTCAGGAGCAGGTCTGCCTGCACCCCCCCCATAAGATCGGCGATCGTTGCCTGGTCCGTGCTGTCTCCGCAGATCAGCCGGTGCCGTCCGAGCTGCCATATTTCGCCGCGCTTCGTCTGTGGCGTTTCCGGCGGTTCCGGTGCCGGCACTTCCGCAGCCGTCTGGTCGTCCGGTTCCTCTCCCAGATCGAAGCCGAAGGCCGCCATGTCAAAATCGAGCTTTACCTTGTCGAGCTCTAAAGCCAGGGCGTCAACGTCGAAACCGGTATTCATGGTCAGCTGATTGTGGACCAGCGCGTATGCCTTCCGCTGTGCGTCCGTCAAACCGTCGAGCCGAATGACCGGGATTTCCTCGAGCCCCATTTCCAAAGCCGCAAGGAGGCGGCCGTGGCCTTCAATGATTGTGTCATCCTTCCATATGGCCACCGGATCCAGGAAACCAAACTCCTTAATGCTCTTTTTGATCTGGTCGATCTGGTCCTCCGGGTGCTGCTTCGCGTTGTTTTCGTAAGGCTTCAGGGCTTCCGGCTCCATCTTTATGATCTGCAGCTCCAACTTTTACCCCCTTACCTAAAAAATCCTCCGTATATATAAAAGGC
>Ga0326513_10002856_pt1 | contig 12639 bp, 21 predicted proteins | sample 2_2465_0518_D_FD_203654 | JGI IMG/M metagenome (GOLD analysis project Ga0326513, IMG submission 203654) | Bovine rumen microbial communities from UC Davis, California, United States - 2_2465_0518 | ecosystem: Host-associated > Mammals > Digestive system > Stomach > Rumen | place: USA...
CTTTTGCAGACAGGTAATCTATTTGACTACAGGTCAATAACACCTGGACTTGTCCTAGACAATGGAAGCATTTCGACTAGTAGCAGTAATTCACATTCCGACTATATTCCAGTAAAAGCTGAAAAAACATACATAATGACCTATGTGCAGAGCACTGCAGGAGGACTATATGACGAAGAGAAAAACTTCGTCACCTATTTTACAAAAGTATCTGGCCTTACTGACAATTATGAATGGACTTCACCAATCGATGGATATATTCGCATAAATATTGTTAACACCACTGCTGTAAATTTCGTTGTTTCTGCTGGAACGACATTGAAGTCATATCCTCCATATGGACACACTGTGTTACGTGAAGACACGTTGCTAAATATGGAGCAATTTAATGATATTGATAACTTCTTACAGGTTGAAAGCGGTAACCTGTTTGATGCTGAGACTGTTTCTGAAGTTGGTTATTATATCGACAATAGCGGAAACATAACTCCTTTCACCAATCATGTCTATTCTGACTATATACCAGTTAAAGTCGGTGTGCTATATACTGCTACTGCATTGCTCAGTAGTCCCGGTGGATTTTACGATGAAAACAAAGAATACGTATCTGTAATAAGACGTTCTGGAAACACATTTACTCCAAACATAAATGGATTTGTTAGGATAAACATTCAAGCAAGTACTATAAATACATATGCCTTTTCTGTCGGTGATACTGCAAAGCAGTATCCTCCCGTTGGGAAAAAGATTTCAAACGAGCTGATTGTAGATGTCAGTCAAGTGCACGGATTCCCAGAGATTGTTAGCAGATGGGCAGGCAAAAAAATAGTCGTTTTTGGTGACTCCAGGACATGGTATGACGGGCAAAATTACGGACCATCAACCAAAAGCGAATGGCGAGGAAATGTCTGCGTAGGATACCAAGAACAGCTCAGGGAACTGCTCGGCTGTGAAGTCGTAAGCCGTGGCACAAGTGGTGCGACCTCGGCACAGATATGTACAAGCATAAGGGCATATGACTTCTCAGATGCTGATGCTGTGTTCCTTGAGGGTGGAGTGAATGACTACGTGAAGCAGTCGCAAGTGACCATCGGATCGATACAACCAATCGGATCCACGTTTGACACCAGCACGGTCTATGGCGCGTGGCAAAGCGCAGTCGAGTACATCCTGACAAACTATCCGAGCACCATTATCTATATGGATGTCCCAGCAATCGCATGGACAGCCAATGGAGTGTTCCCGTATGACATAGCAAAGATCAAGGGTGAGGTTGCCGAACTTTACAACATTCCTTGCTTGGATTTGTACAAGGATGGTGGTATCAATGAAGTCAATCGAGACTACTGGTATGTCGATGATGTGAGCCAGACCAATTGGAGGCTGCACTTCAACGACTATGGCAATGCTTTGCTTGGCAGCAAGATGGCTGGATTCATCAATAGCAGATAGGTCTGACTATGGACACCATATATACTGCATTGGTATTCCCACTGCTGCTGCTGATAGGACAAACTCTCGTGGCATTGGGCCAGCGCAAGCTGAACCAGCGCATGGACGAAGGTGAGGCAAAGCGCAATCAGGCAAAGGCTGATACCGATGCCAAGCGTGAGGCAGAGGCCAAATGGCGCGAGGACATGGAGCGCAGGATGGATGAGTTCGAGGCTAAGCTTACCGAGATGAACGACAAGGTCAACGCGACGCTTCGTGGTCAGCTCACCCAGATGCGCTCGGACACCGTGCACAAGGCCCATCGCTACCTTGATGATCTTGGATGTGCCAGCATCGACGAGAAGCAGGCGTTCGATGCCGAGTACCGGGAATACGCCAGGCTATGCGATGCCTATGGCATCGAGAACGAGTTCGTCGAGAACCTCCACCGACAGGTGATGGCCCTTCCTGGACGTGACGTATAGGATCCCTTGACAGCCCCGTTTGGCAGATGCTATAACGGGGCTGTCGACTGATTGGAGTCAATCATGGATTACATCCTCCCTGACGAAATCTACCAATGGGCCAAATGGGTCGGCCTCGTGATGCTTCCTGCCCTTGCAACTCTGGTTGGCTCCGTTGGTCCAGCATGGGGCATCGAGAACGTCGAGGCCACCGTGCTGACCCTCAATGCCCTTGGCACCTTTATTGGCGTGATCATCGGTGCCAGCCAGCTCACTGCCAAGCCAAAGGAGTAGGTCATGGCAAAGGCGATCGTCTACATCCATGGCGGTGACTACGACTGCTCAGAGCTTGTGCGCATGTGCTATCGAGCCGTGGGGGTCCTTCCCTACGGCTCTTACATGTGGACAGGCAACGAGGTCGAGCTTCTCACCAGCCATGGTTTCGTGCGACATAGTCTGATTGCTCCCCAAATAGGTGACGTACTCTGGCGTGATGGACACACTGAGATCTACCTCGGTAATGGCATGCAGGGTGGCGCACGTCATGGCGACTATGCCGGTGGCCTGGATGGTCGCAAGGGCGACCAGAATGGCACCGAGGTCACCAAAAGCGCATATCGTGCATCCGACTGGACCAAGCTCCTGCGCTACGAGGGCGACGCCACCGTCGATGGCATCCCTGCCGCAATTGCTGCAGCCCTTGTGGCAGAGCACATCATCGACCACAACGCCCATGGGTACAGCCAGCCTAACCGTGAGGGAGACGGCACCGTCGAGGAGATCGAGATCTCGTGGGGTGCTCCCCCCAAGGTTCCCACTCTGTTCGACTGCAAGTTCAAGCTCACCGTCAGCGAGGCTACCAACATCCGTGCGACCCCTGACCTTGGTGCTCCCATTCTTGGCACCCTCAAGGCTGGCAAGACGGTCAACTGCAATGGGTGGCTGGAACGCAACGGCACCTTCTGGGCACACTACCTCTATCGCAGCAAGGATCGCTACGTGTCCATGGGCAAGTTCAACTCATGGGTGTCAGTGGAATGAACCCGACACCAAGGAACAAGGTCAGCCTCCCTCTCACGTGGCTGACCATTCTTTTGTCTCTCATGATTCTCACGACTCTAACCGTTCTTCTGCTGGCTGCGTCATAAGGAGTCTGCGATGAACTACCCCTACAACCCCTATCTCTCCAATCCCTATCTCTCACAGCAGACCATGCTTCCACAGCAGGTCATGTTGCCACAGCAGCAGGTTGCTCAGCAGTCCGTCCAGCAGCAACCTCGTGTCAGCGGACGTGATGAGGCAATGAACCGATTTCTCATGATGTATCCAGCCAACATGCTTATGCCTGGATTCATCAGCGAGGCTCTGTTCGACATCGATGGTCGTCACTTCCATGCGCTTAGCATCGAGGCTGATGGAAGTCGCAACCTCGAGACGTTCTCCTATCAGCTAGATACACCAGCTCCTCAGCTCTCTAGTTCAGACTATGTCAGCAGGGCTGAGTTCGATGAGCTTGTCAGCAAGATCAACCAGATGACCGGAGGCACAGATGGGATTCCTCAATCAGTTCAACCAGCAGAGGCAGCAGGGAAACCAGCTTGATAGTCTGATGCAGCAGGCACAGAGCCTAGCCGCACAGAATGGCGGAGCACAGGCGGTTATCGATCAGCTTGCGAGCAACGGGGTCGTCTGCACGATGCCCAGCGGCAAACAGATCGCAGTCAAGGACATCGTGACCATGTCTAAGACCATGTCCCCACAGCAGCTCCTCATGCAGCTCATGCAAGCCTAGTCTCAGTCGGGTGCACACGACTCTGAATAGGAACCGTTCGTAACTTGAAAACAGAAGAAAGGACCTACCATGGGTGAAAACATTAGTGTCACCGACGCCCTTGCCCTTCTTGGCAACCGCAACAACGGCGGTGCCTTCGGGGACGAGGGCGTTCTGCTGCTGTTCATCATCCTGCTCTTCGGTGGCTGGGGCGGACGTGGCGGCTGGGGCAGCGGTGCCAACACCGGTGGCTATGGTGCCGGTGGCATCGGCGGCAACGAGCTCTATCCCTGGCTGAATCAGACCGAGGTAGTCAATGCAGGGTTCCGCGACCAGATGCTCAACTCCGGCATCACTGGCCTCCAGCAGTCTGTGACCAACGGCTTCGCTGGCGTGCAGCAGTCCCTGTGCTCCGGCTTCGCTGGTGTCAACCAGGGCATGTCTAACGGCTTCTCGCAGACCCAGCTTGCCATGCTCCAGGGCTTCAATGGCCTCCAGGCACAGCAGGCCCAGTGCTGCTATGACAACCAGCTGGCCATGGCGAACCAGACCGCGGCCCTGCTTGCCGAGCATTGCGCCGATCGCAACGCGCTCAACCAGGCAGTGAACACCATCACCACCAACGAGACTGCGGGCTTCCAGCGTATCATCGACAAGATGTGTGACCAGGAGCTTCAGGCTGCTCAGCGCGAGAATGCCAACCTGCGTCAGCAGCTTGCCATGGCAGACCTCGCTGCATCTCAGGCTGCCCAAAACGCCTTCATCCAGCAGGGCTTTGCTAACGAGGTTGATCAGCTTTACAACCGTCTCAATACCTGTCCCGTCCCGTCGATGCCGGTCTATGGTCGCACGCCAATCTTTACCTGCCAGTCCAACAACTGCCCCTGCAATGGCTAAGGAGGCAGGCCATGGCTTGTGAGTACATCGCACCAGCGCAGACCGTGGCGCTAAACAATCCGATCCTGTTCAATGACTCGATCACATGCAACAGCGATCGTGTCTATCATGACGATGGCAATGGCACCTTTCAGCTGCGAGGCATCAATCGCAACTGCTGCTGCCGCTGCCAGAAGCTCACTGAGTACAGTGTCGATTTCACGGGTAACATCGCAATCCCCGAAGGCGGCACAGTCGGGCCAATTGCCGTCGCACTCATCATCGGCGGCGAGCCCATTCGGTCGAGTCGAGCCATTGTGACTCCCGCTGCAGTCGACCAGTATGGCAACGTAACCGCCAATAAGATCATCAAGATCCCCTGGAACTGCTGTCCGACTGTGTCTGTCGAGTACGTCAATGGCAGCGTCAATGATCCTGCCTTCGTGCCAACACCTGTTATCAATGTGGTCGATGGTAATCTCAGGATCGAACCGATCAACGAGTAGGAGGCAGACATGCTAGAGGACATCAAGAAGATCAAGGGAGACGTGCTCCGCTTCATGGAGCAGGAGGCTGGCAAGTATCCCAACGGGCGCATGGATACCAAGCAGATGGGTGACCTCGCCGACATCGTCAAGGACCTGGCCATGGCGGAATACTACTGCACCGTCTCGGACAGCATGGTGGACTCCATGGGATACATGCAGCCCATGGGTCGCTCCGGTGGCATGTCTGGTGGCATGGGTGGCTCTCGTCGTGGCTATGGCTCCTCGGGCACCATGGGCCATACCGACCCCACCGAGATCATCCGCAACATGCTGGCATCGCTCAGCCCCGAGATGCGTGACCAGCTGGTCAAAGAGTTCATGTAGATGAGGCCCCTCGTAGCAAGGGGCCGTGCATGGAGGGTCGCCAGGATCTCGCCTGACGACCCTCTTCTCATGGACCGCACGGGCCACATGAGGATCGCCACAACCGACCCCATGACCAGAACCATACGGATATCTAGGGAAATCCTGCCACCACTCTTCGATCAGGTCTACCTGCACGAGGCCTCCCATGCGATAATGGAGGATGCAGGTGTAAACGAACTTTTGTCGCGGTTGCCAGACGAACGGCAGCAGGTCCTGGCAGAGGAGCTGCTCGCATGGTTCCTGGAGACCCATGCCATCGAGGTGATCGATGCTGTCAGCTCCTCGCTTGGTAGGCCGGTGTGCGTGGCAGGGACGTGCCTAGGAGGATACCAATGGAGATAGCAAAGCTTTCGCAGAACGACGACCTGCTTGCCGTCATCAGGAAGTGCAACGTGAACTTCCGGCAGCTCGCATGGTTTGCAAGGCAGGCCATCCAGAAGCAGAGCAGGATAGACATGGACGACGTGTCTGAGGAGATCGATGGCATCACGCAGACGCTTGTCGAACTGGAGAACGTCATCCTCCCACAGATGGTGAATGATGCGGTTGATACCAAGGTGCCTGTCGAGGTGGCTGCCCAGATAGCTGCTGTAGACATACCGCAGATGGTGAGCGATGAGGTTGCGGCACAGATGACCGTGCTACCGGTCGGATCATACCTGATGACGCAGACGGATCCCGCTGCCATCTACCCTGGCACCACATGGCAGCAGTCTGACACCGTTACCACGGATGGCAATGTCGTCATCCCGTTGTGGGAACGCACCACTTAGGACTAGAATACGACTAAGATACGACTACGATACGACTAGGAGAAACCTATGAAAAAGAAGAAGAGCAAGGGCGGCGGCTTCCAGCAGGCAGTCAAGAACGTCATGAAGGGCGGCAAGTACGACAAGGAGGCTGCTGGCGCCATCGTGGCCGAGGCCTCCCGCAACGCCTCGCCTGCTGCGAAGCGCAAGAACCCTAAGCTCAACCGCGTCAAATAGCATTGACGGGACGCCCTGGAGGTTCTCTAAGCAGCAGGCGTCCCGTCAACACGAGGAAGAAGGTACTACATATTATACAGGTCCTGGGGCCTCTTGTCATGCAGCTTCGAGAACTTGCTTGGTCTCATCCCTGGCGGCATGTCCGCCCACGTCGTCTCCTCGTCGTCCTGCAGGTCCCATCCCCTATAGTGGCTGGGCATCCTGGCGTTGTAGGTTCCCATGTTCTTGATGTACGGGAACTGCTCGACGAAGTCCGCCGCATACCTGAAGGCGTCCATGAGGTGCGAGTAGCGGTCGTGCTTCGGCGTGGCCGACCAGTCATCCACGGATGACAGCTGCCTGTACTCCCAGTTCTCGAAGCATTCCATGAGCCAATCGCATCTCGTGCTGTCTATGATCGCGTTGCCTAGAAGCGAGCGCCCACGGTTCAGGCCGTCCTGCACGTAGGTCCTGTCCAGCTTGTGCCACATGATGTTGGGGAACATCTGCCTGCACTCCTCGATCGGGGAGCTACGCGATCCCGACCGGTCCGAGTCCCATGGCAGGCAGGCTGCCCTTATCAGGTGAAAGTACTCCCGTTGCGCCAGCTCCTGCACGCACTCGACCACCGCCTTGCGGTTGTCCTCGTACCAGTCCAGGATGAACATCCTGCCATTGATGTACTGGAAGATCACTGCGCTTGTCCAGTCGGTCTGCTTGTCCTTCGATGAGATATCCCATGCCATGTACACGGGCTTTCCGGTGTCGAAGTTCGTCGGGCAGTACCTGCCCTCCTCGCGCACCCTCTCGATTCCGGGGAACACCAGGCCCGCGTTCACTGCCAGGAAGTCGCACATGTACTCCTGGCGGAACATGAGGTCATTTCCCATCGCACGGATGTAGCGGTCCCTGATCTCCTCTAGTAGCTCATCGCTGAACAGTCTCCTACCCTCCGAGTCCACGGACTGGTCGGCACGCAGGACGTCTACGTAGACACGGCCATGCGCACCGGGCCAGGACTCCGGGTCGGTCTCTCCGGTGTACGCCATCAGCCAGTCGGCGGCAGTGTTGTTCATGCCGCGCGGGGTGAAGTTCATGTTCACCAGGAATCGCTCGTTGTTCGCCTTCTTGGCATCCCAGATTGGCTGCAGATAGTCGAAGGCCCCTCGCTTGTACAGGCTCAGCTCCGATACGAAGAAGTTGTTGTACGACGAGCCGATCAGCGACTCGCTCTCCTTGAAGCCGATGAACTGTATCAGAGATGGAGCTAGGTCGCCCGGGTTGTTCAGCATCTGTACCTGTTGGGCAGTCTCGTGCACGTCTATCACGTCATCCGGATAGTCGGCCCAGTGCTTGCGGCCGTCTATGTACTTGTCCCAGATGTTGCGCCTGATCCACTTGTTGTCCAGGCCTACATATGCGGACTGCCTGCCCGGCTCGCGATAGGCGTCATACAGGGCGAACTGGATGTCGTCCGTGTCCTTGCCAGCCTGGCGGTGCCAGATCTTCGCATAGTAGTCGTACTCGCCAGACAGGCGACGCGCCCAAGCCTCACGCTGGTAAGGCCTGGGCGCATAGTACTTGGGTACCTTTATCGCCATCGGAAGCTACTCCTGCTTCACGAACATCTCGCACACGTCATATGCGGATTGGCCAGGCATGATTTGCACTCCCGTCTTGCAGTCGTTCTCACAATCCATGCAGAGGCAGTCAGGGCAGTTGTCATGCGGACCGCACAGCTCGTTGAAGTCGATGTCGTTCTCAGTGCAGAAGGTCTTCAGGCTCTCACGTGCCTTCTCGATCTCCTCGTCTGCCGTGCGGCAGAAGTCAGCCACGTCTTCCGCATTGGGTCCGACGTTCTGGCACAGCTGCAGTACCATCAGCTCGTCGATCATCTCAAGCGCGGATCCCTTGCCCTCCGAGAATGCGGGGTTGTAGAAGCCGTCGCACAGCTCGGCCATGTCCTCGGGGTCAAGCTTGCCAGCCTTGTGGGCCATGTCCTGCGCGATGCCAGCCATGCGGGTGGCTGCAGTCTTGGCGATGGAGATCTCCTCGACGTAGTCAGTCGCATCGCCGAGCACGTCACGCACCACCTGCAGCGCAGCCATCACGCCATTGGCCGTGCGGTATTTGTCGGATGTCACCTTCAGCTGGGAGACCAGATGGTCGCGTGCGCCGATGGCCTTCTTGTCCCGGTCCTCGTACATCTTCGAGATGTCCTGCGCCTGCTTCTTGGCCGTCTCCTGGAGGCCAGCCTCCTCGGTCATGATCTTCAGCTTGCGGTCCTTCTTGGTCTTGCTCTCGCTCATCTAGATCGTCTCCCTTCCGGTCTGCTCATAGTGGATGACATAGAACTCATCCTTGCGGTCGTTGTAGACGACCTCGACATAATGACCGTGGTCATCATGGATCTCGCTGGAAGAGCAGAATGCCTTGTATCCACCAAGCACGAATGCGAACATCACCACATACACGCTGTCCTTACTCACACCCAGGAAGTTTGCCGCAATCTCAAGACAGCGCTCGATCGGTTCGCTTGCCTTGTATCTCTTCTCCATCTCCCTGTCATGGGCCATGGCCTTCTCGGTCTCAGTCATCGTTTGTTCCCCCTCATCTTCGCCAGGATCTGGTCCTGCTCCCATTCCATCGCCTCTGCGATCGACTTGAACTGCGGCTTGCCGCCGCCCTGCGCACCACCGTTGGAACTCGGCGTGTCGAGCGCCGGGCCGCTCGGTGCGGGCTTGGCCGCAGGCGCACCCTGCTTGGCGAACCGCTCCTGGATCACCTTGACCTGTCGGTTGACCGCAGCCAGTGCCTTGTCCAGGTCACAGCTGTAGGCGACCACGTTGCCGTCGTTGTCGGTCACCTCGTAGTCCTCGATGATGGACTCGAACATGGAGCGGCGCACCGGGTCGAGCGCCTTGTACTTCGGGGCGAACTCGATGACCGCAAGGCGTCCGCCCTCCTGGTCCATCAAGCGCTGCGAGTACTCCTGGCAGATGCGGTTGAATGCGTCTGCCAGCTCCTTGTTGTAGTCGTCCACCCATTCCTGCGCCTGTCGGCGGGGGTTGTCGCCGGTGAACTCGCGACCGGTCTCCGGATTGTAGAAGCGGGGCACGCCGTCGCGATCGCGCTTGCACACGTCCGGGTCGTTGATGCTGGCACCGAGCCGGTTGCCCTGGTGCCGTGCACCATGGTCGATGTACGCCTTGACCACGTCGTCGATCGTGCGCTCCTTGATGTCGGCTACGAACGACTCCCGGTACTCCTTGATCTCATCCTCAGAAAGTCCGATGCCATCCCAATCAAGACCCTCATCCGCTCCGCTATCTGCTCCTCCAAGATCACCTGGTCCTCCAGGCAGATCCTCAGCTGTGCCGCCGTCTTCGACTTCAGGCGAAGCGGGACCCTCACTCCCGTCAGGCTCCTGGGTATTCCCCAGGTCTCCGGATCCTCCATCTTCTCCGGTATCGGAAGCTGCCTCAGTATCAGCCTGGTTCTCCTTGTCGAGCGCAGCAAATGCCTCAGCCCAAGGGTCAACAGAAACCTCGCCCACCTGACTCTCAGTCGTCTCTTGAATCTCGCCAGCCATCCTGGTCCTCCGTCTCCATCTGCGCCTCCATCGTCTGAAGGCGCATCATCTCCGTCCGTATCCACTGCTGCCTCAGCTTCTGGTACACCAGCGCCCTCCGTGCGCTCAGGTCCACCTTCCCCGTCGGGGTGAAGCTCTGCCCCAACATCTCGGTCATCGCCTCGACATCCTTGCAGGACAGCATCCTCGTCCTCATCTTCGTGAGGAACGAGTTCATCTGCTGGACTATCCACTTGTACTCCTCCAGCCTCTCGGCATCCGACAGCGGGTCGGCGAACTTGAGTGCGTCGTATGTCTCGTTGAGGCTCTCCCACGACGCCACGACGTCGATGTGCCTGGTCTCGTCCTCGACCCACTCGCGGATGCTACCAGCCGATTCCTGCCTGGGCATCGATCCTCTCCTTACGCTGCTCCTCCTGGATGATCGCATGGGTCATCGGGATGTTGGCTGCCAGCGTCACGCCGTCGATGTATGACATCAGCGGCTTCCCGGAGAATCGTGGGATCAAGTTCGGGAACACCTGCTGGATGAGGGTCTTCAACCCGTACAGCTGGATGATGGTGTCGCCGATCTGGATGGGCTTGGTCGGGAATGCCCAGATGTACCCACGCTCGCCAGAGTTGCCACGCACCACGGGCACCAGGTCCCGTCCGATGGTGAACGTGATCTCAGTGCCGATCTTCGGGAAGGTGGTCTTTGCCACCACGTTCTTCGTGGTGTCACGATGCACGATCTCATAGTCGCCCACCATCTGGGTCACGTCCTCAGGCGCACCATAGATGTGTTCGCCTGCCTCGAAGTCCTTGACCACGATCTCAGGTCCGAGCACCTCGTCGTATGCAAGGTTGCGCTTGGCATCCGGTCGCATCATCGGCGTGATGAGGATGGTCTTCCCATACAGCGGGTGGTTGCGGACATCAGTATTGTCGTCTGTATGTTGCGACATTGTCGCATTTCGCGACATCGACGTCTTCGGCTTGGGCTTCTTGGGCGGCTCCCACTCCTCGCCCTTGATCACCGCTGCGATGCGGGAGCATCGATGCTGGTAGGACAGGCCATCAGGCTCAAGGCCATGCTCTGCCTCCAACCGTTCGAGCTCCTCCTTCTTCATTGCTGTCATAACTCTCCAATCAGACATGTACTGACTAAGCATTACCCAAGTATTATATCACGCTATCACAGCTAAAAAAAAATATCCCAAGGCACAAGTGCGCCCACAGCAACGCGCACTCATACCTTGGGATGTGGGTCGTCAGGACCCTACGCTACCTATCTATTGTACCATTGTCATGGCGAAGGTCGCCACCCACACCAATGCCTCGATGACGAGCCCACATGCGGCAAGCGAGAACATCGTCGCAATGATGAACAAGAGGATGTATGCCATTACGTCACGCATCCTTTATCACTCTCCTTCCGCATACTGGACAGAAGTTATAATAGCCGATGCCAGTCTCATGTTCCAGATGCGCATTGCATGCCGTGCAAATACAACCCCACGTCCAATGCATACCATCATCCCAGTCTGCACGCTCTAGCTTGCACGTCCCTTGTCCAACCGTAAAAGTGATTGCTTCTTGTGGCGTTACAAAGTCCCCATCGTCGCTGAACGTAATGTGCAGTAATCCGTCAAACTCGAACGCTCTCCATATGCCACATTTTGTGCCATCGAGGATGCCGTCCCAGTACGTCGTGTGTTCATCTACGTCAAAGTATTTCACGCCCGCATCAGTGAGCATCTGTCGTAGCTCTTTGGTCGCGGTCATCATGGATTGATCCCGTGACTCTGCTCGAACTCACGCATGATGGTCTCCTCGCTGCCACCATGGTGCGAGTAGATCGCACCGTTCAGTGGCTTCACGACGAGCGGACCATGCTCGCGGAACTCCTTCCAATTCTGTTCCACCTCGAAAATCGTGTCAATCTCGGACTTGAGGTCGATGCGATCATAGCGGATCACGAAGGTCTTGCGATACTTCATCTTTGGGTTGAACAGCACAAGGTACGCATGGTCGATGCTGTCGCACAATGCCATCGCCGTGGCAAGCTGCCACCGCTCCTCGATCTGGTCCTTCGGCAGGTATGCCGTGGACAGATGCCTCGCCGCGTCATAGCTCTTGACCTCCGCTATGGCATGTGGCACAAGCGTCGGGTCTCCCATCGGGATGTCCATGGCATCCGGGGAGAACGCGATGGCACGGCCATGCCTCGCCACGAGCAGGTCGTCCCACCAGTAGAACGTCTCGTGCTTCTCGCCCTGCAGCTCGACAAGCATCGTGTTGAGAGCATCGATTGCATACGGCTCCATGATGTGACCACGTGCCATGGCACCATAGGACATGCAGTCCTCCTCGGTGAGCGTGACCATCTTGGATGCCATGACCTTCAGATACTCCTGGTTGCCGACCTCGCGCTTGCGGCCGGTCTTGGTGACGGGAAGCAGCGACTTGATGTCACTTGCAGTCAGGTAGCGCTGGCGTTCCTTGAGCCAGTCAAGGCTGCACTTGTGCTCCCAGTTCATCTAACTCATCTCCTTCTCTGCCAGTGCCTTGCAACGCTTAATGAGCGGCATGACATCTACAGTTTCCTCAGTTCTGCCAGCTTGCATGGCGTCATAAATGA
>Ga0326513_10002857_pt1 | contig 12637 bp, 20 predicted proteins | sample 2_2465_0518_D_FD_203654 | JGI IMG/M metagenome (GOLD analysis project Ga0326513, IMG submission 203654) | Bovine rumen microbial communities from UC Davis, California, United States - 2_2465_0518 | ecosystem: Host-associated > Mammals > Digestive system > Stomach > Rumen | place: USA...
GAGGTTAACCAAAAATGTCAATAACCCATTAGGGCTACAGGACTTTCGCAGCAGGTTTATTAGCTAAAAACAAAAAGCCTCTGCAAATATCTTTTCGATACCTACAGAGGCCGTTGTTGCTTCTTACTTCATTTCTCGAATTCTAGACCACTGTTTGAATACTTCTTTCTGAGAATGATTCCTGATAAACTCCAGGAATTCCCAAGAATCGAAGTTCATGATTCCGGCTTCTTTCGCCAGGTACATAAGACCGGTAACGTACTTTGCCGCACGCCATCTTCCGATACCGTATGCCATAGTCGTTACCCAGATCCCAGCACAGGTAATAATAATGCCGTTGCCAATCTCTTCATCGTGGGTTTCGATAAAGTTTGTCAGTTTCTCTTTCTTTTCTTTCAGTTTTTCTTTAATAGTCATGTTTAAATCCTCCTTATGAATTTAAATATAGTTGCATAATAGGAGGTGTAAATTGTGCGAAAAGCTAAGACTCACTGTAAATATCACAGTGAGCCCTTTGCTCCTCATTAAAGACCAAAATGTTTCTTGTACCAATCGTGGTGCTCTTTACACCAAGATTCACAATGGTGTTCCAGTTCCATCTTGCCGTTATCCATCATCTCACAAATGTTGCGCTTGTCTTCATCCTTCAGTTTCTCTCCATTCACAACCAGCTCGCTAAGCCAGTCATACATGTGAGCATACATCGGTGATATAGACAGTTTATCGCAGGTCTTTGTGTATGACGCCACGTATCTGCTATAAGGAATACCATTTGCATCTCCATTTTTCCAGTTCCACATAATAATTACCTCCTACAAAATTAGCCTTTGTTTGCATAAAAGGAGGTGTAAATTGTGCGAAAAAGCAAAAGCCTCTGCAAATATCATTTAGATACCTACAGAGGCTCGTGCTAATTATTTCTTTTCGTCAACTCTTTTTGCTATAAATTTGTACTGTTTAAGTTCTTCCGACCACTCGTCTTTAACAATGTACTCAAAACGTTTTTCGCCACGATACCTAGTTTCTCTTTCGATCTCGTCTAAGACTTTCCACTTACCATGATCTTCTCCTTCAGTATATGCCTTCTTACGAATTTTATCTCTTTCGGCATCCTCATGAGCAGACCAGGCAATGATTGCCATGACGGCACAAAAGCCACCAGTAGCATAAGCTACCACGTTCTTCATAAATGTTGCAGTTGCCATAAAAACCTCCTTTTTACATTTGTTGCAAAAATTGTTAGTTACCTATAAAGGAGGTTGTTAATCATGCGTAAATATCATTCGTCCTCGTAGTCAGAATACTTGTCTGCCCAAGGAGAAGGCTCGAGAGTGACATGCATCTCCTTCAGATAAGCCTTGACATTCCATTCATTGGTTCGATCATCGAGCCACCAGCGAGGTCTGATAGTCATGTCTACGCTACGGATCTCGGCAGAATCCAGCATACCCACAGTGTCTTCGTCCAGCCTTGTTTTCACGCCGTTTGAGTAAATATAAACTGCTGCCGGAGGGATGTTGGGGAACGATCTGAAGCTGACAGATACATCGATGCGATAGCGGATCGGATCGCCTTCCTCGTTTGGCAGCTTTGTCTTGACATACCAGCCAATATCTTTCAGTCTGTTAGCCTCGTCTTCGTCATAGAATTCGTATGTGAATTTCCGATCACCTTCTTTGTTGAATCTTGATCCGGCGCCGCTAAAGTTGCGAAAAATGATCGTTGCGTTTTCAAAGTTCTCAGGTGCTACAAAATGTTTTTCCATAGTTATACTCCTTTTCTAAAATATAAAATTGCAAACGGCAAGAGGCCATGCTTGTCTTGCACAGCCTCCTGCTTTTTCTTAGTTGTCAGTTACTAGTCTAACAGTCGCTTTTCCGTTGTGTTTCGATTCGATTGTAAATTGCCGGCATGTTACCGCAGCGGTCACAAATTCGTCGACAAGCTTATCAACTGCTTCTTCCTGTTTTTCTTTAACAACAGTTTGAAGCGCTGACTCAATTCTGTCGCACGCTTTGAGTACGATGCGCACTACCGAATAAGTTGCAATCAGTCCGATTCCAATTTTAGTTACTGTTTTCATAATATAATCTCCTTTCTATTCAAGGAGTTGTTAATCATGCGGAGAACGGTACCTCCTCATCAGAATTTTCCGGAATGTTCATATACTGAGCAAGAGGATCTTCTGACACAAACATCTCAAAATCTCCATACTGTGAAATTGTTTCGACAGCATCGTCTACCAGAGAAATATAATAGGATTCGTCTATCATCTGAGATGCGTCTGTCAAATCTTTTACAATCTCTGCCTCTAACCAACGATAGCCCTTGGTTCCAGCAGCAGCATAGTATTTGCCGTCTTGCTTCCTATACAAAACACCACCACCATATCCAGGTTTGATAGGACAAAACGATCCAATACGTCCAACAAACTGATACGAATGGCCTTCTTCGATCTCTGGTTCTAACCTAGCTTTAATTTCATCATAGGAAATATCAGAGATGAGTCCTTTTTTATACTTCTGAGTGGCTTTCTCGAGTTCTTTCTCAATGCTGGAAACGTCCGGAAGAGCCTCGTTCATGTCCAAATATAACTCGCCCTTTTTAACCTCTTTGGTCTCGCACATGTCAGAGAACTTAATCGGCTCATGACTAAAGAGAGTTTTGAATACATATGGAACCGCAAACTGAGTTCCCGTAGCGTCCCACTTTCCATCATGCTTACAAATATAAACGGCATCGTTAACCAGGCACATACGATCATATGTGGCCTCATGTTCGAAGTTATATCCGTATAGTTTTCCATAGTCCATGACAAACTTGATGATCTCTGGTGTAGCATTAGGAATCTTGATTGAATCGGTCTTAATATGAGCCACAGTAAACCCTCGCTTCTGTACCTCATGCTTAAGATTGACCATGAACAAAGCGCCGCGCTTGGCCACAATGTTATCCTTATTACGAATATCACGGAAGGGATTGTCGAACAGAGCTGCTGTAAGACCATATACAGAGTTGATTGCAATCTTTAGAGCCTGGGCCAAATCTTTTGCAGCACTTTCGTCCGTAAGATACTTGGCAAGCTTTCCACCAAGCATAGTCCTGGCTTTATCAAAGTCTTTATGCTTGATTGCGATACGAGCCTGCAAAATATCATTGAATCTAGCCGTGTATTCTTTACCAAACAACTGCTCAGCAACAATACTAGAAGGATGCATAGATGCGATGTCTAAAAGTGCAACATTGAAGTACATTCCGGGCTCAGAATATACATAACCGCCTTCGCCGACTTCTTCGCCTCTGTAGGTTGATTTGCCGGCTTCGTATTTGTAACCTGGAAATATAGGTCTACCTTTACTATCAAAAAGAGTATAGTACGTGTCTAATACTTGACTAATACCGTACCTCTTAACATAGTCTTTGTCCCAATCCGATTTATCACCCATATCACGATAGTTAAACTGTGACTGCGGGTGTTTATTACTGCCAAATATAATTTTAGTTGTAAGTCCGTTTGTAGTATCGTTAGGAATACTCTCAGCAACATCTGCCAAAATCTCTCTGGCAATAAAGTCTGCTTGTCTTGCTTCAAACACTGCTTCCGTGGCTATTACGTCATTGTCACAATACTCAGCAACCTTATTCCAAAGTTCTTCCGGGACAGGCTGATCCCAAGGAAGACCGAGTTCCTGATGGTGTATTCCAAGTTCGATCTCCCATTTCTTCAGAGATTGCTTCTTTGCACAGAAATCATACACATCTGTAAAACTAAGATTGTATGCTGTACCAAAGAATGCGTTCCTATCACCAGATATAATTCTCTGAGACAATTCATACAGCTGCTGATTATCATAGCCCATCATTCTGGCATAGATGATGTGATTGTCATACCGTCTGCAGTTGAATCCAACAAGTTTGAACTTGGTCAAATTATTGACTTGTTCGTTTGTCGGGTTGATCATCCTTACTACTTTGTTACCTTTTCCTCGTTTTTTCCAATTCAAAACGAAAAGGTTGGGAAAGACTTCACAATCATAAAACAGCAAAATATCATTGTCGCTTTCGACTGTGTCTGCGTCGTCTTCTGATCGAAACTTCATCTTCGATACTAATTCGAGGCACTTCTTGCTCTGGTTTGAACTTGAAGCGGCAAAGTTGATAATATCAGGCTTCATGTCCGACACATCGTAAGCCATTCCAGAATCATATGCTTCTTCCAAAATATGATAGATGAAGTCAACACTAGAAGCGGTAGAAGAATGAATCCTCTTATTCAGATTCTTCACAATCATTTTGCGAAGACCTTGCTCGCTCTTTATGGTCTTTTCATTTACCACTTTATCTCCTTTCTTGAGTGGCAAACCGCTACTTATTACTGCTATTGAAATATCATTGCATAAAGTAAGAGTCCTACGAAGAGAACTCTTTCCTGTAAACACTTTAACTTCAATATCTTCATCATAGATTCTGCTTAGCTTTGACACATCGCCATTGTAAATATAATGCAGATGTATTGCTTTACCACTCTTGCTAAGCTCTGCATAGGTCTTTGGCCACTTACTTGCTGCAGCATAATTAAGTTCGTAGCTCTTTTCACCAGTTTCAGGGTCTTTAATGTCAAAATCTATGACTATAAGGTTCGGTTCCTTGGCCTGAGGCAAAATATAATGGAGCTTGTTAGTTACAAGATCCTTTAGAGTTGTAGTTACTCTGCTCCAAGCTTTTGTCGGTGTTTCTTCGTCGTTTGCGTATTGAGCTGGGCAGTCAGAATATAAGTCGTCGAAGAGGGAGTGCTGCTCCCTAAACACCAGCCAGTTTTCGTCCTCCTTCTTTTCTGACTCTTTGGGCGTTTCATTTGTTTCTTCAAATTTTTCCACCCGGAAATTTTTGTAATAGCTTCTTACTCTTGTTCCGTCTTCAAGTTGAAATCTTTCTAGATACTCCTTGAAGTAGTTTTTGAGCTCTTCTTTGAAAACTCTTTTAGGATATGGGTATGGTACTCTAGCATCATCGCAGTAGGCTTTGTACATTTCGTACGCCACCTTCAAAGAAACCCCATCATCCTTTTTAAATATAATGTACGAATCAAGTACAAAGTTATAGAAATCGTTCGTAGCACCAAGCATTGTCGTTGGAATATAATTGTCGTAACGATCCGGATCTTCAGAGTAAACTTCGAGGCAGTGTTGGGCTATTGCGCCCAGCTCAAAGTCAATCTGCTTTACAAGTTTTTTGTATTCCCTGCTTGGTAGTTTATTGCCCGTAGGCGATACATCGATAAGCCTTCTTAACAGACCTGATTTGGCGTTTGTGATTCTGACCGGTTCGTTAGTACCTATAAATAAGAAACACTTGAACCGGTTTTCGTAAGGGGATTTGAACTTCTCATTAACAATCATCTTGTCATGAGAAACGATGCTGTTAAGTCTGGTATTGTCTTCCAGAGTAGACAATTTACCCTCATGATCGATCGCCACAAGAGGATTACCTCTGAATTGTTCCAAGGCGAACGACGCATTAGCCTGTCCCAAAGTTTTTGATTCAAAGGATATACAATAGTCCTGAAAAAGCGAATCAATGATGTTCAGTACGGTTGACTTACCGGTTCCAGCTTCACCATACAGAACAATAAACTTCTGGATAGTCTTAGAATCTCCTGCAACAATAGATCCTATTGCCCATTCGATTTTGCGTCGTTCCTCCTCAGAATATAATACCGACATCAACTTGTCGTATGCTTCAATACTTCCTTTTTCAAGCGGGTAGCTAAGCCGCTTTGATGCATAATCCTCCTTCTTAGATTCCATATTGGAAAATATAAGTTTCTCATCCAGGTTGTGATAGCAGTCTCTGAGTTGTTTCTGACAATACTTATGCCAAGTATCTATCATTCCTGTCTGAGCGTCCCACATATGCAGGACTTTGAGATCGTAATTAGCGAACTCATCCTTCTTCTTTTCCAAATATAAGTCGAGTTCGTGGTCAATAGCCTGAAGAACGTCTCCCTCATCCGTTGACCACAAACCTTCATTCTCCATCCAGACAGCATAGAAGTCGCCGCCTCGGATCATCAAGTCTGAACTTTTCTTTCTCGTCGGAATAATAAACCTAGGATAGATTTCTATAGAACCCTTCTTTTTTCCGGGTCGTGTCGAAATCATGAAAAAGTCCATTTACTCACTCCAGTTCATTTAGGTATTGCTGCATCTGATACCAGATTTCTTCCTCTAGCATGTTTTTTGTCGGATCGTGTGTTATAAATAATCCACCAGTGCCATCTGGGTCATACTCTCTATAATTAAGTCGATCGATGATCTCAAGAATATCAGAGTAATGCTCGTCAAACTTAGAGTTGGTCATCGGTTTCAAACCTAGATTCTCAAACATAACCCAGAACCATTTGCTCTGACGATCGCCTTTGTCAGGATCGTACATAATATGATCTTCCATCCTGACAGCAAGGGCAACCATCATCTCGAACACGCTACATGCCCGATTATCTAAGCTATCCGCTATATCTCGAGAGTCTATTCCTTCTTCACTACCAAATCGGTATCTCAGATCAACACCGTCTTCAAAACGATTACCATCTTTTGGCAGAATATAAACAAAGTCCTGCTCATGCAGAAGGGCCAAGGTCTTTTTATAGATCTTGACCTTTCCGCGATAGTCGATCAGTTTACATAGCCAATTGAAGTAATCCTTAGAAATATCATTCATTAGTCCTCCACATTAAAGTGCGGACGTGCCTCGTCATATGCCTCGAATGTCTGAACGTCTTTATAGATTGCATAATCTGTACAACGATCATCATTTCGAATAAACAATTCATCAGATCCTTCGTCGAATAGTTCTATAAACCCCTTTCCGAGTAATACGTCCGCGTTTTCTACAATCTCATCACGATCGTCCGCAAGAACACCATCAGCATACAAAGTGAGTTCAATGGCAGTATAGTCTTCGAACTCACTAAACTGATCCGGCAGGATCTTGTACGGCTCTGCGTGATTTGTTACTTCTTCACCGCCGTAGATGGATGTAACGGTTACATACTTATCAAGAAGTTCTTTTGTCTTCTCTCTCCTCTCAGGATCTTTTACAGACTTCAAAATATCATCATTTGTCCGTCTGATGAGTTCTTCCCTATCGTCCTCATCCACCTCAGGCTCATTATTCGTTCCAACAGGTGCAGAATCTTTTTCAGACTCTTCCTTTTTTTCCGAAATATCATAATTCTTTTTAACATATGTGATCCCCGCAACAGCACCAACAGCTGCTCCTGCTAAAAATGCCACTAAATATAACGCGTTTTTCATTCTTGTATCTCCTTATTGAATAGCCATGGGTAGTCGTACATATCAGCTATCCAATTACCGCTTCCCAGAAGCTCTAAGCCTTTTTCTTTTGAGCTTCTCCTTATAGATATTACCGTCTACGTTGAAATCGATCGCGTAGCCGATAGAATACCCACGTCCATCTTCGTTAGGAACATGAACCTTCTTAACACGGAATATAACTTTGTTGTCGCCGAACGGATGGTATTTGTCGTAAATCCATCCATATACCATACCGGCTTCCGTGTGCTCAAAACCGAGCATTTCATATACCTCATTTAGAGTAATCTCGCCGTTCCGTTTAAGTCGATCCGTTGCATGTGATTCCTGCTGCTGCAAGAAGAATTGGTTCAGATCTGGAGATCGATCCCAGTTTGGATTGCCTTTAACAAAATACTTTACGAAATCGCTATCTTCAACATCATCGACAATGTCATCTGCCAGAATGGTCTCGACAACTTCGTTGCCGTCTTCGTCGGTAGTGACTTCTTCGATCTCGCCAGACTTTGTTCCGAAATATAACTTCTCTTCAGCTTCTTCGCCAATATTATCAGCAACACGACCGCGATAGTCTTTGAGTTCTTTCTTAAGACCTGCTGCGACCGCTGCCAGACCTGCATTGCGAAGTTTCATTTCGTGCTGCGCAGAGAAGAACGATACCATAGACAGTGTGAACAACGTCAAAGGTCCGGCAAGAAGTCTTGCTCCTTCAACTCCGGTTTTTCCATACGCGAACAGGATTTCTCTGCCTTTCTTTGGATCATCGTCGTCGAGTGATCTTGCTTTCTCGATCCTTGCGTTATGGTTTGCAATGACCTTATCCATGCCCCTTCTTGTCTGAACACAGGTTGTTACGATTGCTGCTGCTCCAAATATAACTCCAGCAGCCATGCAAATCTCAGGTTTTTTGTGTTTGAACAGTTTCTTCAGCGATCTTCCGATCTTGCTCATAGTTACTCCTTTCATTCGAGCGCTTCTGCTCTGGGCAGTTTGATCAAATATCCGTCTCTGTCACGAACCACCGACGCACTGCGCAGGTCAGTCCATCCATAACGGTTGTCTGTTGTCTTCCCGGTGATTCCTACCAGGTCATAGAAGTCCGCAACGCTGACCATTTTGTAATCTGTAAGAAGCTCATCCATCCTTGCCAGAACTTCTTCGGCTTCTTCTCTGCTATCCAGAATTACATCGTCGTAGTCATACGATCTGCGTCTGTCCGATTCTCTAGCAGTTGTACTGGGACGATCATAATAACTCCTGTAAGAGATGCGTTCTGCATTCCCTCTGGGTCTGCGTCCGCCACCGCCTTTGCCCCAGAGAAACATGTCCAGGGCATTCGTGACGGTGTCAGAAAATGTCTTCTTTACTGCAGGAACCAGAACATCGTTCCAAATATAATTTTTAACAGTGCCAGCATCTTCCTGGATGAAGGCGTCCATGAATTTTCTAAAACCAGATTTCTTTTTGGCTTTTACCGAGCCTTTTGTAATTCGTTCGACCTTCTTTCCGGAAGATTTCTTTTCCTCCGTTTCTTTTCTGGCTTTATCCGAATTCTTTCTGTAATCTTCCAAAAATATCAGTCTCCTCTCTACTCAAGCCACTCTGCCCAAAAAGTATAGTGAGTGACTTTCTTAAAAACTTTACGTCTCACATTTCTGATAAGGTTGTCACACATCTTATCAGCAAGCCGTTCGATGTTTTTCTCGAATCTAAGTTCGTCAGTAATCTTCTTTGCTTTCTTATTAAGAAACTCCTTTACATCAGCTTCTTTCATGGTTTCATCAACCTTTTCTTTAATGGTGTTTGAAACCTCTTTTACGAAATTATCCTCCTCAGATTTTTTCGATTTGCGATAAACAACGATTCCAGCAGCTACAAGACCGCCAAATATAAGCAACTTCTTAAGTCCTTTTTTCATGAAGACCCTCCTTGGAAATTTTCTTATCCGTTTTCATTTCAAAAACAAAAGGAGTGGTTGTACGTTTTGCACAGCCACCCCAATTGTTACACACAATATTCAGTTGTCTTCTTGGAAGTTACTCGTCCTTTACGATCGTAACTCCTTCACCGCGATCTACTTCGGCGTATTTCTTACGCTTGAAGATCTTCCGGCCGATCCAGATGACCCCTCCTACGATAAATCCTCCTGCTGCGAGAATCAATCCTACGGGAGTTCCTTCTGTCTCGTCAGTGTTTCCTTCGTTTGTGTCATACACCGTTGCTACCTCGGTTGTTTTTTCTTCGTTCTCGGGCATAATAATCTCCTTTCTGACTGAGAACCAAATTTATAGTGTCTATAATACCGGTTGTTAATGTTGCGAATCAGTATCGATCCTTGTAGCTGTATTCCGGTTCGACATAGAAGTCAATCACCTTACAAGGGTATCCTGTATAAGGTCCTGATGTAACTTCTATAACGCTATACGCAGGATCGATCTTGCCGTCGTCAACCTTCCAGCAAATAAGTTTACCAGGACTCGGCGCCGGTAAACCCATAGCCTGTTGATAGTCATACAGAGAAATATACATTTCGTCTAGTAATCTGAAATTAAGCTCCTGAATGATTTTGTCGACGTACATCGGATCGGACCATAAATATCGCATAGACAGTTTGTCATAGAACAGTGCGTTACCATAGCCAGTACGAACGATATCGTCTTCATTCAATGGCGGCCTGCTATTAACCTCGTTTCGAGCCATTTGCGTTCTGATCTCTTCAGCTTTCTTTTCTCCGACGACCTCTCTGGCAGCGTTTTCATATTGCTGTATCTGATTCTCATATAGCGAGCAGGCGGTTGCTGCCGCCACTGCCCTCCTTGTAGAAATCTTCTGCCCTCCGATAATCAGAAGACAGGCGAGTATAAATATAATGATAGACGGCAGATAGCATTTCCATGTTGCTTCTACTTTCTCCATTACTGTCAGCTCATCTTTCTCGAGTTCCTCCTTCTTCTCTTCGATGCGCTTGACTGCTTCCGGGGTTTTCTGAACTGCTCGTACGCCAGCAATAAGGGCCAAACCAATTCCAACACCAGCTGCAATCTGTGGTGCGTGTTTGATAAGGCCCGATCTTGCTAATTTCAGCAACGGCTTGATTTTCATTTCTTTCCTCCGCCAAAGTCTCCGCACGCCGTGTTTACAGCAAATGCAACAACCGCAACACGTACTGCGATATGAAATGCCATATAAGATGCATCACACAGTTTCTTTCTGACCTTAGTAAGCTTCTTCATAAATATCAGTCCTCCTTTTTCTCATAGTTTGAGTTTGTACGAAACATGCTATAATCAGGTTTGGAATTCTTCTTATCCGCAGTTACCTTATCGCTGATACCAAGCTTGAAGCCAAGAACTACTCCATGAAGGAACACAACGATTGCTGAAACAAAACCAACAACTCCGCAAACAAATCCGATAACAGTTTTCATAGTTACTCCTTTCTGAAAAAATATAAGTGAATGAAAAAAGAAAGACCTAGTAGGATTCGAACCTACTTCCTCTACCATTGCTGGTAGCGTCCACCCATTGGACCGAAGTCTTTCCATAATAGCCGTTGTAAATTTTGCGCATTTCACAAAAATATGTGATCGTACAAATCAACAGCGACATCATAGGCGACCCGGAATGACAACCCAGATCGCCTATCAACTTTCTTAATAAACTCTGAAACGATTAGAGCCGGATCAGTATCAGAGTTTTGTATCTCCTTTATCAAATATGACACCGTTGTCCGGCTCCATGATCGATAGCTAAGCTGCTCTGTGCTTAAAGCGTATTCCGGATCTGGCAGCTTTGCTAAATATAACTGCATTCGATAAAGGACTTCTTCTTTAGCTGTCCTTGTCCTCATCTTCTTTCTTCGCCATATCTTTGAGCTGCTCACACAGACCTTCAGTTCTGTCGCGTCCAGCCATCCAGTATCTGTCATCGCCATCACGGAATATAACCGATCCACACTCAGCCTCGTTCGCGCTATCTGTCAAGTGCTTCCACTGAGCTTCCTGACCTTCGATATAGTTTAGAACGCCGTACGTAACAACGCCGGCCGTATATACAAGCGTTGCTCCTAACTGGCCGAGTCTAATCTTCTGGATCTTTGTGAGTTTCTTAATTTTGATCTTAGGCATTTTTGGCAGTTTCATTAGTTATCCTCCTCTTCTTCAGATACTACTCTTTTTACTCTCTCATCGAAATCCTCGTCATTCTTAAATCCTGCGAAGAGTCCGACAATAGTTGCTACAAATCCTACTGCTTCTGCTACTCCTTCAACAATGGTCCATTTCTTTGACATAGTTACTCCTTTCTGAAAAATATAAGTGAACGAAAAAGAGAAACAGTGACAATCGATTTCTCGATCTAGCCGCAAATAAGCCGTCGCTGTTTCTCCACAATACCGTTTGTAAATTCTGCGGATTTATCTTCCAATCAGTTTCCAAAACTTAGAGTTCCATTTACGCTCGGTAAAATACTGTATGACCATGAGTAGATCGATTTCTCCAGTATCGTTAACCTGTTGACCGCACGCCTCCCAAATCGACGCCGCTGTGAGCTCGCCAAATATAAGCGTAAGAATCTTATCCATTGTATTCTCCTTATCAATCCCAGTCATGATTAAAGAACAGATTATAATGCTCGTCCTCCTTGTATCCATGCTCAAGAAGTTTCTCGCAAATAAAATCACCAATGGTAGTATCTTCGGAATCGTCCTCACAGCACATCCAATTTTCATAAGCTTTTGCTGCTACATCCAGAAGATTCTCGCCATCTTCTATCAAAGGAACAATGAAGACTCCCATTTTGTTATTAAGACTTTCAAGATGTGTTCCAACAACATTATCAGCTCTGTACATTGTTCATCCTCCTTACAACATCACTCAGATCAGTTTCTACCCACTTCCAAGTTTTTGTTTTTCTGTCAAACTTTTCTCCAAATATATGGTGGTATTTTCCGTCATGACCAATCATAGAGACAGTACATGCATATATGGGTTTTGACGCCTTTCCGAGAGCTTCGCGCTTCTTAGCATAAGGCAGATCCACACACAGACACTGAATATAACGCTCGTTATCACATTTCTTAGTATTTGCATACCAGTTCCAGTGATCAGAAATCCTGAAAGAATTTGCCGGTTTACCATAATACGTAATTTCATCCTCAGTTCCGGTTGGTACCAAATATAAGCTGGAATCGTTGTTGGAAGAGCCGACTACTGTGTAATTTGGAAGTTCGTTGGAAAGTTCTTCAAAAAATGCCAGACAAAGTGCCATCATACCTTTCTTATCCATTGTTCATCCTCCTTATCC
>Ga0326513_10002858_pt1 | contig 12623 bp, 22 predicted proteins | sample 2_2465_0518_D_FD_203654 | JGI IMG/M metagenome (GOLD analysis project Ga0326513, IMG submission 203654) | Bovine rumen microbial communities from UC Davis, California, United States - 2_2465_0518 | ecosystem: Host-associated > Mammals > Digestive system > Stomach > Rumen | place: USA...
CGGCTTTGACAAGGCCGACATCCGCCGGATCAAGGCCCAGGAGCAGAGAGCCCGCGGGCAGGCGGTCCTTGAGGAGATGGGGATCGAATGACGATACCCTGGAAAACCTGGCGGAAGTATATCGATGATCTGCGGAAGGTCAACGACGCTGCGGCGCAGAGTGTGCTCAAGTACATGGCGACGCATGAGATCATAGACCCGGACCAGGTCGACGATCTGATCCGCTACTGCTACGGGCTGGCCACTCGGTACGGAGAGGCGGCCTCCGAGCTCGCCGCGCAGATGTACGACGCCCTGGCTGCAGCGACCGGAGCCACTGTGGCGCCGGCGGTCCCCGCGGCCACGGCCACCATGCAAGAGGTGGCGCGGTCTGTTGTGGGGACGCTTAAGACCGGCAACAGCGAGATCGTCTCCGCGTCTGTCGGCCGCCTGGTCAAGATGGCCGGCGTAGACACCACCATGCAAAACGCGCTGCGAGACGGCGCAGAGTGGGCCTGGATCCCTGTCGGGGACACCTGCGCCTTCTGCATCACCCTTGCCTCCAGAGGCTGGCAGCGGGCCAGCAAGAAGGCCATCCGGGGCGGCCATGCCGAGCACATCCACGCAAATTGTGACTGCACCTACGCGATCCGCTTTGACGACAGCGAGGTGGAGGGCTACGATCCGCGGGTCTACGAGGACATGTACTACGGCGCGGACGGCAGCACCCCGGAGCAGAGGATCAATGCCATGCGCCGGGAGGCCTACGCCAGAAATAGCGAGGAGATCAACGCGCAGAAGCGCAGCGCCTACGCCAAGAGGCAGGAGCGGGAGAGCTCCGCGGCCGAAGAAATCAACGCTGATTAAGGCATCCGGATCCGGGTGCTTTTTTCATACCAATTTTTGACCGGCGGGTCGTAAAACACGCAGCTGCAGGGGATGGGACCCCCGTCATCAAACCGTAGCAGAGAAAGGGAAACCATGAAACGCACAGACATCACCGACCTTTTCCCCGATGCCACCAAGGAGCAGATCGACAAGCTGCTGGGCATCAATGGCGCGGACATCAACAGCGCCAAGGGCGACCTTGCCGGCCTGCAGGGCCAGCTTGCAGACGCCCAGAAGCAGATCGAGACGCTGCAGCAGGGCAGCGGCCAGTCTGATCAGCTGGCGGCCGCCAACAAGGCCATCAAGGACCTGCAGGCAGAGCTCAAGGGCATGAAAGACGCCGAGAGCCTGCGGCAGATCCGTGACAAGGTGGCCGCCGACAAGAAGGTCCCGGCCACTCTGCTGACCGGGGAAACAGAGGAAGCCTGTGCGGCTCAAGCTGACAGCATCCTCGCCTTTGCCCAGAGCACCGGCTATCCGGTGATCAAGGACGCGGGCGAGGTCCACAACAATCAGGCCCCGAAGGCCCGCGACAAGTTCGCGGAGTGGGCCAAAGATAACCTTTGAAAGGAGTTTTTGAAATGGCTGGTATTTCTACCAATCGTACCAACATCGCCTTGCCGACTGAGGTCGCGCAGGAAATCATGCAGAAAACCCAGGAGCAGTCTGCTGTCATGCAGCTGGCTCGCCAGATCGCGCTGCCCGGCCGCGGTCTGACCATCCCCGTCATCACCGGCGATCCCGAGGCAGGCTGGGTCGAGGAGACCGGCGCAAAGCCCGTTTCCAATCCCGGTCTGTCCACCAAGATCATGCAGGCCTACAAGCTGGCCGTGATCGTGCCCTTCTCTGACGAATTCCGGCGCGACGCTGCGAGCCTGTACGACGCCATCGTGGCTCGCCTGCCTCTGGCTCTGGCCGCCAAGTTCGACGCCACCGTGTTCGGCGCGGCTTCCGGCGCTCCCGGCTCCAACTTCGACACTCTGGGCGGCGCTACTGCTGCCGGCATCGGCGGCACTCACGCCTACGCTGGCCTGGTCGCGGCTGATTCCGCTATCGCCACCGCCGGCGGCATCATGAACGGCATCGTGCTGTCCCCGCAGGGCAAGGGCATCCTCCTGGGTGCTGTTGACGGTGATCAGCGCCCGCTGTTCATCAACAACGTATCCGAGGGTGCTGTGCCCATGATCCTCGGCGCTCGCACCGTCCTGTCTAAGGGCGCGTATAACGCCGGCACTCCCAACAAGGTCGGCATCGCCGGCGACTGGACCCAGGCCATGTACGGCACGGTCGAGGGCGTGCAGATCCGCTTCGCTGACCAGACCTCTCTCACCATCGGCGACGACCAGGTCAACCTCTGGGAGCACAACATGTTCGCAGTGCGTGCGGAGATCGAGGTCGGCTTCCGTGCTGATACCTCCTGTTTCGCCGTCCTGACCGACGCCACCACCTGATGGAGCACGTGCGGATGATCAACATGGTCACCGGGACAGAGATGTCTGTCCCGGCTGACCTTGTCGAGAAATTTCTCGCGGCCGGTCATAAGCTGGCGCAGGCTCCTGTTGAGGAACCGGCGCCGGCCAAGAAACCGGTCAGAAAGAAAACAGCTGAGAAATGAGGTGATCGCGTGGTCGCATATGCAACCGTAGAGGATGTTCAGGCACGAATGGCCCGCACTATGTCGGACGACGAGCAGGCTGCCTGCAGCGTGCTCCTGGAGGACGCTGCGGCCATGATCGACGCCGTGGCGGTCTCCGCGTCTGAACAGGCCAAGCAGATCGTCAGCTGCCGCATGGTGATCCGCGCTCTGGGCGACGGATCCGCCAGCGGCTACCCGATCGGCGCGAGCCAGGGCAGCATGAGCGGCCTGGGCTATTCCCAGAGCTGGACCGTCTCCGGCGGCAGCACCGGCGAGCTTTACATCGGCAAGGCTGACCGGCAGCTGCTGGGCCTGTCCAACAGCATCGGCAGCTACAGCCCCGTGCAGGAGCTGGCTCCCCAGGAGGCGACGTCATGACCGGCGTGCCCGTGGTCCTGCATGTCAGGACTCAGACCGGCGTGGACTCTTTCAACTGCCCGATCTATGCGGACTCCACGGTGACCGTGGACAACGTGCTGATCGGGCAGCCTACCACCGATGAGATCGACAGCACGCTGTCGCTTTACGGCAAGCGGATCGAGTACATGCTGGGGATCCCGAAGGGCGACACGCACGTCTGGGAGGACACTGTCGTGGAATTCTGGGGCCAGCGTTATCGCACCATCGGCATGACAATCCAGGGCATCGAGGCCAACGTCCCGACGCCCTGGCACAAGAAGGTCCGGGTGGAAAGAGATGGCTAAAACCAAATTCAAGCTGGATCTGGCGGGCCTTAATGAGCTGATGAAGGGCGCAGAGATGCGGGCGGTCCTTAATTCCGCAGCCAATCAGATCGCGTCCTCCGCCGGTGACGGCTACGAGGTAGAGTCCGCCCATCCGATCAGCTTTGTGGCCATCGCGGCCGTGCATGCTGCCACGCCGGCAGCCCGCCGGGAGAATTCGGAGGACAACACGCTGCTGAAGGCGGCAGGAGGTGTCAAGCTATGATCGAGCCTGTAATAATCGCATATCTGGCCGAGGAGCTTGGCCTGCCTGTCTCCGGCGCCGTGCCGTCCAATCCTCCGGACACTTTTGTGACCGTTGAGAAAACCGGAGGGCGCCGAGCCAACCGGATCGACGCGGCCACCCTGGCCGTCCAGTCCTGGGCGCCGACGATCGAACAGGCCGCCGCACTCAATGACCGCGTAAAGGCGGCCATGGAGGCCATCGTCCAGCTCGACAGCATCAGCAGCTGCGACCTGGACACCGACTACAACTACACCGACACCACGCGCAAGCGCTGCCGCTATCAGGCAGTCTTTGACGTGGTTTACTACGACGATTAGGAGGTAACAGATGCCTACCACTACCAAAGTAAGCGCGGGCAAGCCCAAGGTGGCCGGCGCGGTTTACCGCGCACCTCTTGGCACTGCGCTCCCCACTGACGCGTCCACCTCGCTCCCGTCCGCCTTTGTGGATATGGGCTACATCTCCGAGGACGGCGTCACCAACAGCAACAGCCCCGACACCGAGAAGATCAAGTCGTGGGGCGGCCAGGTCGTGCTGATCGTCAGCACGGAGAAGCCGGACACCTTCCAGCTGACCTTCCTGGAGTCTCTCAACGCCAATGTGCTGGAGACCGTCTACGGCGCCGACAACGTCACCGTGTCCGGCAACGTTATCACCGTCCGGGCCAACGCCAGCGAGCTGGGCGAGTTTGTCTATGTGATCGACGTGGCCATGCGCGGCGGCGCCATGAAGCGCATCGTCATTCCCGACGGCGCTCTGAGCGAGCTGGGCGACATCGTCTACAAAGACGACGAGGCCATCGGCTACGAGGTCACCCTGGACTGCATGCCGGATGCCGCCGGCAACAGCCACTACGAGTATATCCAGACAGCATAAGGAGGACTGAGACATGATTAAAGGCACAACGTCCACCGGCTTTGCCTACGAGTACGACGAGACAAGGCTGGACGACATGCGCTTTGTCGATGTCCTCGCCGTGGTGGTCAATCCAGACGCCCCGCCTTTCGACAAGATCGCCGGGGCGTCTCAGCTTTTGACCATGCTGCTGGGGCCGGACATGAAAAAGGCCCTTTATGAGCACATCGGCCAAAACTACGGCGGCCGCGTGCCGCGTGCGGATCTCAACCAGGCGCTGGAGGAGATCATGCAGAACAAGGACGACGCAAAAAACTCCTGACCCTCGCCCTGATGGTGGCAAAGGATGCGGACGCGCTCTACTGCGACATGGTGGAGACCTACCACATCCTGGACTACAGGGCGCTCCCCGCACGGCAGGCCGCACGGCTGGCCAGCGGACTCAGACCGTCCTCCCGTATCAAGATGGCGCTCTCCGGCGTCGTCGTCGATACGGAGACCATGCTGCTGGCCCTGATCGCGGACGCTGTCCGCGTTTTGGCCTGGCAGAACACACGGGACGGCATGGAGGGCAAAAACGCCCCCAAGTCTCTGGCGGCTCTGCTGGCCAACGGCGGAAAGGATGAGGCGGGGGTCGGCTTCGATTCTGTCGAGGACTTCGAGGCATGGAGGGCGTCCATGATAGGAGGCGATCCGCGTGCCTGATCTGGGCAATGCATATGTTAATATTGTCCCCAAGGCGCCAGGCATCGAGGGCAAGATCGAAAATCTGCTGAACGACGGCGCCGCAGGGGGAACCGCCGCGGGCGAGAACATCGGCAAAAAGATCCTGGGCGGCATCGCAAAGCTCGGCATCGGGGCGGCGATCGGCAGCACGATCAAGTCCGCCTTTGAGGCCGGCGGCAATCTGGAGCAGAGCTTTGGAGGCTTGGACACCATCTACGGCGAGGCATCGGCTGCCGCAAAGGACTACGCCATGCAGGCCGCGCAGGCCGGCATCAGCGCCAACAACTACGCCGAGCAGGCCGTCAGCTTTGGCGCGTCTCTAAAGCAGGCCTTCGGCGGAGACACGGCTGCCGCTGCGGAGGCAGCCAATACGGCCATCATGGACATGGCCGACAACGCCGCCAAGATGGGCACGCCACTGGAGAACCTGCAGAACGCATACCAGGGCTTTGCAAAACAAAATTACACCATGCTGGACAACCTCAAGCTGGGCTACGGCGGCACCAAGACTGAGATGGAGCGGCTGCTGGCTGACGCCCAGGCGATCTCCGGCGTGGAGTATAACATCGACAACCTGGGCGACGTCTATGCGGCCATCCACGTGATCCAGGGCGAGCTGGGCCTCACCGGCGTGGCTGCCAACGAGGCCAAGACCACGCTCACCGGATCCATGAACGCCGTTAAGGCGTCCTGGGAGAACGTGATGGCAGCCTTGACGACAGGCGAGGGCCTGGACACCGCTATGGCGAATCTGACAGAGTCCGTGAGCAACTTCGCGGACAACGTGCTGCGCATGCTCAGCGAGCTGGGCCCGCAGCTGCCGGATCTGATCCTCGGCCTGGCGGATGTTATCGTAGCCAACGCGCCGAGCTTCCTGGCATCCGGCATCCAGCTGATCACCCAGCTGGCCGTCGGTCTGATCCAGGGCATCCCCGGTCTGCTGTCGAGGCTGCCGGAGATCTTCGACGCGATCTTCGACGCTTTTGGCTCGATCGACTGGATGCAGCTCGGCCATGACATCGTGATGGGCATCATCGACGGCGTCTGGGCTATGGTCGGAGCCTTGTGGGAAACCATGAAGAACCTCGGGCGCAGAGCACTGCAAGCTGCACGGGATGAGCTGCACATCGGATCTCCGTCTCGCGTTTTCGCTGACGAGGTGGGCCGCTGGATCCCGGCGGGCCTTGCCGAGGGCATCGACGACAACCTGTCCCCGGTCGACGCCTCTGTGCGCCGGATGTCTCAGTCCTCGCTGGCCAGTCTGCGACCGGCTTCTGGTGCTGACGCCGGCGGCGGAGCTATGGGCCCCGGAATGATGGACCAGCTGATCGAGGCGCTGCGATCCATGAAGTATGAATTTTACATGGACGGCAAGCAGATCACAGACAGCGTGACCATCCGGCAGCGTAACGCCATGCGGAGCGGGGGTGTAGCATGACTGCAATTTGTAACGGCATCGACCTGGCTGATCTGATCGGCTACGGCTACACGATCGAGCAGGAGCCCCAGTACGGGGCGCAGATGACCGCCATCGACGGCACCGACTACTCGGTCAAGATCCGCGACAGATGGCATCTGACGGTGCCTTTTATCGCTTTGACAAAGGACCAGCTTGCCGGAGTCCTGCAGCTTTTTCCGGACGCCGGTGCGTATGTCGAGTGGACCTTCTACGACGAGAAGCTGGGCGTGGATCGCACGATGCTGATGAAATACCAGACCCGGAAGGCGTCGCTGCTGGTCAGCTACCGGAGCGGCGTGGAGTATTGGTCCGGCTTGTCTGTCGAACTGTGGGAGAGGTGAGCTTATGCAAGACACCTCTCCTCTCTACCGCCAGATCCTGGCGGATCCAAACCATTATTTTGAGGTCTCCGTCGTCATCGGCGAGAGCGGCGACCTGGTGACTGAGCGCGGCGACACGATCCTTTTCGGCGGCACGGCCATCCTGGTGGCCAGATCCGGACCGGACTCAGGCTTCTATGGCAGCCAGATCTTCTCGCTGAAAACGAGCTCCCAGATGTTTGGCAATGATCCGGAGATCGGGCGGGCTATCGCGCAGGAGATCGAGCTGCAGATGCTGCAGCCGTCTGGAGATCTTCCGCCTATGGCGCAGATCGTCCCGTATGTGCGGGCCTGCACGGACACAGAGCAGTCTGAGTGGCTGCAGCAGGGCGTCTTTTACATCGACACCCGCGAAACGACCGTGAGCTATGACGGCCTGCAGATCCTGACGCTGCACGGCTTCGACGCCATGCTGATGACCGAGCAGGAATACTCCAGCACAAGCATCGACTGGCCTGCGACCGACATCAATGTCGTGCGCGAGATCGCGTCCAAGATCGGCGTGACGATCGACTCCAGGACAGAGGAGCTTATGACCGGCGGGTACACCTACCCGCTGCCCACAGGCTACACGCTGCGCGAGATGCTGGGCTATATCGCGGCTGCATATCTCGGCTGTTTTATCATCACCGAGACCGGGCAGCTGCGCCTGGTGTCCCTGCTGGAGCTGCCGAGCGACACGGCTCTGCTGGTGGATAGCATCGGCGACCATATCACCTTCGGCGGAGATCGGATCAAGGTGGGATGATATTATGGCGACAACTGAAAAAATCAACCTTCTGAGCCGCGTCGCATCTGTGGACGTGGCTCCGACGTTTACCAACTACTCCAAGGTGATCATCCACATCAACGACGAGACCGTGGTGGAGTCCGGAGACGACACCGGCCGGACGCTGGAGATCGATGATCCCTTCGGTAGCCAGGAGCTGGCGGATCAGATGCTGGCCAGGCTGCGCGGTTACCAATACCAGCCGCTGTATGCATCCAGCGCGCTACTGGATCCGGCGGCGGAGATCGGGGACGGCGTCAGCGTGAAGGGGATTTACAGCGGAATCTATCAGAGGACCCGGACCTTCAACCAGCTGATGCCGGCAGACATCGCGGCCCCTCACGACGAGGAGATCAACCACGAGTACAAATTTGTGCCAGCACAGGAGCGCAACTTTAACCGGCAGATCGGGAACGTCAAGGCGTCCCTCCTGATCCAGGCCGGGCTGATCGAGGCCAAGGTCTCCAAAGAGAGCCCGACCGGTCAGACGTCATTTTCCTGGGCCCTGGACGACGAGTCTCACACCTGGTACGCCAACGGCAGCCGCGTCATGCGGGTGAACGCTTCCGGGCTTGAGATCACCGGCAAGATCACGGCAACGTCCGGCTATATCGGAACCTCGTCAAAGGGTTTCGTGATCTCCGCGTCCGCGATCTACAACGGCGTGACCGGCCTCACCGACACAGCGCACGACGGCGTATATGTTGGCACGGACGGCATCGTCTGCGGCAAGGGCGCGTTTAAGGCAGACAGCAAGGGAAATGTGAGCGCCAACAACATGACGCTGACCGGCATCCTAAAGATCGGCGGTCAAAATATAACCGCTGCGGCTCTGCGGAGCGGCGCCCAGAGCGCGTATGGCTGGACGCAGCGAGACGCCTCCGGAACGTCGCAGGCAGGGCGGTGGACGACTGGATCCGGCTATGGCTACGACTTCAACAAAGCCACTAAGCCCGGCGCTATCGAATATCCGGACAGCTTCACGTGCAAAACGATTTACTGCAACAAGATAGTCTGCGACACCTATGCGACCTCTATGGGCGACATGGGACCGCGGTCGATTGGAACGGCCAGCAGAGTGCTGGGCAATTAATGGAGGGCTTCTTATGGCATCACTACTGCAAATAGACGCTGCGCTCCAGAATCTGGAGGTCTGCGAGGGCGAGAAGCCGACGCTGGAGCCTGCGATCGAGGCGCTGCACAAAGCGCAGATGGCGCTCAACGAGCTGGCGGTCAGAGGCCGCAACAATATCGACGTCCTGCTCGGCTGTATGATGTGCATCGAGCAGATCATCGGGGAGGAGGACACCAATGGCTGATAAATCCATAAGCGAGCTTGTTGCGGCGACCGCGATAGGCTCGACTGACCTGTTTGTTCTGGAGCAGTCCGGGACAGCAAAAAAGCTGACCGGGCAGATCCTGGAAAACTGGCTTGTCTCCTATGCGGACGGCCACGGTGGGATCCAGAGCATCGTAAAAACGAGCAGCACCGGCACGGATCCGGTGATCGACACCTACACGATCACATATGCGGACACGACTACGTCCCCGTTTACGGTCACCAACGGCCTCAAGGGCGACACCGGCTCTCAGACTTATGTCTGGATCAAGTATGCCGCGCAGCAGCCCACGCAGGACTCTGACATTTACGACACGCCGGACGATTGGATCGGCATCTATGTCGGCCTGGCATCCTCCGCGCCTACCAGCTACACGGCATACACCTGGTACAGCTGGCGGGGCGATACCGGAGATCCGGCGGAGCTGCAGACCGATGCGGTCACCTACCAGGTGAGCACCAGCGGCACGACGATCCCCACCGGGGTCTGGGTAGACACTCCGCCCTACGTGGCGCCTGGGTCCTTCCTGTGGACTCGGATCATCCTGGAGTTTAACAGCGGCGAGCCCGTGACGTTCTACACGGTCTCCCGGTACGGCGTAGACGGCCAAGGATCCCCTGGCACCGCCGTCCCGCTGCCGGACAACACGGCAGGCGCAGTGGGCAGCAGCGACAGCTTCTCCCGCGAGGACCACAGGCACCCGCTCCCGACTGCCAGCGACATCGTGATGACCAGTGGCCACACGGTCCAGGCAGACGTGGCGGAGCTGCTGACCTTTGAGACGCTGCATATCACCGGCAGCATCAGCAGCAACCAGATGTATCTGACGGACTCCAGGATCACGGCCGACATGCGCGTGATCGAGTGCACGATCAGCACCCCGGCCAACGTGACCACGGACCTGGCCTGGACTACGGCAGCCGGGCAGATCACGTTTTCCGGCACCCTGACCGGTGCCACCAACGTGGATCTGATCCTCGGCAAAACCAACTGACGGAGGTCTGAAAAATGATGTATTTCGTTACAAGAGTTAATTTCAACGCCACGACCGGCAAGCAGAGCAACAGCATCCAGATGTACACCGACCTGGTGGCTGCCCAGAAGCGCTTTTACACGCTGCTGGCCGCGGACATCGACAGCGCGGACTACAGCTATGAGCTGGTCCAGATCGTGGACGAGCGCGGCGCTGTGCTGGCGTCCCAGGTGTTTGATAATCGCACGCCGGTGCAGGAGGGAGGCGCTGACTGATGGCGAGCGGGACGATAAAACAAAACCCGACAATGCACACCAGCGGCGACTGGACATGGTGGGAGTTCGCCAGCGGCTTGATTATCGCAAAAGCCGCAATATCGGTTTCCTATACGCCCAATACAGCAAATGGAAACATCTACAGAACACCGGACGCCGTTTCCCTCGGGACTACGCCGTTCTCATTTTCAAGTGGTGAAATCATGGCGCTGGCATCGCAGGTACAATGGGCAGTTAACCCGTCTGTAAACGCAAGCACAAGGGAGCTGTCATGCTATTTCTGCTCCGGCGTTAACACCGCGAGAACGCCCACCGTCCATGTGACTTTTGTGGGGCAAAAATAATGGACGAAGATGACGAAAAGACTTTTAGCGGTCTGATTACGGAGGATGAATAAATGATACGATGGACAACTCCGACATTCACACTCACGATAAAGGGTGAGGTCGACCTGACGCAAGCGGACAAAGTCGTGGTGTCCATCCGTCAGGAAACTGGCGCGGGCTTCGATTTTTCCGAGGATAGTCTGGAAATCACGGAGCCAAACGTGGTGCAACTGTTTCTGACGCAGGAGCAGTCCGCAAGCCTCGCCGGGAAAAAGGCCGAGGTTCAAATAAACTGGACGTATCACGACCCAGACGGACAGACGGTGCGGAGAGCGGCAACCTACATCACAGAATTTCGCGTCAGCAAGAACCTGTTGAATGAGGTGATTTGATGCTACCCATCAGCCTGACCCTCCAAATCGAGGAAGCGCCAAGCCTCGCATTAGGACTCGACAACACCGACCTCGACCTGACCCTCGGCACAGCAATCAACGTCACCCAATTGGAGGGCGATAAGTACGAAGGGCCTTACATCGTAACCCCCAAAGCGGACGAGGTGCAGACCCTTGAGACACGCGCAAAAACGATGGAGGACGATGTGACAGTCCTCGCAATTCCATATTATCAGACGGGTAACCTGTATGGCGATACCGTCTACATCGGTTCGGAGGTAGAACTAAATGGCAATTAATAAAGTTATCTACGGCGGCACTACTCTTATCGACCTGACCAGCGACACCGCGACTGCGGACAAGGTGCTGACCGGGTACACGTTTCACGACAAAAGCGGCGCTGCCGTTGAGGGCGCTTGCGACTTTGACGCTGACACTTCGGACGCTACCGCTGGCGCGGCTGAAATCCTCGCCACAAAGACCGCATATGTCAACGGCGTGAAGGTCACGGGAACGATGCCCAACCGGGGCGCGGTAACTGGGACGATTTCGACCAAGGCACAGCAGTACACCGTTCCGCAAGGTTACCATGACGGGTCCGGCAAGGTGGCAATCAGCTCCACCGAACAGGCAAAAATCGTTGCTACCAACATTCGGCAGGGCGTGACCATCCTTGGCGTAGAGGGTAGCATGAGTGGTACCGAGGATGTAAACGCTCAGAGCAAGACAGTCACACCGACCACCTCTGCGCAAACCGTCCTGCCTGATACAGGCTATAACTATCTGTCTCAGGTGACCGTCAATGCAATCCCCTATGTCGAGACGGACAACGCCGCTGGAGGCAAAACCGCCACTATCGGCTGATAGGAGGGCGCTATGGCAATTAACAAAGTTGTTTACGGCTCAGAAACGCTCATCGACTTAACCGAGGACACGGCAACGGCTGACACGGTGGCAGAGGGCTACACACTGCATCTTGCCAACGGCACACGCACAGCTGGAACTGCCAAATATGCGGCGGCTCCTGTTGCGGCGGGTAATGCTCTCAAAAGCAACGGCATTCTCTATGGCGCAGTTGACAGCACATCCACAGCCACGGTTTTCACGGCAACTGTGGACGGGCTGACGGAGCTATATGACGGCGTGACGGTAATGCTCCACAATGGAGTGGTCACATCTGCATCTGGGTTTACGATTAACATCAATGGGCTTGGCGCATTGCCTGTCTATTCTAACATGGCGGCAGGCAACGCCGTCACGCCGACCGCTCCGACACGGGAGACAACGATATTCAACATCAACTACACGATGTTATTTGTTTACTCGTCCACAATCGTTAGTGGCGGCGGCTGGATTTGCTATCGCGGATATGATGCCAACACCAACACTATCGGCTATCAGTTGAGAACCAACAGCGCTAATATGCTTGCAGTTCAGACTGGTTACCGTTATAGGTTGTGGTTTACGGATGCAGATGGGCAGGGTTGGGTGCCAGCCAACACATCGTCCGCTACCGATGCAACGAAAGCGAGGGCGCTCAATACCCGCCCGATTGACCCGTTTGGTGCTATCGTGTACTGCTCACACAATGCGACCAAATCTGCCGGGGCAGGTCTTGGCACTGGATATCAATGGACTCAGTATACGCTGACGATT
>Ga0326513_10002859_pt1 | contig 12623 bp, 8 predicted proteins | sample 2_2465_0518_D_FD_203654 | JGI IMG/M metagenome (GOLD analysis project Ga0326513, IMG submission 203654) | Bovine rumen microbial communities from UC Davis, California, United States - 2_2465_0518 | ecosystem: Host-associated > Mammals > Digestive system > Stomach > Rumen | place: USA: California...
AGGGGGACGGGGGGCCTGAGCCCCCGGCGACTACTAAGAGTTTTGTCAGGCCGGGCACCGTCCCGGCCGAGCGCGGGGGTCCGGGGGCGCGAAGCCCCCGGCCCCTCCTCCTCTTCGGCGTAACCGGCAGCGGCAAGACCGAGGTCTACCTCCAGGCCATCGCGGCCGCGCTGGAGCGCGGCCTTGGCGCAATCGTCCTGGTGCCGGAAATATCGCTCACGCCGCAGACCGTCCAGCGCTTCGCGTCGCGCTTCGGCGCAAGCATCGCCGTGCTGCACAGCGCCCTCTCGAATGGCGAGCGCTTCGACGAGTGGCAGCGCATCCGGCGAGGCGAGGCGCGCGTCGTCGTCGGGCCACGCTCGGCGATCTTCGCGCCCGTGCAACGCCTTGGCCTGATCGTGGTCGACGAGGAGCACGAGCCCAGCTACAAGCAGGAGGAGACGCCGCGCTACAACGCGCGCGACGCCGCCGTCATGCGCGCCCACATCGAAGGCTGCGCCGTAGTCCTGGGGTCGGCCACGCCGGCGCTGGAGTCGTGGAACAACGCCCGCACCGGCAAATACCGGCTGCTCAGGCTCCCGCGCCGCGCCGCGGAGGGCGCGGCGATGCCGCTGGTCCACATCGTGGACATGCGCCTGGAGAGAGCGCGCGAGGGCCGCGCCGGCGTTTTCTCGAAGGAGCTGCTGAACGCGATCGGCGAGCGGCTGGAGCGCTCGGAGCAGGTGATGGTATTCCTGAACAGGCGCGGCTATTCGACCTCGCTCTCCTGCGAGAAATGCGGCCACGTCGCGACATGCCAGCGCTGCGACATCCCCTTCACATACCACAGGGCGGACGACTGCCTGCGGTGCCATGTCTGCGGCGCATGGGAGCGCGTCCCCGCCGCCTGCCCCGACTGCGGGGACCCCGAAATCCGCTATGCCGGCGTCGGCACCCAGCGGGTTGAGCAGATTCTGCGGCGCTGCTTCCCCCGCGCGAGCATCGCGCGCATGGACGCCGACTCCACCTCCCGCAAGGAGAGCCACGACGACATCCTCGACGCCTTCAAGGCCGGCAGGACTGAAATCCTCGTCGGGACGCAGATGATCGCGAAGGGCCTGCACTTCCCGCGCGTCACCCTCGTCGGGATAGTGAACGCCGACACCTCGCTCAACGTCCCCGACTTCCGCGCAGGCGAGCGGACCTTCCAGCTGCTGGCGCAGGTCTCGGGGCGCACTGGGCGCGGCGTGATGCCGGGCGAAGTATACGTGCAGACATTTTCCCCGGAGCATCCGGCGGTCATGATGGCGCGCACGGAGGACTACGCCGGATTTGTCGACTCCGAACTCCCGGAGCGCCAGGCGCTTGGCTACCCGCCTTTCACGCACCTGACATGCGTGACAGTCGCGGGTCCGGACGAGCGGCTTGCGCAGAGGCTTGCGCAGAGGCTCCGCGCGGCGACCGCCACGGCCGCCGCATCCGTTGGCGGAGGGGTTGAGATTTCCGAGGCGTGCCCCGCCATACTGGCCAAGGCCGACGACACCTTCCGCTTCCAGATTGTTCTCCGCGCCTCGTCGGCCCTCAAGACGAACGCCATCCTGGGCGCCGCGCTGGCGGCGGTCCCCGCGGAGCCGCCATTCAGGATCGGCGTCGATGTCGACGCCTTCAACTTCTAGTGTGCTGAATGCGCCCCCCGCCTATCGACCCCAGTCGCCGCCCTCGACAAGCTCCGGGCATATCCACGCGGTCACGGCGGCGCATTCCACGCCGAACGGCAGGTAGCCGGCGAATCCGATAAGCGGCATCTCCCATATCTGGAAGCGGTGGACGAGCGGCACCGAGTAGACCCATTTCGCGACGGCGTAGTAGTTCCATGTCTCCCAGCAGAGGCCGCAGACAAGAGCGGCGGCCGCGAAGCGGAGGACCAGCGCCCAGTTGCGCCCGCCGGGAAGCCCCATCACGCCGGGTTCGCCGATTGCGGACTGGATTAGCATGAAGACCATCAGCGGCGAGAGCCAGAGGAGCGGGAAGGTGTATTTGGGCAAGAACACTATCCCGGAAAGCCCCAGGGCCGAGACGGACAGAAGCAGTGCGATTGTCCGCCAGTTGCGCATGTTGACGGGGGAGAGGTCGGAGAAGCGCGCGTCGTCGAATGGCCCGAAGGTGTGGAGGAACGCGGCCGTGGCCGTGACCGCCGGGAGGACCGACGAGAAGCAGAGCGTCGCGTAGAAGGCGTATTCCCAGGCGTCCATTTGCGAGACGCCCAGGTAGTACCAGTTCCAGACGTAGCGGTTGAGGTATTCGAAGAACCACCAGAAGAGGGCGCTTGCCGGGAAGGTCGCGAGGTATGGCCCGGTGTGGGAGGTGAGCGGGGACTTGCCGCTGCGCATGACGCACAGGGCGTTCATGACGAGAATGTAGCCGAGCCAGAGGGGCGCATAGGAGATGTGGGGCTGGATTTCGCGGCAGAAGTCGAACTTCGCCCAGCAGAAGACCCATGCCACGGCCAGTTCGGCGAGGCCGAGCCATCCCCACCAGGGGAACGGGGCGCCCCCGGACCGCCGGCGGCAAGCGCCGCCTGCGGCATCCCCGGCCCTGGCCAGCGCGCGGCTGACGAGTGGGCGCAGGCAGGCGAAGGTGAAGACGGCGAAGCCGCAGAACCACCACCACGAGAAGGGGCACCTGTGGTTCCAGAGCTTTTCCGGATGGAAGCCCCAGTCCTCGGTGCGGGGCGGGAAGCTTTTCACGCCCTCCCAGATTTCGTCATGGCCCCCGAGCCAGGCGCAAAGCGCCGGCGTCCCGAGGAGTATCGCCGCAAGGGCGACAATGTGGACCGCCCTTTTTACATTCGTGGACATCTTCATCGCTACTTCCAAAAATCCCATACGCCGCAGACCGCGATCGCCACGGCCATGCCGAACAGGACGCCCACCAGCACTTCGCGGTGGCGGTGGCCGAGGTTCTCATCAAGAGTCGTGGCCTCCACGGCCGTGGCCGGCGACTCGTTTAGGCGTGCCGCGATGCGGTTGAGGAGGGCGGCGTGTTCGCCGGAGGCGCGCCGAAGCGAGACGGCGTCCGCGATTGTGATCGTCGCGAAGCCGACGGCTATCATGGCCTCCGGCGAGTCGAAGCCGTTAGTGAGGCCCACGGCGACCGACAGCGCGGTGACAAGGGCGGTGTGGGCGCTCGGCATGCCTCCGGAGCCACGGAGGTGCGAGAACGCCGGCCGCCCTGTCTTGATCCAGGCGCCGAGAAACTTTGCGAACTGCGCCAGGCCTCCCGCAAGAAACGCGGAGACGAACCAGGGGTGCCGCACAATCTCAAACACGTTGAGGTCCCCCCAGCTCCTGATGACGCCCATCGCCAATGTCGGTGAAAATATTTCCATGAAGAAGATTCTAGCATAAATCCCCGACTTCGGCGCGCCTTGACTTTCCGCAACTTGCGGGCTATACTCTTATCCATAGGCATCCTTCGGCACCCAATCTTCCATGTCCTACCGCGTCGGCATATTCGGCGGGAGCTTCGACCCCGTTCATTTAGGCCATGTCGCCATCGCCCGCGAGGCGGTCGCGCGCTTCGGCCTGAAGCGCCTGTGGTTTGTCCCGGCGAAGATTTCGCCGCTCAAGGGAAGGAGCGCCGTGGCGTCGGACGAAGACCGGCTCAGCATGCTGCGCCTCGCCATCGCCGGGGACCGGCGCATGGCCGTCTCCGACTGGGAGCTGCGGCGCGGCGGCGTGTCCTACACCGTGGAGACCTTGCGGCGGTGGAAATCGCTGTGGCCCGACGCCGAACTCGTGTTCGTGGCCGGGATGGACTCCCTCCTCACGCTGTGGCGCTGGCGCAACCCCCTTGAAATCGCGGCCCTGTGCCGCTTCGTCACTTTCCGCCGCCCCGGTTCGGCCGTGGTGCCGCGTCCCGGGGACCTCAACCTGCCGCCGCACACGGCGACGCGGCTTCTGGCGGACATCGTCGATGCGCCGCTGCATGACATCTCCTCCACGCGCATCCGCGAGACGCTGGCGCAGGGCGGCGACACCGGCGCGATCCTGCCCGGCGCCGTGGCCCGCTACATAGCCGCGCGCGGGATTTACCGGGGGGATGCCTGATGGATGCGGGGAACGACAGCCTGGCCGTCCACGACTTCGAGCGTCGCTTCGGCATTCGGATGCAGACGACGCGCTCGCGCGCCCCGAAGCAATGGTGGTCTCTGCGCTGGCACGAATACGTCGAGTCCCTGCGCATGGGCGCGCGCCTTGGCCGCGGCCGCCAGTACGCCACCGGCGGCAACATCAAGTCGCTCGACATAGCCCCGGGGTTCGCCGAGGCCGTTGTCGGCGGCAGCGGCCCAGAGCCGTACCGGTGCAGAATCGAATGCGAGACCGCCTCAGGCCGCGCAGGCGAGGAACTCGCGGCCGGGCTGCGCGGCAGGCCAATGCTTCTCGCCCGCATTCTGGCCGGCGACCTGCCAGAGGAGCTTGAGACTCGCTTCAGGGCCTCCGGGACACCGCTTGTCCCGACGCCATTCGCGCCGCTTTCGGTCAAATGCAGCTGCCCCGACAGCACGGAGTTCTGCAAGCACGCCGCCGCGGTGCTGCTCCTCCTCGGGGAAATTTTCGACCGCGAGCCATTGCTGCTGCTTGAGATGCGCGGCATTCGGTGCGTGGATGTTTTCGGAATCGACCGCGAAGCCCTCTTCGCCGCATTGGCCGACCGGACGCGGACAGCCGCCGGCGGACGGCCCGCTGGGGACGGCGCGCCGCCAAGACCCGACTTCACGCATTCCCTCGTGGAATTTCCGGGCCAGCTTCCCTTCTGGCGCGGCGAAAACCGCTTCGCCGACACCGTCAGGGAATTCTCGGACAGGGCTGCGGCGGACGCCAGCGCAATGCTTGCCGGGGCGTTGCCGAAGCGGCGGACAATCGGGTAGCCGGGACACGCCCGCGCCCGCATCAGATTCTGCCTTTTCTGAACTTGAGCCCGTCCTCGCCGGCGGTGGCCTTGACCGCAAATGGCGCCTCGCCGAATTTGCCGGCTATGATGGCGTCGGCAAGCGGCGATTCAAGATGGCTCTCGATCGCGCGGCGAAGCGGACGCGCCCCGAGCGACGGGTCGAAGCCCTTCTTTATCAGGAAATCCTTCGCCGAGGCGTCGAGCGTCAGGACCGTGCCGTCCGCGTCAAAGAGCCGCCGTATGACCTTGGAGAGCTCAATGTCGAGAATCTTCTCGACGTCGGCGCGCTCCAGCTGGCGGAAGACGACGATGTCGTCGAACCTGTTCAGCAGCTCCGGCTTGAACGTCTGGCGCGCCTGCTGCATCAGCTGGTCCTTCAGGCGCTCGAAACTGGCGTCGGGCGCCCCTGTCGAGAATCCGAGGCCACCGCCTTTCTTGCCAAAGTCGAAGCCGAGGTTGGACGTCAGGATCACAATCGTGTTGCGGAAGTCCACATGGCGGCCCACGGAGTCGGTAAGGCGGCCCTCTTCGAGAATCTGCAGGAGTATGTGCATCACGTCGGGGTGCGCCTTCTCGACCTCGTCGAAGAGGACGACGCTGTAGGGATGGCGCCGGACGCGCTCCGTCAGCTGGCCCCCCTCGTCGTGGCCCACGTATCCGGGCGGCGACCCGATCAGACGCGACGTGTTGAACTTCTCCATGTATTCGGACATGTCAATCTGTATGAGCGCCTTGTCGTCGCCGAACATCTTCGCGGTGAGGGCGCGCGCCAAAAGCGTCTTGCCCACGCCCGTCGGGCCGAGGAAGAGGAACGAGCCTATCGGGCGGTTGGGGTCCTTAAGGCCGGCGCGGCTGCGGCGCAGGGCGCGGGCTATCGCCGCTATTGCCTCCTTCTGCCCGACAACGGACTCCTCCATGTCCTTTTCAAGGTGGAGGAGTCGCGACATCTCGTCGCGGCTCATGCGCTCGATGGGGACTCCGGCGATTGTCGCGACCGTGGCGGCGATGTCGTCCGCGGTGAGCTCCTTCGCCCCCGCGCCGGTCTGCTTGCGCCAGGCCTCCACCGCGCGCTCCAGCCCGTTCTGCTCCGCCTGCTCCAGGTCGCGGTAGTGCGCGGCGAGTTCGAAGTCCTCCTTCTGGATGGCGGCGTCCTTCTCCTTCTGGATATCCCGGATCTTCGTCTCGATGGCCTTTATTTCCGGCGGCCGCACCGAGGTCTTGATGCGCATGCGCGCCCCGGCCTCGTCTATCGCGTCGATGGCCTTGTCCGGAAGATTGCGCCCGGGCTGGTACCTCGCGGTCAGGCGAACCGCCGCCTCAAGGGCCGCGTCGGAATACTTGACGCCATGGAACGCCTCGTATTTCGGGCGGACGCCGCGGAGGATCTCCACAGCCTCCTCTATCGAGGGCTCGTTAACCGTGACCGTCTGGAAGCGGCGCTCGAGCGCGGCGTCCTTTTCGATGAACTTGCGGTATTCGTCAAGGGTCGTGGCGCCGATGCACTGAAGCTCGCCCCTGGCCATCGCCGGCTTGATTATGTTGGCCGCGTCCATCGTCCCCTCCGCGCTCCCGGCGCCGACAATGGTGTGGAGCTCGTCCATGAACAGGATGATGTTCTTCGACTGGCGGACTTCGTCGAGGATGGCCTTGATGCGCTCCTCGAACTGGCCGCGGTACTTCGTTCCGGCGACCAGCAGCGCCATGTCGAGCGTGTAGAGCTGCTTTTCGCGCAGCGCCTCGGGGACCTCGCCGTCGGCTATGCGCTGGGCCAGGCCCTCCACGACCGCCGTCTTGCCTACGCCGGCGTCGCCCAGCAGCGCCGCGTTGTTCTTGGTGCGGCGGCAGAGTATCTGGACGAGGCGCTCCATTTCGGCCTTGCGCCCGATCACCGGATCAAGCAGCCCCTGCCTGGCCTGGGCGACGAGGTTGCGGCCAAATGAATTCAGCGCCATGTTCTTTTCGGGAACCGGCCCGCGGCCAGGCGCGCGCGGGATGCCGTCGTCCTGCGGGGTCTCGTGGCCGTCGTCCCCGGCGGGCGGCTCCTCTGGTTCGTCCCCCCTGTCGCCGGACAGCTTCTCAATGGCCTCGGCGACCTTGTCGCGGCTGAGCCCCATTCCCGCCAGCGTCGTGAAGGCGATGCCCTCGGTCTCCTCCATCATCGCAAGCAGCATGTGCTCGGTGCCGATGCGGCGGCCCCCCGCGCGCTCGCACTCTGCCTGCGCGATTGCGATGACCTTGCGCATGCGCGGCGTGAAGTCGCGGTCGCCCATGAGCTTGGTGTCGCCGTCGCCCTCGCTGAGCGAGCCGAGCAGCTGGTCGCGCACGGCATCCGGCTCTATGCCAAGTTCGCGGAGGATGTCGTTCGCGAAGCAGTTTTCAAGCGAGACTATGCCGAGCAGCATGTGCTCGGTTCCCACGTAGGGGTGGTTGAGCCTGTCGGCTTCGGCCTGCGCCTGGCGCCGCGCGGCCTCAAGGTGTCTGCTGAACTTCTGGTCTCTCATGTCTTTGCCCCGTTTTACTGAATCAAAATTCCAAAATCGCCTTTCCAATCCGCCAATCCCGGATTCCAGGCATTGGCGCCTCCGGCCCAAAGCGGCCCGCCCCCCGGCAGGCACTACTCCACGGCCTTCGCGCGGGCCAGAAAGGCGCGGAGGCTGTCGGCGCGAAGCGTGTCGATGTCGTCCTCGGCGTCATCGCGGGCGTCGTCGTCCCCGCTGAAGATGTCGGACAGGATGTTCCAGGCGTCCTTTTCATTGCGCATCGAGGAGACGAGCATTCCGCTGCGGACGCCGCCGATGACATTCTCGAGGTCGTCCGCGCCGACACCGGCGATGTAGCCGGCGTCAACGCCGGCGCGGACCGTCCAGAGCTTGGCGATGGCCTCGTCGCTGGAAATCGCGTATGCGTTCTTGAGAATGGCGAGGTCGCGCGAGAAGGCGTCAAGGAGGAATGGGCGCGACACGTCGGTCGAAAACTCGTCGCGGGCGTCGAGCTCGCGCTCGACCAGATCCTCGACGGCGCGGCGGAAGGCGCGGGCGCATTGTATTTCGCTCATCCCCCCCGCGCAGTCGAAGGACACCTTGCACAGGCCGGAGAAGTTGCCCGGGACGGATCCGGCCTGGTCGAAGACGCACCCGCGCCGGCGGAGGTCGCGCATCGTCTCCTCCGCCGCATTGAGCATTTCCAGCCCGATTGGCAGGATGTATACGCACATTTGAAGGCCGGTGCCGGCGAACTGGGGGTTGGACGTCAAATAGCCGATGTCGCGGCGGAACGCATATTCGACGCGCTCGCCAAGGGCCGAGTCCATGGCGTCCAGCCTGTTCCAGACGCCCTCCGGGTCAAACGACGGGACTGCGCACTTCAGCAGGAAGTGGTCTTCAATCCCGCAGGTTATTGCGCACCGCGACGGAATGTAGTGGCAGAACGGCGTTGAATTCTCGTCGCCTTCTAGAACGAATCCGACGCGGTCGCCGCGCGGCAGCAGGAATTCCGGCACGATGCCGGACGACTGCGCGGTGTCGCACAGAATCATGTCGCCAATTGTGGAAACCGAGTCAATCCTCGTGTGCGGGATTCCAAGGGTGCCAAATGCCGCGTCGGCCTCCGCTACCATCGAGCCGACGAACGCCTCCTTGCGGGCCGGGTCGAAGGCAGGGAAGAAGCGTTCTCCCTTCACGTTGCGGCGAAGCGTCGCAGCCGTGGCCACGACTACCAGCCCCTGCGGGGGTTCGATGTGCCTTTCTCGCCTTCTGCGCATGGCGCCTCCGGGCTATTTGCCTTTTGAATCGCTGGCGCTGGCGGATTTGTCCGAAGCCCCGCCGCGGTGCCTCGGGATCTTCCCGGCGAAAGCGCCGCCTATGCGGACGTTGCGTGAGAGGAAGTCCTTGAAGGCCGTGTAGCAGTATGGGCAGCCCAGCTGCGAGGTGTGGTCGATGTCTTCGGCGGTCGTGCCGCATTCCGGGCATGGCGCAATGTCCTCCGCGAGAGTCCAGTGGCGGTGGTCATGCCGGGATTCGCTGTCATCGAAGTCGTCGTCAAAGGGGAATGGCAGGTCGGATTCGTCCCAGCCGTCGAAGGCGGACTTGTCTGACCTGTGCCTGTTTTGCCTGCGGCGGCCCTTCTCGTTTTCCCTTTCCGCACATTCCCGGCAGACGTAGAGTTCCTTCTCCTTGCCGTCCACCATCATGCGTATGGCCGTCCTGGCGTCGTTTTCATGGCAAATTTCACATTTCATCGGAAGGTATATTATACCATAAAGGCACGCTTTCAACTCAAAGGAATCTCAGCGCCGCAGGGCGCATCATTGTCATCCCCCTTCCCGAACACCTCGCCGCGCAAGTCTGGCGCGACCGTATTCCCCAAAGCCGCATTCGTTTCCCGCGAATTCCGATGCGCCAGCCCTGTCTCCGCCGCTCGCAAATTTGCTTTGCTTAAAAACTTGATTTGTGGTATAGTCTTTCATAACAGTTCTGTTCATGGTGTGCGGAACATTTTCAAATATCTGTTTTCTTATCTTTAGGAGACAAACCATCAATGAATAATAATACCCCTCCCCCGTATCAAACCACGCCTTGGCGCAAGCGTTGCGCACATCTGATTTCCTGCCTTGCCGCCTGCGCGGCCTTGTTGCCGCTAAACGCCTCCGCCGCAATAAACAACGGAATCGCCGTGACGGCACTTCCCTCGCCCGATGGTGACGGCGCATACGTCTTCGGCACTGCGGGCTACGCATCGGCAAACTTCTGGGACAACGATGTCGCGGCGGGAATTGCCTATCCCGTATGGAATGAGATCAACGTCCCGTCCGGATCCACTGTGAAATTTGTCGGAGGCGTCGCGCTATCCTCCCTCCCCGAAGGATGCACCTTCGACTTTTCGGGCTGCACCCATCTTTTCGTCACGGATGCCTCCGTGTTTGGATCGGGGTTCACGGTTCCCGCCGGCATGACCTATCTCTTCGCTCCCTGCACGGTGACCGTCAGCGGAAACACCGCGTCGTTCGGAAGCCCGGCCTACAGCGGCACCGTCGGCGTCCCGATCGAACTCAACGGCACGAACAATATCGGCACTGCAAGGGTGAACGTCGTCTTCAACGGTGCCCTGACGGGTGGGGCCACCGGATACATGCAGCTGGCGGGATTCAGCCGTACTGTCACGTTCAATGGCGCTCTGAACTATGGCGGCAAGATCCTTCTGCGAACTTCGCAGCGCAACCAAAGGGCATTCGTGAAATCTTCGGAATCGGAATCCCGCATCGGCACACTCGAGGGAAACGACTGGGGAAACGATCGAACGAACCAGGCGCACGGCGCGCCGCAGCAGTTGATCTACACTCCGGCTTCGTCCACGCCCTGCACGCTGGTTGTGGGCAGCTTCAACCAGAACGAGCAGGGCGGGCTGCTTGAACCGGACGAATCCGGGCATTTCCGTTGGCGCCGCTGGGGCGTGACTCTCGCCACGTGTTCGAACAATACGATTCGTGTCGAGAACCTCGAGAAAAAAGGTGCTGTCCACCTGATGGCAAGCTCCAGCGAAGCCTACACCTTCGGAAACGAGCCTGCATTCGACGAGGGCTTCGGGAACTTCGAGATCGGGCATCTCGGCAGCGGCGCCAACGGAACTGCGCATATTGCGTCGGTTTTCTACCCGTCGCCAAACGCCAACCTGAAAATCACAGGCCGTTTCATGGGAATGTACAAGGAGGTCGCCCCATCCGTCAACTACACGGCCGAGTCCAACGTCGTGAACCGCGCGACGCTCGATACGACCGGGGCGGAGCTTTACGAGTGGGCCTACCAAACCAACAACGTGACCGGATACAGCCCCTGGAACCTGCCGCGCACGATTACGTCGCACACGAAGCTGAAGGGGAAGCGGACGCGCGTCAACGTCCTGGACTCCCGCTGGCTGATGCCGCTCGACTTCGGCGCGACGGCGGACGAAATCGACGTTGCGCGGTGCGAGACGGACGGAACGCTGAATGTGCCTGCGTCCGGCACGGTCGTCGTCTCGAACGCCACGACGGCGGCGGGTGTCGGCCCAATCCCCGGCCGCTATCCCGTCATCACGGGCGCTTCCGTGGTCAACTCCGACGGCACGACCGGTGCGGCGGCCTTCGCGGACTGGGAGGTTCAGCGGGCCGGCGGCAACTGGAACGGCGCGGGCGTGAAGCTCTACGCCACCGATACCGGCCTGTTCATCGACGTGAAGGAGTCGCAGGAAACGGTGCTGGTTTTCCGCTAGCGATTTCAAAAGCGTGCCCGGAAGTGTCTGCCTTTATGGGAAGGATATCCTTGCGATTTTTGCGTTTCTTGCGGTCGAAAATTTATCCCTGTTTCCTGGTCGGCCTTGTCGCCACGTCCGCCGAGGCCGATGTGGCGGCGGCGCCCCAGCCATCGCGGCGGGAAGATGCGGGCGCCCACGCACGCGCGCAGACGATGACGGCGCTTTACGCCGACGGCACGCGCTTCGCGGATGACGGACGCGAGCGCCCGGCGGTTTCAAACGGGACGTTCCGCCTTGCGGGCCGCCCCGTTTTTTTCCTCGGGCCGTGGATCTACAACCACACCAACGGCGACTGGCCCGAGGCGAACCACGACCCCCAGGGCATCGGGCACTTTGCCTACCGCGAGCTCCCCGGCAAGGACGTTTTCGAGCGCATGGGCTTCAACGCCTCGCAGCTCTCGGCGGCGTGGTCCCTTCCCGGCCAGGCGCTCTACGGCCTCGACGTCCCCCCCGACTGGGAACGCCAGGAGGCGGAGAAGTCCGCCTTCTTCCACCGCTTCGGCGACCAGCCGATGGTGGTGGATTTCGCCTTCGGCTTCAATCGCGAGCTGAGGAGGCAGCGGCCGGACCTTTGGCGCAAAATCGACCAGAAGTCGCCCCACTGGCATGAATTCGTCCCCTTCTGCCCGGAGTCCCCCGACGGCGACCGCTACTACCGCGACTACATGCGCGGCGGCGTCGTCTCGGCCCTTCGCGGCGGCGCGAACGTCTTCCTCTGGGAGCTTTTCAACGAGTCCGCATACCAGTGCCGCTGCCCGGAGAACGCCGCCGCCTTCGCCCGCGGGATGGAGGCGCAGTTCGGCGACATCGGCGCGGCCAACCGCGCGTGGGGGACCTCCTACGCCGGTTTCGCGGCCGTCGCCGCCGAAACGGACTTCTTCCGCCACCCTCGCCTGTGGCCGGACTACGCCAAGTTCCTGGCCCGCCGCTACGCCGCCATCCTGCGCGACTACGCCGCCTTCATCCGCACCATCGACGGGCGCGCAAACGTGTTCTTCACCGAACAGTCGTCCATCGGCACAATCGAGAAGGAGCGCAATTCGTGCATGGACTACCGGCTCGTCGCCGACGCGCTCGACGTCCTGGCGCACGAGGGCGGCTTCCGCTACGGTCGCGGCGGGGCGGAACTCAAGTCCAAGGGCGCGATGGAGGATGTGGTGCTAAGCTCCTCCGCAGGCCACTTCTTCGACATGGATTTCTACCAGGCGATTTCGCGCGGCACGAAGCCTATCGTGAACAACGAGCTCTACTGCCAGCGCATCGAGCTTGGCAGGCGCGTCCCAAGCCGCCGCGAGGATTTGGCGACTTCGCACTGGGCCGAGGTCTTCCACGGCACAAGCGGCGCCTTCTCCTACTGCTGGGGCAAGCGCGCGTGGGAGTGGAAGGACATGGACGGCGCGCGC
>Ga0326513_10002860_pt1 | contig 12621 bp, 11 predicted proteins | sample 2_2465_0518_D_FD_203654 | JGI IMG/M metagenome (GOLD analysis project Ga0326513, IMG submission 203654) | Bovine rumen microbial communities from UC Davis, California, United States - 2_2465_0518 | ecosystem: Host-associated > Mammals > Digestive system > Stomach > Rumen | place: USA...
ATCTATTCCCCGGAAATTTGAAGGCTTTTATTGTGAAATAAGTGCCACTTAATTTAAAATAAGTGCTTGTTATTTTTGAATAAGTGGCTCTTTCTGATGGTCTCTTAATTCATGCTGTCCTCACACGGGGACAGGCACGCTGTGCTGCATCACGCGGGGCCAGGCACGCTGTGCGGAGGTAAATGAAGTTTGATGTTTTCGCTTTGCTGCTCTTGCGGTGGAGGAGGCTTGGTGTTCTTTTTCGGCATTCGTTCGGGGGATAGGATTCGAAAAAAGTCGTGAATTTTTTTGCAGTTTGGAAAGAAATACGTATCTTTGCAGCGTGTTATTAACATTTAACTTTTTATCGATATGGAAAAAACAGTGAAAAAACGTACCCGCGAAGAGGTAAGAGCCGCTTTCAGGGAAACAATGAGGAGAAAAAAGCAATGGCTTGAGGAAAGCAGTAAGCAAATTGAGTTGTTGAACCAACAGGGGTTCTTTAACTATTAAGAACCCCTTTAAATCTCACTACTATGAACACCTTAAGATTACATGTAATTAATTCGCATTCGCCTTATGAGGTTAGACAAAATCCTCATGATGTTAACTCGTATCTATTCAAAACAGATGCTAATGTTGAATATGTCATTAGTTTGATTGAGAATAACTCTATCGTTCCAAGTGGTACTTATGAATTCGGAATAAATAATCCGAAACATAATAAATCACCTCTTGATCCAAAATTGCGTAATACTATTTTTGCTATAGTTGAAGAATTCTTTGATGTTAATGGAGATGAAGCAATGCTGTATCTTGCTGATACCGGAGATGGTAAACAGGCATTTCGTAATAACTTGTTTATCAGATGGTTTAATCTTTATGAACATCGTGACAACTTTATTATAAAGACAGCAGAGGGCATAATGGATGGCGAAATGAATTTCTTGGCCATAATATCAAGGAAGGATAATCCTCGGCTCAATATGGTTATAGAACAGTTTGAAGAGACTATCAGTTTCCTTTTCGATGAGGAATGGAATGATTGAATTGACTGAAGTTTGAAGTTTTCGCTTTGCTGCTTATGGGGCGGAAGAGACGTGACGTTCTCTTTGATATTCGTTCGCTTGGACGGAAGAGCCAGTATTCAAAGGATACGTAGAAGAGTTTCTGTGGTAATTCCTATGGCTCATGTGCCCATCCCCAAGGTAATTCGCCATAGGTGACCTGAACACCTGGAAGATAGAATTCATGACACACTTCTCTGATATCTGGCTTTGCTTTGCCGTCAACGTCAGCAAAGCAGGATTTTACGTAAGCCAACATCCACTTTCTGTTGTTATCGATAGACCTCACAACCAGGCTGCTTTTATAACAGTATCCAAATACATAATTATGATCGATGAAACCAACAAAATTATTGCCGTCACGAAGCAAGTTCCCTTCCGAGAATATACGGTGTAGGGCTTGTTCTACATTTGCCTGTTCCATACTGATGTACCCAACCTCGAGCGACTGCTTCTCATCTAATTCAATCAAATACTTTTTCATAATCTAACCATTTTGTAACGTTTCTATCCTAATAGTATGAGAAAATTAGAAATGTTACATCTGTTTAGCGTTAAAGAATGCTAAACGGCAAAAAATGCACAAGAAAGATCATCCTCATCACGCGGGGCCAGGCACGCTGTGCGGAGGTAAATGAAGTTTGAAGTTTTCGCTTTGCTGCTCTTGCGGTGGAGGAGGCTTGGTGTTATTTTTCGACATTCGTTCGCGGGATGGGATTTGAAAAAAGTCGTGAATTTTTTTGCAGTTTGGAAAGAAATACGTATCTTTGCAACGTGATCAAATGATATATTTATGGAGGATAAAGACAAGAATGTATTAGATAGTGAGCTCGTAGGGTCTGTGGCAGAGCCTATTGCAGAGGTTTCTTTTGTAGAGACACATGAGCGAACTTCAGAATATGAGATGCTGGAGAAAAGGGCATTAAAGACTCTTGCAGGAAGGGCAATAATCGAATTCCGAGAAGGAAAATGCATTCCGTCTGATCAGGCAATGCAGCATTTTAAGCGTTTTGTTATATGAATATAGTATGGTCGTCTGATGCTATCGAAATGGCTGATTATTTTTTTGAAGTCACCAGACACTTGTATGGCCAGAAGATATATCAAAAGTATCTGGATAAGATAGATACTATTCAAAAGCAGCTGTCGATAATGCCAAGGATAGGGACTTTAGAGCCTGCTCTGGCAGATGAAGATGGCGAATATCGGTTCAGATTAATTAATGACCGCTTTAAACTGATTTACAGAATTGTCGACGAAGATAATATTCTGATTTTTGCAGTATGGGATATGAAGCAGGATCCAAATAAACTCAGATTGTTTATTTAAAGGTCAGACCGTGCCTGTCGGCGTGTGAGGCTGATCATTTAGGGATTTCCCCGATGAGGTTTAGTGTCACACAGGTACGCTGTGCGCTTTTCTGCCTAAGGATGTATAAAAATACCTAAAAATGTTCTTTCTCATGCAAGATTTTGCCTTCATTTGTATTATATATAATAGAAAAGAAGTAGTTTTGCAATTATAAATGAACGAATATGGAAAAGGGCGTTTTATTATGGATTGGTACGTTGGTGCTTGCCTTATGTTCAGGCCTGAGCAGTTGTAGCAGTGATGATGACTTAAACTATTCATTGGATAAGGTCAACATCCTGAATGTGGCTAAAGCTGATAAGAGTGCAAGTTATGAAGTCTCTGATCCTGTTTGCTTCACAGACGGCTTGACTTCTAATTATAAGGTTCCAACCTTTTTCTGTCGTTTGGATGAATCTTCCGGATTCGCCAGCTTATATATCGGATACGCATATAACTATAAAACTGAGAACGTAAACAATTTCTATCTCGAGGATATCAATGTTGGTGACATTTTGGGTTTTGATGATTTCCAGGTGTTGTTGACTATACCAAATCATGGATGGAGTATTGAGAGGCATGACTGGGTGGCAACAAGTGGTACAATAAAGGTAATCGACAAAAAGGGTAGTGGAGATAACTTAACTTTTACTCTGATGCTCAACAATGTCGAATTCACCACCTCGCGTGTTATTTATGCTCGTCGCCATACTCGTCAGGACGATAGCGTTTACTGCACGATAAATGGCGTTATAAGGTTTGAATATACCAATCGATACAATAATTAGGGCTCGCCCGCTGTCAAGCTTGTTAATTAACGCATCACAAGCCACTCAGGCTAAGACATAGTACACCATGCCACGCGATTACCTGTTTTCAGCCGCAACAGAATAAGAGGCTCCTGTTAATTGATAAGAGCCTCCAGCTGAAAAATAAGAACGTGGTATTATTAATTAAGAGCCCTTATTTTTGTTCTTTTTTGTCATTCTGACAGAGAATTTGCATATTTTTTTTAAAAATCCGTGAAAATCCTTGGTGTTTTACTTTATTTTTATTAATTTTGCAAATAAAAGCAACGTTTTGCTCTATTTTTCTATGATTATTATTAACTAATTTATAAAATTAACGTAACTAATTTATGATGAAAAGACTCTGTATGATGCTAATGGGCTTATTCCTTCTAGTGGGAGGAGTAATAGCTCAGACTGCTGTTAAGGGAACCGTCGTCTCGCAGGAAGACGGTGAACCCATCATCGGAGCCTCGGTAGTAATCCAAGGCTCGAAGACAGGTGTAGTTACTGACATTGACGGACGTTTCTCAATCACAGTTCCTTCTGGAAAGAAGATCGTGGTGAGCTACATCGGAATGGAAACTCAGACCCTTACGCCGAAGAATGGTATGCGTATCGTTTTGGCCCCCGACGCCACTTCACTTGAAGAGGTGGTCGTAACTGGTATGCAGAAGGTGGACAAACGAATGTTTACCGGTTCAACCTCGAAGGTTAACGCTGCCGACGCCAAGATTGACGGTATGGCCGATATCTCCCGTTCGCTGGAAGGTCGTGCGGCCGGTGTCTCGGTACAGAACGTTACCGGTACGTTCGGTACAGCTCCGAAAATCCGTGTACGTGGTGCCACATCTATCTACGGTTCGTCAAAGCCTCTATGGGTTGTCGACGGTGTGATTATGGAAGACGTAGTAGATGTAAGTGCCGACGAGCTTTCTTCAGGTGATGCTGAGACGCTTATCTCGAGTGCCATTGCAGGACTTAATGCAGACGATATCGAATCGTTTGATATCTTGAAGGACGGTTCTGCCACCTCTATATATGGTGCGCGCGCGATGGCTGGTGTGATTGTCGTTACCACGAAGAAAGGTAAGGTAGGCCAGGCAAAGATCAACTACACAGGTGAGTACACCATGCGCCTTAAGCCCAGCTATTCAAACTTCAACATCATGAACTCACAGGATCAAATGGCAGTATATCAGGAGCTTCAGCAGAAGGGTTACCTGAACTATGCCGAGACTTCTAACAACAGCGACTGGGGCGTATATGGTAAGATGTATGACATGTTGGCCACTTATGATCCTACCACGCAGCAGTTCCTCCTGCCAAATACGCCAGAGGCAAAGGCACAGTATCTGCGTGATGCTGAATATCGTAATACAGACTGGTTTGACGAACTGTTCAACTCAAATGTCATGCACAACCATTCTATCAGCATCTCCACAGGTACTGACAAGGCACAGACCTATGCATCTGTATCAGCCATGTTCGACCCAGGATGGACAAGACAATCAAAGGTGGAGCGCTATACAGCTAACCTGAACAATACATTCAAGTTGACTAAGCGTCTGACGCTGAATATGGTTGGAAATGCCTCTTTCCGTAAGCAGCGTGCTCCCGGAACCCTCGGTTCAACCATCGATGCCGTTAACGGTAACGTAAAACGTGACTTCGATATCAACCCGTATTCTTTTGCCCTGAATTCATCACGTACGATGGATGCCAACGCATTCTATCAGCGTAACTATGCTCCATTCAACATCAAGCATGAACTTGACAACAACTACATGGATCTTGGAGTGACCGATTTCCGAGGACAATTGAAACTTGATTATAAGCCCATTAAGACTGTAGAAATGAGCGTGCTGGGTGCTGTAAAGTATTCTACCACTACTCAGAAGCATCATATCCTCGATGATTCAAACCAGGCTATGGCTTACAGGGCTATGGGTACTACAACAATCCGCAACAACAACCCATTGCTTTATACCGACCCAGACAACGAGTACTCTCTGCCTATTTCTATATTGCCCGACGGAGGTATCCTTGAGCGTACCGACAGGAAGATCTTCGGATGGGACTTCCGCGCATCGGTGCAGTATAACGATGTATATAATGAAGATCACATCGTGAATTTCTACGGTGGTGTTGAGACCAACTCTAACGACCGTGAAAGCACATGGTTCCGTGGCTGGGGTATGCAGTACGGATTAGGTGAGATTCCTAACTATGCTTACGAGGTGTTTAAGAAGGGAGCTGAGGAAAATACAGATTATTTCTCTCTTACCAATACCCACACCCGTAGTGCCGCCTTCTTCGCTACAGCAACATATTCATGGAAGGGCCGCTATACTATTAACGGCACATTCCGTTATGAAGGCACCAACGGACTGGGAAAGGCTACCAGTGCACGCTGGCTGCCTACATGGAACGTTTCCGGAGCATGGAATGCGCATGAAGAGCCTTGGTTTAAGAAAATATTTAAGGATGCTCTCACTCATTTTACGCTTAAGGCTTCTTACTCGCTGACGGCTGACCGTCCTTCGGTAACCAACTCTCTGCCTGTAATCCGCAGTAACACCCCTTGGCGCCCATTCGCTGGTGTAAGAGAGACTGCCATGTATCAGGCTTCTCCTGGTAACAGCGAGCTGACATACGAGAAGAAACACGAGTTGAATATCGGTGCTGATCTCGGATTCCTCGACAATCGCATCAACTTCACCATCGACTGGTACAAGCGTAATAACTATGACCTTATCGGTCCGAAGTTCACTCAGGGTACTAGCGGTGTTATAACACGTTACGGAAACGTAGCTTCAATGAAGTCGAATGGTGTTGAGTTCAGTCTTACCACTAAGAATATTCAGACAAAGGACTTCCAGTGGACCACCAACATCATCTACTCATATACCCACAATGAAGTAACCGACCTCGATACCGATGTACGAGTAATCGACCTCGTATCGGGAGTAGGATATGCACGTGAGGGATATCCCGTTCGTGCTCTCTTCTCTATTCCTTTCATGGGTCTAGACCGTGAGGGTATACCTACATTCCTTGACCAGGACGGTAACGTGACTACTACTGGTATTTATTTCCAGACCAGTGATCCTGAAAAACTTGGATTCCTCAAGTATGAAGGTCCCTCGGATCCTACAAATACAGGTTCTTTTGGGAACACATTCAAATGGAAGGGACTGACACTGAATGTATTTATTACCTATTCGTTTGGAAATGTAGTACGTCTGGAGCGCTCTTTCCGTAGCCGCTATAATGACCTGACGGCTATGCCAAAAGAATTTGCTAACCGTTGGACTATTCCTGGCGATGAGAATTATACAACTATTCCGTCTATTGCCAGCATACGTCAGAACAATAACGACTCGCATCTCAGCTATGCATATAACTCGTACAACTATTCTGATGAACGTATTGCAAAGGGTGATTTTATACGTATGAAGGAGATTTCTATAGGATATGACTTACCAAAGAAGCTTATCAGTCCGTTGAATCTCAACTCTGCGTCACTTAAGCTACAGGCTACTAACCTCTTCCTGATCTATGCCGATAAGAAACTGAACGGACAGGATCCTGAGTTCTATAACACCGGTGGTGTAGCTGTACCTCTGCCTAAGCAGTTTACCCTCACTTTAAGATTAGGTATCTAAAAACTATTGCAACATGAAAAAGAAAAATATTATATATCTGTCGGTGCTGGCATCCACTGTCTTTACACTGTCTTCGTGTAACGACTTCCTTGATGAGATGCCTGACAATCGTGCTGAGGTTGACACTGAGCTGAAGATACAGAAGGTGCTGGTGTCTGCATATCCCGCACATGACTACATTCTCGTCAATGAATTGATGTGCGACAATGTTGACCGATATATGGCAAACAACCCCAATACCACCCGATATGCAGATCAGGTGTATGAGTGGACTGATGTCACAGAGACCAACAACTCTTCCTCAGAGCGATTATGGAGCGACCTCTATGACGGTATCGCCAATGCCAACCTCGCACTTGAAGGAATAGAGAAGGTCGGCGGTGCTACTACAAAGTCTTTGCAGGAAGCCAAAGCCGAGGCTCTGCTCTGTCGTGCCTATGCCCACTTCCTGCTGGCTAATGAGTTCTGTCATGCTTATGGCAGCCAGAATGCAAACACGGCAATGGGTATCCCATATATCGAAGCACCCGTTACCGTTCTTGACCCCAAACATGAGCGTGGAACAATCGGTGAGGTGTATGAGAAGATCGACCGTGACATCCAGGAGGCTCTGCCTTTGATGGGGTCAAGTTACATGACAGTGCCAAAGTACCATTTCAATTCTAAGGCCGCATATGCTTTTGCCGCACGATTCTATCTGTATTACGAAAAGTGGGATCAGGCTGTCAAATATGCCAACCTTTGTCTGGGATCAAATCCGGGAACACTGCTGCGCGACTATGCTGCATTAGGAGCCCTGGCATCAGATTACGACGTGGTGACAAACCACTATATCGATACAGGTGAAAACAGCAATCTGCTGTTGCTCACATGTTATGCCAACCTGGGTTATGTGTTTGGTAATTATAGTACATTCAAGAAGTATGCACATGTGGACTACATCTGTAACAACGAGACCATGGGTGCTAAGAATGTATGGGGAACCAGTGGATTCCGTGCACGCTACCGCACATATAACGGTTCGAACTCTAACTACAACATCTTCTGGAGATTCCCACGAATGTTTGAGTATACCGACCCGGTTGCAGGTACAGGTTACTATCGTACCGTTTATCCGGCATTCACCACCGATGAGTGTCTGTTAAATCGTGCTGAGGCATTGGTGATGCTTCAGAAGTACGACCAGGCTGCTGCCGACCTTACCATATGGCTACGTAACGCTGTCAGCACCACTATGACTCTGACACCTGACAATATCACTGCCTTTTATGGCACTTCTGTTAAGCGTTATTGCTATGACGATACAGATAAGCTCTTCTCAACTGTGAAGAAACACCTGCATCCTCAGTTTACAATCGATTCTGAAGGAAGCACTCAGGAGAGTATGTTGCAGTGTGTGTTAGGTTTCCGTCGTATCGAGTGTATGCCTATGGGCATCCGCTGGTGGGACATCAAACGCTATGGTATAGAAATTCCCCGCCGCACCATTAATGCAGCAGGAGATCCAGAGAGTAATGAGGACTGGCTCACTGTGGATGATCCAAGAAGAGCCATTCAGATCCCTTTGAAAGTGCGTAGTGCAGGTCTTACACCTAATCCTCGCAATAAGTAAAATCTTTAATGGAAAAGCTATATGAAAAGTAATATAAGATATATCTTGCCAGTAGCATTGATGGGACTAGCCGCATGCTTCGTTTCCTGCTCAGAAGACAAACTGAGCCCGGATAGTGTTATCACTGTTGACAAGACTGAACAGAATGAATTTGACAAGTGGCTTGAAGTAAACTATGTCAATCCATACAACATCGACTTCAGGTATCGTTATACCGATGCCGAGGGTCACATGTCGTATTATATGGTGCCTTCGAAGATTGAGGATGCTGTCATCCTGGCTCACCTGGTTAAGTATCTCTGTCTGGAAGCTTATGATAATATCGTAGGGGTGGACTTTACACGTGCTAACTTCCCGAAAATGATATATACTACAGGTACTTGGGAATTCAAGAACAATGGTACTTATATCCTTGGTACAGCAGAGGGTGGAAAAAAGATCTATCTGATGGGTACGGCCTATATCAAAAACTATATTAAGACGGCCGAGGATATGAACCATTACTATCTAAAGACTATCCATCACGAGTTTACACACATTCTGAATCAGACAAAAGACTACTCTCCAGAGTTCAAGCAGATTACGGGCACCACTTACGTGTCAGACAGCTGGAGCGACTCTCCTTATAATGTGGATTATCTGAAGCGCGGTTATATCTCCGCCTATGCACAGGATGAAGACCGTGAGGATTTTGCCGAGTTGGTTTCGCTCTACATCACCAATACTGCTGACCAATGGGAGGAATGGATGGTAGAGGCTGCCGAGGGTGACAATGATGGAAAGACAGGACGTGAGCTTATTGAGGCAAAACTTGACATTGTCAGGGCTTATATGCAGACACAGTGGAATATCGATCTTGACGATATGCGTGCTGAGATTCAGAAACGTCAGAACGATGTGATATCAGGAAAGGTAGACCTTAGTGATCTTACAATTAAGTAATAAAAGAAAGGATAAGATTATGAAGAGAAATAAAGTATTCATTCTATTGCTGATGGCGTTGCCCACATTGGTCATGACATCATGTCTGAAAGACCAGGAGGACACGTTCGACAAGGCTTCTTCGCTGAGAATGCAGGATTACCTTGATAAGGCACGTGCTACGATACTGGATGCTCAGTACGGATGGGTTTTCGAGTACTATCCTGAGAGTGAGCAACTTTATGGTGGTTTTACATATACCCTGGAATTCGACAGTAAGATGGTGAAGGTGCGCTCTGAGTTGTCTGACGATGCTGAGTCGTCATATTACAGTATGAAGAGTGATATGGGACCTGTGCTCTCGTTCGACACATATAACGAGCAGATGCACTTCTTCGCCACTCCTAATGCGCAGAGATATCAGGGGTATAAAGGCGACTTTGAGTTTGTTATCGACAGTATAGGTCAGGATGTTATAAAGGTACATGGAAAGCGTGTTCATGGAAAGAAAGAGTTGCCTCAAAACACTATGTATCTTCGTAAACTGACAATGCCAGCCGAGGACTATATGAACAAGGTAAAGGCTCAAGCAGAGAATTTCTTCCTTGCAACAGCCAACGGAAGTGTACAAAGCAAGTATGACATCGATGACCGTCAGGCTACGTTTAGTGTGAATGGTCAGGAAATAACCAGGGCATATACCTTTACAGATGGAGGTATCCGTCTCTACAGTCCGATTACTGTTAATGGCAAGCAGGTTTCGAACTTCGCATATAATGACGCTTCACTCCAGTTGAATTGCTTGGATGAAGGCGCTACCGACATTCAGTTGAAGGGCGATGTGGTGAAAGACTATCTGCTTCGTGTTCTTGGACTGAGTAGTACCACTCTGGCTCTTGGTGATGCAGAAGCCGTAAACAGGAAACTTGCAACACATCATGATATCTATACCTTTGAGACCACAGCCGACTGGCTGACAATCGGAACTGAAGGACAGTATATTGTGATGACTGTCAAGGAGAATGCTTCAGGACATATGCGTAGTGGTACGTTGTACTACACTCGTAATGGTGTCAAAGATTCAATTACTGTTGCACAGTGTGAGTTTGATAAGGATATTGCAGGAGTATACCAGTTGAGAAGTCTTGTGGATGAGAAGGTGTCTATTCCTGCTGTTTTCCGTCAGAATAGTAAAGGTGGTTACGAGTTCGGTCTTACCGTACAGGGACAGGAGTTGATTATACCGGTTACCTATGATGCAGGTTCGGCACATTTCCATTTCGAGTGTGCTAAGTTCTGGGGTAAGGGCGATTTTACCATTGTTAGAAGTGGTGTGGAGTATACTGGTACATATTATGCATATCCAATCTTCTTATATGGAAACGGTGCCTATTGGACAGCTTATGCTGGCGGATACTACTATAATGGAGATATCGAATACGATCCTGAGCTTGACGCAACGGTGGCTGTGCTCTATGGTAAGCGTAGTAGTACCTATAATTTTGAATCATTGGCAATCTGTGCCTTCAATCAGGAGAGCATAGAGGCTACTACTTTTGCCGGTTACATCGATGAAATCGATTATCCCTATTTTATCAAGTAATATATAAAATGCAGATATTATGATTAAGAAACTATTATATTCCGTCATATTGGTGGCAGGGCTGAGCTTTCTTGCCGCCTGTAGCAAAGATGATTCCGTTTACGAGCACCACGATTCTGTTGTAAAGATAGTGGAGAGTAACGTGATCTTCGATGCGAATGCTAATACGGGTACAGTTTTGTATGAAGCTCCAGGTGCTGCAGAGGCTATAATCAGTTCGGATTGGGCCACCGCGTCAGTATCCGGTAATACTGTTACTGTAAACGTAACGGCAAATCCATATAGTGAGGGACGAACGGCAAAACTTACGCTTAAGTATGGTGCAGATGTGACTTACGTTACAGTACAGCAGACAGGTGCGCGTTTCTCTTATTCTTTTGATCCGATCATTGTATGTGGCGATACTGCATCGACAAGGGTTTATCCGATAAAATTGGCCGGTGAGGCGAAGATATGGTCAAAGGCAGACTGGCTATCAGCTACTGCATCAACAACAGAGCTTAAGGTCAATGTGGCCAAGAATGACACAGGAAAACGTCGTGGAGCTTGGTTGTATTTCAAGGTCGGTGCAGATATGGATTCGCTGTATGTTGACCAGTATGATTTCGATAAGACTGTTTTGGGAGATTATTATCTCGCTTATTACAACAGTTCGAGCAAGAAATGGGTTTCAACAGGAGCTGCATTGGAGAAAACTGATGCTGGAAAATACCAGTTAAGGTTTACATCTTCTTCATATGCTAATATGGGAGTTGTGCTGCCTGTTGAATGCGATCCTTTGAAGTTTACAATGACTATCTGGAACTTAACAGATATGGAAGGCAAATATACCAAGAATAATGTGGATTATGTGTTTAATGCCTTGACGTTATATACTAACGGATCATCTGTCTATCGTTCTTCTAACGCTGGGTTTGCGATAGTGGGTTCGTTTAATAATAATGATGATGGCACCCAAACTTGGGATTTTGACTTCAATGATGTGTTGGATAAGACTCAATACGAGTACTACGCCTTGCGATTTATCTATGGCACGGGTGGTTATAATGGATCGGTAGGTAATTATGTGACTTTCATAGGCATGTATTTGCTGAAGAAATAATTATAATAATAGTTCTATTTTCAAGACGGCTGGTTCATCACGGACCAGCTGTCTTTTTTTTAGGGATTTCCCCGCTGAGGTTTAGGGTTATCCCCTTGCCTGGAGAGATTAAACAAAGTAATTTTGCAGCGTCGGACGGAATATCGTTCGCAGAGTTAAAGTATGGTTTAATCTCAAAAGGATAGGATTATGAAAAGAATGATGATTGCAATGCTGAGCCTTTTGCTCACCGTGCCAATGATGGCACAATATGGACCACGAACCCGTTATCGCGGCAGTTATGTACGTCCACGCACTCACTACACCCCTGCCAGACCTTCCGGCTACATGCCCCTCGACATGTATTTCGGACTGCGTGGCGGAGGAGCTTTCTCGACAGTAAGTTCCGACGACCCATTGCTCGATGGCGGTTCGATGCGTGCGGGAGTGAACGTAGGATTTGTTGCAGGATTCCAGATGGTACCCAGCACACCGCTTTACTTCGAGACGGGACTGATGTATGTGGAGAAAGGTGGTGAGGGGAAATACCAG
>Ga0326513_10002863_pt1 | contig 12618 bp, 20 predicted proteins | sample 2_2465_0518_D_FD_203654 | JGI IMG/M metagenome (GOLD analysis project Ga0326513, IMG submission 203654) | Bovine rumen microbial communities from UC Davis, California, United States - 2_2465_0518 | ecosystem: Host-associated > Mammals > Digestive system > Stomach > Rumen | place: USA...
TTTAAATCTAATAGATAAACAACAAAAAGAAATCAAAATACTAAAAAACAATTTAGTAGAAGAGAGAGCTTTTTGTAAATCAACTTTAGAAACATTAAAAAATTGTGTAGATAAAGATTACCTATATAAGATGATTTCATTTAAAGATGGTGAGATAGAAAAACTAAAAGAAGCTTATCAAATACTTAAAGATGATATAGAAGGATATAGAATTGCATATGTAGATACACCAGAATTTGAAGAAAATTATATAAGCAAAGATAAAATAGAAAAATTAAAAGATGAATTAAAAGAATTACAACATTTTAAAGAAGAAGTTATTGATATTATAAAATATGCAGATGATACTGCAGAGCCTACATATTGGAACATAAGAAAATTACTAGGACTAGGAGATGGAGATTAGCAAATGAAAGATTTATTATTTGGATGGCTATTTAAAAATAAATTTGAACTTACGGGATTAGAAGAGATAATAGGAGCAATTGAATTAATTATAGCAATTTTTATTATATTAGGTATTATGCAATTAATAATATTTATAATAACCAAAATAAAAGGAGAATAAACAAATGAATATTAATAAAATTATTGAAAAATTAGAAGATACTTATAAATTCAAGATTACTTGTGATAAACAAATAGGAAATTTTTATAAATTTAAATTCAATTATATAGATTTAATAGTATTTGAAATATCATTTAGATACGAGCCAAAAATAAATGAAATCCAGAATCTATATATGTTATCAAAAGAGATTGAAAGTGAAATATTAAAATTTTTTTATAAGGAGTAACAAATGAGCAGTCAAACAAATTTTATTGAAAAAATTGCACCAATTGTGCAAGATGTAAACAAATCAAGAGGATATCCATTATTTGCATCTGTTGTAATAGCTCAAGCTTGTCTGGAAACTGGATATGGAGCAAGTTCACTAATGATGAAAGCCAATGCAATTTTTGGTATCAAAGCAAGTATTGGATGGAAGGGAAAAGTATATTCAGCAAAAACAAAAGAAGTATATAATAAGAAAACTATAACAATAACTGATTGTTTTAGAGCTTACAACAATTTAAATGAATCAGTTGAAGATTATTTTAATTTGATTTGCAATAATAAAAGATACCAAGGAGCAGTTCATCAAAATAATTATATTGAATGCATTCATGGAATAGCATCTGGAGGATATGCAACAGACCCTAGTTATGCTAATAAGGTTATTCAAATAATAACTAGTTTTAATTTAAGTAAATATGATTCAACTGAAAGCATAAAAGAACAAGCAGAAATTCAAACATTTTCATATTCAATTGGAAAAGTATATGAATTGCAAGTAAATCTTAATGTTAGATATCATGCACGGATTAGAGTTTGGAATAAAAAGATATAATGAACTAACACCAGATGGAAGGAAACATTCAACAAATAAAATTTATGCAACTCTTAAAAAAGGAACTAGAGTTACTTGTCAAGGAATAACTTTTAAAGATGGCAATACATGGATGAAAATTCCATCTGGATATGTATGTGCAGTATATAATAATAAAATTTATATTAAATAGGAGGAAAGATGGCTGAAGTTACAATTAACAATTCACCAATTCATAGTGATTCAATAATAACTGCTTGTTATGGAGAAACTGGAGAGCATTGGAGTGCGATGCACACTGGAAGTGATTTTGCTCCATATGGAACAACACCATCTAATCCAGATTTATTTAGTGTCTGCACTGGAGCAGTAGTTGATAAAATAACATATACTGGCTCTCAATTATTAGGAAATCAAATTGTTATTCAAGATTTAGTTACTGGTTATTTTTGGAGATATTGTCATATGCAAAATCCTTCACCTTTAGATGTTGGAATGAGAGTTTATACAACAACAAAAGTTGGAAATCTTGGAGCAACTGGAAATGTAACTGGTCCTCATTTGCATCTTGAATATTCAAGTGTTAGTTATTGGGATTCAACTAGGACAAAGTTTTTTAATCCTTTAACCGAACTAGGAATTCCAGATGAAAGGGGAACTATCGTCCATTATGGAGGACCTCCTCCTCAACCTCCAACAACATTAAAAAAAGGGACTTTTAATTGGACAATATACGCTAGGAAATTGAGAGATAGAAGAAGATTTGACATTAATTAATATTTTAGATATAATAATCGTGAGCTTGTTCAATATTGGTGATGAATGACAATGATGAAATTTTGTCCATATCCCTCCAATAAGTTCAATGTGTTTTTTGAGTTTTCACATTGGACTTACTGGAGGGATATTTTTGTGCGAACATAAATTTGACAAATTGACAAAAATTAATTATAATTGAATTAATAAATGAGATTGGAGGATTAAACATGACTGATTTGATTAATCTATTAACAAACAATGGCATTGGAATTGTTTGTGTTGCTTATCTTATTTATTTTCAATCTACTACGATGACAAAAATGATTGACACTTTAGGGTCAATTGATAACCGCCTACAAAAAATTGAAAATAGAATTGAAGTAAAGGAGGATGAACAATGAAATTATCTAAAGAAGAACTAAAGAAAAAAATTGATGAAGTAGTTCAAGATGAAGATGTAAAGATTTCATTATTGGAAGATGTTGAAGATTCTTTTGAATCTGTAGATACAACTGAAAAAGATAATGAAATTGCATCTTTAAAAGCAGAAAATGAAGAACTAAAAAGAAAGTACAAGGAAAGATTCTTAAGCAAGGATGAAGTTGTTGAAGAAAAAACAGAGGATGTTGAAGAAGTAGAAGAAACCGAAGAAGAGCCTAGAAAATTTGAGGACTTATTCGATGAGGAAGGAGAAATAAAATAATGGACTTAACTGGTGTATTAAATACAATAAGAGATAATGCAAGTGATATTTATAGAGCTAGAATTCCAGAGGCAACAAGAACAAATATCCAAGACATTCAAGAGGGAATGATAGACCCTAACAACGCAGTTGTAACAAATGAATTTATATCAACATTATTGAACATGATTATCAAACAAGTTATTCATAATAAATTTTTCAGTGACCCATTAAAGTCACTTAAAAAGGGAACTAAACCATTAGGTGATACAATCGAAGAGATATATGCAAACTTTGTACAAGCTAAAGGATTTGACCCAACTGGAGCAGATTTAATGGATAGAGAAATGCCAGATGTTAAAGCAGTATATCACAGAATGAATAGACAAGATAGATACAAAATCACAATATCTCCAGAGCAAATTCAAAAAGCTTTTAGCTCTTATGAAAAATTAGAATCATTTATTCAAACAATAATTAATACATTATATAATTCAAGTGAGCTTGATGAATTTGTATTAATGAAACAATTGATTAAACAAGCAATTGATAACAATGCAATGAAAGTTGTTACAATTCCAGACCCAGTTGCTAGTGAACAAAACGCAAAAGATTTCATCAAAGCAGTAAAAATCGTATCTGGTGATATGGTATTTGCAAATTCAAATAATAATGCATATTTAACAAGCCAATCAACAGATACTAAAGCATTGATTACTTGTACACCTAAAGACCAACAAATTTTAATTATAGACAATGCAACAGATGTATCAGTATCAATTGAAGTTTTAGCATATATTTTCAATATGAGTGTTGCTGAATTTAATGATACAAGAAAAATAGTTATTGATGCCTTTCCAGATACATCAATTAGAGCTTGTTTAATAGATGAGCAATTCTTACAAGTATATGATGACCTTGTAATGTTCAAAGAATGGGAAAACGCTGAAGGATTATACAAAAATTATTATCTTCATGTATGGCAAACGCTTGCTTACTCAAATCTAGTGAACGCAGTGTGTTTCAAGGTTGCAAGTGATGAGGATAGTGATGGAAGTGTTGAAGAATTCACAATTACAAATACATTAAAAACTGGTGTTAAAACATCAAACAAAGCAAAGAAAATAAGTGAAGGAAGTTCATATCAAGCAATCTTAACTGGTGTTGGAGCAACTGATGTTGTTGCAGTTACAATGGGAGGAAGTGCTGTTACTTCAACTGCTTACAATTCAACAACAAAAACAATAGATATTGCAAAAGTTACTGGAAACATTGTTGTTTCAGTTACATAATTGAATAATTAATTCCAAAGGGATAGGGATTTTCAGTCCCATCCCTTTATTTTTTAAAAGGAGGAAACCATGAGAAAAAAATTGATACATTGTCAATTATCAAATGATGCAACATTTTTGATGTATTTAAGACAAATGGAAACTCTTGCAGAAAATGTTTTTGAATTTCAAAATATGCCAGATTTTATTGATATTCCTTTTCTTAATAAAACATTAGTTAGAGATGGCTCAATTGCTTTTTTCAAGGATGATGTTTTAGGACTTTTAGCCCTTCCATATGTAAATCAAGGTTTGTTAGATGTTTATGATAGACCACTTAATATTCAAGTTCATTCTCCTAGTGGATATATAAAAGATTTAAAACAAGGTGAATTTGTAATCATGTATGATAACAATGGAAGATATCCAATTCTTGCAGATATCTATCAATATGCATCTAGGATTGCAATGGATACCAGAACAATTGATTCAAATATTCAGCAACAAAAATCTCCTAGGATTTGGCAAGTTCCACATGGAATGGAACAATCTGTCAAGGATTTAGTCAACAATGTTGATGGATTTGAAAATACTATCTTGACATATGATAATATGTCAGTTGACAATATCCATGTTGATTTAGTTCCGGCTCCATATGTTGCAGATAAAATTGATATTCACAAAGAGAAAGACTGGAATGAATTCTTAAGATTCATTGGAGTTGCTAATATGAATTTTCAAAAGAAGGAAAGAAATATTAGAGATGAAGTTTTAGCAAGTCAAGGAGGAACAATCGCATCAAGATTTTCTAGATTTGAGCCAAGAAAAAAAGCAATAAAACAAATCAATGAACTATTTGGAACAAATATTGAAGTTCAATATTATGATGGACTTCTATCAAGTGTTGATGAGGGAGGTGATTTGGATGATTCTATATCCTTGGATGATGCCGATTCCATCATGGAATACTAAACCAATAACATTATATTCTTATATGGATTCTATTGTTAATTATGGAAAAGCAGAAAATGAAAAAAAGAAAACTAGAGAACTAGCAAAATATTCTAGGACAACAATTTTTGATTTTGAATATCCATTATCAACAAATGTTAACAAGGAAAAATTTGAAACACAAATTTTAAATCATTTTATTTTAAGAAGGATAGGATATGAAACACCAACTGCATTTGAGATAGCACTTGAAAACAAATTAAATGAAATAATGCCAAATTACAATAAGATGTTTGATATGCTTGAAGAATGGGATGTTTTCAATGATGGTGAAAAAGAAACTAGAGAACAAGAAACAACAATGGAAAATGAATCAAGCAGTGAAACATCTGGAACTGATAAGAGAAAATATTCAAAATATCCTCAAAATGAATTGGAAAACCTAGAAGATGATAAATATGTTACAGATTATACAATATCTAATAGTGATGGAGAAAGCACAAACAATTCAAATGGAAATGGAACATTAAGTGAAACAATCGAACGCACCCCATCAAATAAAATTGATTTATATGTAAAATATCAAAATGAAATGGCTCATATAATGAGCTTAATATATAAAGAGCTAGAAATTTTATTCTACGCTTTAATATGAGGAGGTTAAAATGAGTGAAAAATATGAAAAAATAAGCCCTTTTAAATGGCAATTATTAGAATCATTTCCATTCATTGCTGAAGATTTTGACCAATTAACAGAATATGCTTTATATTGCAAATTGGTTGAATATATGAATAAGGTTATTGATGGAACTAATACATTGGGGGAAAATGTTGAGGAATATATTACAAAATATAATGCTTTAAAAGAGTATGTTGATGATTATTTTGAAAATTTAGATGTTCAAGATGAGATTGATAACAAACTAAATGAAATGGCTCAAGATGGAACTATTTCAAATATTTTAAACAATGAATTGTTTTCAAATATTAACAATCAAATTTTACAAAATTCAAACGATATTGGAGCAATTAATGAAGAACTAGATGATACAATAAAAACAACTGATACAAATGTTGTTAGTATGACAATGTTAACTCAAGAAGTTAGAGAAGCATTGACGGGTGGGTCAACAGCTGTTGTTGGTGTGAATAGTGTAAATAGTGAAAATATTGTTGACAAGGCAATAAATATTTACAAATTTGATGAATTAATACAAGAAAATTATACAAAAGAATTTGAAAATGTTGCATTTGGAAATTATGTTGCCGGAAATGGAAAATACATTTCTAATAATGCAATTACAAATTTAGAAGATTCATATGTTAGATATTATAATCCTACACTTGATAATAACACATTGTATCAATTTGTTGGATTTAATTATTATCAAGTAAACGCAATAATAATTTATGACCCAAGTGATAATAACAAAATTTTATATTATACACCAATAACAAATATTGCAACAAGATTTGAAAATGTGAAATTGTTATTTAAAACAAATAAAAGTGGTCTAAAAGCATATATAAACACTATAAATCAAACAGATACTGGAAACTTAAGACCACAATATCAACTATTGCCTACATTAACAAAAATAAAAGAAATAACACAAAATAAAAAAGAAAATTATATTGAAAAAGTGAAAGACATTGACGAATATTATCCATATTATATTGCAAACCCTCCAACAAATACAATTAGACTTGTTCATAATACAGATGTAACATGTAAAACAAGTGTATATAAATTAAGCAAAGGTACAAAATACCATGTAAATTCTGCTAATGTATATGCAAATTGTGGTTTAGTTATATGCAATGAAAAAATGGAGATTTCATATACTTCTACAACAGAAAATGTTGGAAATAGAGCAGTTCCATTTAGTTATGAATTTACTGCAAGTGATGATGGTTATGCATTACTTATGTTCATTCAATCTGCAAATTATACTATCACAAGTGAAATTTATGTTGTGGATAGTGAAACAAAATACAAATCAAAAAAATGGACAATAATTGGTGATAGCTTAAGTGATGCAACAATTAACACTTCAATAAAAAAATATTATTCATATGTCCAAGATGATTTACAAATCACAATTCAAAATGTTGCACGAAGTGGTAGTGGTTACAAAAGAACAGACGGCGGAAATACATTTGTTCAACAATCATTATTAGTTGATAGTGATGCAGATGTTGTTACAATTTTTGGCTCATTTAATGATCATAATATATATGATACAGATGGTTTAGGAAATGTAACAGATACAACAACAGATTCTGTTTTCGGGTGTGTTTATACTACATTTCAAAATTTAATTACAAACAGACCAAATGCAAAAATCGGTGTAATTTTGCCAACACCATGGAATTATAACAACATGAATCCACATAATCCTACACAAATAAATTTGGATTATATTGAAGGAATAAAAACAATAGCAAAAAAATTCTCTATTCCCGTTCTTGATTTATTTTATGAATCTAATATGTATCCATGGGATTCAAATTTTAGAAGTCTATTTTATTTAAATGGAGATGGAACGCATCCAAATACAGAGGGAAATGAGCGTTTTGCTTATCAAATAGAAGAATTCATCAAAAAATTAATATAAAAAAAGAGGCTTTAAAGCCTCTTTTTATTGTTTCACGTTAAACAACAATTGAATTAGTTAAATTAAAATTACCAATATTTGCGTGATTATGCCATATTGTTACACCTTTTCTGCAAATATTATTTATTTCATTAAAATATCTTTCTGGAACATCTCCGTATCCTATAACCTCATTTTTATCTATTTGAATATAATTGAATATTGAACGACCAGATATGTTTGGAACTAACATCTCATTTTGAGAATATCCAAATCTAGTGAAGTAATCATCAATTTTCTTTGCATATTCACTTCTAATACTCATTTTATAAAAGTAATATGTATTACAATTATCAGCAGTGTTTATATCTCCGTGCGTTTACATTGCCTCTTACACTATCTGGATGCATTTCTGCTAATGTTTGTTGTTTCATATTATCAACAACTGAAACACCAAGAGAAACTGCATTAGAAACTCCTTGAGATGCAAATAGAGCTGCTAAATGAGGTTGACCTACTGATGCAGAAATCAATGCTCCGTGCTAGACTTCCAACACTTCCAATTCCTTGCTGAACATAAGAGCTTGAAACATTGACTGCATTTTGTGTAAGCCAATTCGTATAATAATCTGCTGACCAAGGACAAGTTGGAAATTTTCCGCCAGTTATTCCTTCATCTTCAACAATTAATTGTTGAGTGTTTTTATAATGAGTAGGAGTTAACTTGATTGAAGTTCCGTATTGTTGGAATACCTTTTACTATAAATTCACAATTACTATCATTGAATAATTCATATCTATATGTATGCATTGACCCACTATTATTAGAAACATTAAGAAATGCATATGGATATGTTAGTAGTTTATTATTAACTGGAATATATGAATCTAATGAGCTAGGCTTTGAAATATTATCTCCCCAATACATTGGAGTTGCATGACCCGTATAATGATTTGTTTTATTATTATTTTGGTCTCTTTCAAATTTACTATCATCAAATAAACATTTTGGAGCAAGATAGACTGCATATACATCATCTGCTTGTGAATAACTTCCTATTATTGATGTTGCTATTGTAATATTATCTGTTACATAAACATAACCGAGGAACCCAAATTCCTCCTAGTGATGTTGCTTTTGTAGTGGAATCACCATTAACTGATTTTGTTGCAAGAATAACGTAATATAAGTCTGGCATATCTAAATCTAAATCAATTCCATTAATTACATATTCTCCTAGTTCAAGCCCTTCCGGTGTTGTATTATAACCAATTGCATCATTTGTTGCGTGTTGTCTAATAATGAATCTTTTATTAGAGCAATTAAGTTCTCTAAAATATGTTGACCAAGCATCAACAGAGTATGTAATCTCTGTTGTTCCGTTATTAACATATCTAACATCATCAATCCATCCAAAAAACCATCTATTTGAATAATTTCTATTCTGGAATGCAATATAAGTTGACTCTAAACAAGTTGAATAGGGAAATGATACTGAAATAGTATTGGGTGCCTCTGGAATAAATGAATAGTTAGATGCATGTGCGGTTTGATTTGCTTGAACATATGAAAGCATCTGCTGAAGTGTATAATTTAAAACATTGTTGTAATCTCTATCTAGTTTAATATTTTTTGCTAAATAAATTTCACTTTGAATAGCCATATTATTTTCTACCTCCTTATAGAAAAATCTATTAATTGTTTGAAATCTGTTCCAGTTAAGTCATCACTATAGAAAATGTTTCCCTCTCTAAATGTCAATAATATGTTTTGAAGATAATCATTTCTAAAGCTCAAATTATAAATATCCCTTTGAAAATATGGACTTGGGTCTATTTTATCACTAATAACTAATGTTTTAGGTTTAATTTCATCATATTTTGGATAAATAAACCAAACAAGTTTGGTTGAATCTTCCTTATCTAAAAGCAATTCGCACAAAAATCTAAAGTCTTGAAACTGGAACACAAATCTATATTTAATTATATATTCTTTTTTAGATTTTGGCAAATGAGGTTGTGGATAAGATTGCCATAATCCTTTATCAATCATTGAAGAACTTGAGCCAATAGTCATTGAACGTCCTCCAGAACTCTTACAATATTCAATTGCAAGTTTTACGGATTCTCCATCTTCTTTTGGAATTTCAATTAAATTAATATCTCCTTGTTTTTGTTTTCTAACTATTTTTTGAAGATTCCAATCATATAAATAAGGATTTACTCTTGTGATTGTATTTCCTACGAGCCAAACTCTAACAATTCCTCTCTTCCTATCAATTGTTGAATATAAAGCTCCGTAATTTTTGACTTTCATGTCCGGAGATACGTTCCGCCTCTCCATGAACTCCTCAAAAATTATGTCCTCAACATCAAGATAAGATGCTCCGCTCTCATGTTGTTCTGTAGATAAACTCATTGCATATCCTATTTTGTCACCTTTTTTCATTTTTCCATCTTCATCTAAATAAGCAAAAAAGATTTCTTTTCTATATGATGTTATAAAAGTGTATTTATTATCAGTAAGACCGAGCAACATCTACATCACTAAAATATTTTTCTATCCATTGAGGTTTAATATCATCAAGCCATCTACGAAGTAAAATAAACCTCTTTCCAGTTTCTAAATATTTAATTACTCCTTTTTTATGTTTCACTTGCCATGATTTCCCGTTAGACTTTTCTCCGGTATATCAAATTATATGTTGCTCCTAGTTTGTCAATCTCATCTAAATTATAATGAATTTGTTTTGCCATTATTCCTCCTCCATGTTATATTCATCTATTAATTTATAAACTTTTTTAATTATTGCTAATGCAACTTTAAGCTCATTCTTTTTTCCAGATTTGCCAGAATATAAATTTCCTCTGGCAATTCCTAGTTCTTCACAAATTGATTTAATTGTTAGTGAAGAAAATCCCTTAATGAATTCTAATTCACTCATTTTATCACCTCCCTTCATTCTTGATATAATGCTCTTTCACTTGATTGCTCTTCAATTAGTTCAATATAGTCAAATGCTTTTCCTAGTTCGTAAGTTGTTGGAATTAAACAACATCCACTCTTATCAGTAACAAAACATTCTTTTCCTAAATAATCTTTAACAAAAATTCCCTCTTGATTCTCACAATATGATAATAGAAGTTTTCCAGTATCTTCAAACTTAAATACAAAGTCATCCTTGAAATCTTTTAAATCCTTCAAAGCTTTTGCTCCGTCCTTTTGGAACACCGAGCAATTGTTATGTGAATCTCACCATCCATATCTCTATATGCATATTTTTTGGCTCCGTTGAGTTACAAATTCTTGATAAGTGTGAGATTTATCTATTTTGGATGTTGTTTCGTATTCAAATAAACCAAGTAAATGTTTATTACCTTTTATATCCTCTGGCTCATATCTTTCAATTGGTATGTCTAAAATCTTACTGACCTTTGATATCTTTTCCCTTACACTTTTATTATAATCTTCAATTAACTCTTTATTATAACCGAGGAATCAATTTCATTGAATCAGTATCTGCATATACAACAAAAGTATCATTCTTGATAATATTTGAAATTAAGTTATATCTAGCCCATGCAGTACACCAAACACCCCATGCAAAAGAAAGAAATGATGCTTTTTCTTCTTTTTCTAGTTTTTCTAAAATATCATCATTTGTTAAAGGCTCTTCCTTCCATCCATTTTTATTATCATATATGACTTCACTTTTTATGGTATTAGTAACGCACATTCCGGTATAATGAATTGAATAATCCTTTTTCTAAATTATATTGAACTTCTTGACCTTCAACATTTTTCAATTTTGTTTTCTTTACATATTTATCTAAAATAAAATTGATAAATTGCTCTGGCAAATATCTATATAAAGCAGAATAAGATTCTAAAATTTCATAATCAAAATCATATGTCATCTTGAATAATCTAAAATCAACATCAGTAATTGTTATAATTAGATAATCACATGAAATAACTCTACCATTATCACATTTTGCCCCTTTTATTGTTTCACATTTAGACTTTGAAATAAAATTATTATAATATTTTGTTTCAACACCAATCATTTTAATTCTTATAAGATATGCAAAATTCTTTAGCATATCTTCAAATCTGGTCAAGTTGCATTTTTCAAATTTGGTCATCGGGAACATTGAAGTTGTTAAAACATAAGGATATGCCGATGTTTCATCATAAGAATCAAGATTTTTTAGAATTCTATCCGTAAACAACCAAGATGCATGTGTATATCCTCCGTGCAAATGCCCTAACAAGCATATTATACACATGAGGGTCAACATTTATAGCTTTTTTAGTTCTTCCCCTATAATTCCAATCAAGTCTAATTAAATCTTTTAATTCTCTTCTTACTTTTCCAGTTGCAGTCATTGGTATTTTATGAGGATATTCATATGTTTCACATTCTTTTTTAATATATTCATATAAGACAAGGCAATCAGCCTCACAATATCCTAGTTCTAAATCTGTTAAAGGAGTCAAACTTGTTCTAATTAATGAATAATCCAAATCTCCAACCTTTTTATTGATTTTCAATCCGTAAGTTTTAGGAATATCTTTTAAAGCCAAATTTGTCATGTATTTAGTACATTTGAAAACAAAATTATAATCACTCATAATGCATTTCATAACATGATGCGATTTTCTGGCTATAACATCCTCAAAATTAAAATATGACTTCAAATATTGAAACTCAAATGATAAGTTGTGAACGTGAACAATTTTCTCTTGAGGAGCAACCTCATCAATTTTAGCAATAAAATTTTGAAATTCTCTCCATGTTCTGCCAAAATATACAACATCATTGATTGAAAACATCCAGATGTACATAAATGAATAAAAGGAGCATTCTTGTTGCTCCTTTTCATTCAAATCTTTGTATTTTATAGCAGAATAAATTTTATCATTCAATATAATAATGGAGCTTGTTTCAATATCAAAAGTATATATTGTGCTATCGTGCTTTTTT
>Ga0326513_10002865_pt1 | contig 12615 bp, 21 predicted proteins | sample 2_2465_0518_D_FD_203654 | JGI IMG/M metagenome (GOLD analysis project Ga0326513, IMG submission 203654) | Bovine rumen microbial communities from UC Davis, California, United States - 2_2465_0518 | ecosystem: Host-associated > Mammals > Digestive system > Stomach > Rumen | place: USA...
CTGGCAACGAGCCGAGCAAGCCAACAAAGAACACCTATGGCGAGTATGACAGACACTCGTTCGCAAAGCGCGGCGACTCAGGCAGCGCAGCCCGCTTCTTCTACTGCGCGAAGGCGTCTAAGAAGGAGCGTGGAGAGGGGAATAATCACCCGACAATTAAGCCCATCGCCCTCATGAAGTGGTTGGTAACGCTCGTAACTCCCGAGGGAGGGGTAGTGCTTGACCCGTTCGCTGGCAGCGGCACCACGCTTCTCGCGTGCAAGGAGCTGGGCAGGAGCTGCATCGGCATCGAGCGCGAGCCCGAGTACGTGGAAATCATAAAGAGTAGGTTGGGGGAGGAATGAAAACCACAGAGAGAGATACCGACCACTATCACATCACCGTCGATGATAACGAGCTGTACTGCCCGATTCTCAAAGACAAGTGCATGGCCGACAAGTGCGCGATGGCGTTGTTCACGGAGACCTCAGACGGCAGCAACTACTACTGCGGTCTGGTTGCGAGCAACGCCAACATCGCATGGAACGAGTCTGACGACAATTACCTGTTCGCGCTGTGGACCAAGAGCGTAATGAGGGAGAGGATATGACCGACGCCGAGAAGATGGCGATGGGGGCCATAACGCGCACGTCCATGAAGCCAAGCGTCCCCGTGATGCGACCGACGAGCGAGCTGGTGAGCTATGTGAACATCCTAGAGCGCATTGTCGGCACGCGCTACAGCGGCTTTCCCTACCACGAGCTGCGCGAGTACATCGCGCCGCATTGGGTGGACGTGCTCGTTGACATGGAGGTGTGACATGACCAAGGACACGGCCAAGAAGCTTGCGGATGCCTGCATGCGCGTGGGGTGCGCAAACATCGTCGCTCACAAGGACGAGATGGCCGACATCGACATCGAGCTTTTGCGCGAGAGCCTGCGCGAGGCCGAGAGGGGCATCCTCGAGGTGCTGATCGAGGTCATGAGGGAGGTGGAGTGATGGCCGACGAGGACTCCCTGCGGCACAAGTACACGCCGCTGCCCGAGGAGCCACGATACCGCAAGAGGAAGGTAAAGAAGCACGTCCGCAGCGACCACAGGCACGAGTACGAGACGGTCTGCATAATGCACTCCTACGTCTACAGAACAAGCGGCAGGAAGAAGACGTACCTGCACATCGGCGAGCGTTGCAGGATATGCGGTCGCATGGCCGACTGTCGCTATCGCAGGGGCTTACAGGAGCCACCGGAGGGGATGCCGCTCTACGAGGTTCCGAGCTGGGAGTTCCTGTTTAGCATGAAGTTTCTGCCGGAGGAGATGAGGGTGAAATGACCCACTCGGACATGCTTCGCACCCTGCTTGACGAGCAGGACATGCCATACGAGATACAGGACTTCAAGACGAGGAAGATTACCTACATCGAGTGCAGCATGAACGGACTGCCGGTTGAGGTCGAGTTCAGCGAGCCGCTCAACGGCATACCTGGCACGCTCGGTGCCATGCGGGAGCTGACGGTCACGATAACCAAGAACGTCACGGCAGGGGAGGCCTTCGATGTGATGAGGAAGGTGGTGGACCAGTGAGCGAGCACAAGTGCAAGCAGAACATCACGCGCAACGAGGTGTGGAACGACCCACCGATGCTGACTCTGGTGGGCCACACGCTCACCGGCAGCTTCGAGCACAACGAGAGAATCAACTTCTGCCCATACTGCGGGAAAGACTTGAGGAAGGGGGAGGAGGACCAATGAACATCATCAAGCGCCTGTTCTGCAGGCACGAGTACGAGTTCGTCCGCAACATCTACGGTGACGAGATAAATCACGTAGGTGGGAATCGGAGCTGGTGGCGCTGCAGGAAGTGCGGGAAGTGGGCTCTCGACCCACATCTGTACGAGGAGGACAAATGACAATAGAAGAGCTTGCCAACAGGTTCACGTACCACGCGCCGAAGGAGGGCCAAGTAGAGCGCTACGAGGAAATCCGACGCATGGGGCTGACGCTTGCGACGGTCGTGTATAGTTCGTGTCCCGAGAGCCGCGAGAAGTCGCTGGCAATGACCAAGATAGATGAAGCGGTCATGTGGGCCAACGCGGCGATAGCGAGGAACGAGGATGACTGAGTTCAAGTGGCACGCGATGGCGGACGAGCGGCCCGAGAACCTCGATGCCCGCTACCTGCTGCTGGGAAATGGCGGCGGGCTGTACGTTGGCAGGATAAGCACGCTGAGGTGCGCTGACGGGTCAACGGTCTTCCACACCCCGAATCATCGCGACGTGTACATGACGAGCAGCAAGATCAAGGCGTGGACGGAGATACCGGAGTACAGGGAGGTGAAATGAGCTGATGCAAATCACTGTACCTAGCGGTGGACACTTCCTTATCAACTCCAAGGGGGAGCACATACCTCTTGGAGTGCGAGTTGATGTCGCTGCTGATAGTCTGCGTTATGTCAACGCCATACTCGGGTCAATCACTGTTGGTATTGAGGAGCCAGAGGATAAGAAAGTTCAGCTTGAAGAGATTGGCATTTTGGCTGATGACTTCACCGAGCGTCATTATGACGAGAGCGAAGAATGGATATGGGGCAAATGGGACGGTTATTACGAGACGCTCAGCTTCGATGAAGTCTACACTGTTACCGAAGTCACTCTCCATGTCCACACAATCGAGGAAGATATTAACGACTTGTACGAGCTTGCCACACATGGCTTGTCCAAAGATGAGTTCATTGAAAAGTTCAAGGAGCTGGCAGCAGAGTACGAGGAAATCCAGTGACCGCCACCGAGGGGAAATCGCTCGCCTGCGGCGAGCTGCTGAGGAAATCCTTGTCTGAGACTATCGCCAACATCAAAGCAAATCATGCCTAGCAAATAGCCCCGTCTCTCCAAGTGGAGGGGCGGGGCTATATTTGTTTACAAAATCATCATCAACGGAAATCGTTCTTTACGGAAAACCTTATAAAGGAAATCGCTCCAGCAGCGCTCGTACCTTTGTTGAAAAATCGCTCCTGCCGGACGCTGCTTTGTCGAAAAAAATCGCTCCCCGAGCCGCCCATTTGTCGAAAAATTGCCCCTCGGAGCGTCCCACTGTTGAAATCCGCCTCGGCTATCCTTGCATGTCGGGGTCGGAATGTCGGTAGTAGCTGCTGGTGGCCTCGCGCTGCGTCTCCTCGGCGTCTGGGTCGGACCACATGAACGTCACATCGTACCCGAGCGTCATGAGCGACTCCGCCACGGCCTTGGAGACGGCGTTGTGCACGCCGACCTCCCTGTCGCTGATGCCGCGCATGCCGTTGCGATACCACAGCACAACGATGGGCCTGTCCTTCTCGCGGCTGGCTATCGCCGCCTGCAGCGCGTCCGCCACGTCCTCGCAATGCCTGTCGTACTCTCGGTCGATGTAGCGCCACGCGAAGGGCGATGGTGGGAAGTAGTTCGGGTTCTCCCAACGCTTCACCGTGTTGACGGCAACGTTGAGTTCCTCGGCAACGTCGTAGAGCGATAGTCCGCAAAGTTCCCTCTTCGCGCGAAACTCCGCGACGCTCCTGTCAACGTACGGCGCATAGTCAATCCATCTAGCCATGATGCTCTCCAATCATCCTGTTGCTTGCTTGCCACTTCACGCACGAGTATAACACGTATCCGCTAGGTACGCAATAGGCTTCTGGGGAGCACGTGGGTGATTATATGAAAATGCAAAATCCGTTGGAAAAACGAAACGAAAGAAAGAAATCGAGTCGAAGCGACGCGAGCAGAATCAAAATCTCTGGGGAGCACGTGGGTGATTATGTTGCGATTCAAAATCGGCTAGAAAAACGACCATTAAAATGAAATCGTCGTACGCTCGCCGATGTGATTAAAATCAAAATCGAAATCAAAATCGTGCTGATAAAAAACTGTAAAAAAAGAAAATTCGCTGGTAGAAGTATATGTAAAAGAAATCGCGCATGGGCGCATGGACGCAGTTAAATTGCAAATTCTGGTAAAATGAAATCGAGGGTAGCAGCCTCGGAAATGATAAAATGAAGTCGCTCGCGGTCGGTGCTGCTACCACTGATCGCGGGCGCTTTTTGTTTGGAGGTAGCAGCTCCATGAGGTACATAGTCGAGGGCGATTCCAAGGTGTTGGCGTACAAGTCTAGGCTTTATACGGTCTGGGCCAACATGAAGCAGAGATGCTTCAATCCCAAGAGCAATGGGTATGCAAACTACGGCGGTCGCGGCATTACGGTCTGTCCCATGTGGGCAAAGCGCAACGGATACCACGAGTTCATCGATTGGGCAGTTACGGATAACATCTGGTGGCACTTTGGCGAGGGACAACGTTGTTACGACCTGACTGCGCCTTTTGCGTCGTGCTCACTTGATAGGGTTAACAACGATGGGCCATACACTCCGATTAATTGTCGTTGGGTTGACTACAAGGAACAGGCGAGGAACAGACGCGCGACAAAGAGCCAAGAAAAGCGCAAGAAGGCAAAGACTTACGAGGAGCAACATCCTAACGTTCGTCCTATTCTCGTCATGGACATGGAAGGAAACGAGCTCGCCAAGTACGACAATCTGTGTCAAGCTGCTATCGAGCTGTTCGGAGACGTGACGAAACACGCGGCCATACGCTACGCGGCCACGCGAAGCAAGAAGGGCAGTTATCGCGGCTACAAGTTCAAGATTCTTGGTTAGGTTCTGGGGAGCACGCGCGGCATTATAGCGACTTTTCAAGTTGGCTAGAGAAACAAACTTGCCCGGAGCACGTGGGTGATTATATTCGTTTTTCGCGGCGGCTGAAAAAACGAAACTCTGGGTAACATCGCGGGTGATTATGGCAATTTTTCGGCTCGACTCAAAAAACGGCCCGAGGGGGTAGGGGTCGGGTTTTTTGGGCGCTCGGGGGCCTCCAGGCGAGTGCGGGCGGTCCGATAACGTGCGCGGATCGTAGGCGGGGCCGGTCCGATAACGTGCGGGGCCTCTGGCGGGCGCTCTGCGGGGCTGTAAAGGCCTCGAGGCGGTGGGGTCTGCAACCTGGTTTCAACGCATAAAAGAGGAGCCCCACTAACGCGGGGCTCGGGTCGGTGCTGTGTCGCTGGTGGCTAGTCCTTGCGTCTCGCTGCATAGATGAGGATATCAATCAAGAAAAACAGTATCATCCAAAACGGGGCGCCTACGAGGAGAATAAAGAGAACGATAAACATATCTAAGCCTCCTGCGGGATTGCGCAAAACAGCGGCTCACGGGTCGCGCGGTCTACGATCTCGAACACGTCGCCGTCGTACTCGGTGGCGGTGCGGCCTCGGTAAAACGTAATGCCCAACTTTGCGAGGGCGCGACGAAACGCGCGGGCGGGGTCTCCTGTGGTCGTGAAGCTGGTGAGATGGTAGCTGGTGTTATAGGTCCAACTATCGTCATACATCCACGCGTCAACCTGCCGGATCTCGTAGGCCTGCGGGGCGGGCTGCGGGGCGGTGATAATGGCTTCGTCTGGACCTGCGCACGTGGGCATAACTACCAACTCGGTCTTTCCGTGGCTGATGACTGCGCGATACTGCGCGGGGTCGGCGTCGGGGTCAACGCTGTAAATGGTCGCGTCCATGGTGTTAACGATGTCCTCGAGGCTACCAAACACGATAAACGCGTCACTCTTGCCGGTTGCAAGCTCGGTTAGCTCAAGGGTGTAATACGTCTCGTTGTGCTTGTTGATGGCGTAACGCTTGCTGATGCTGTTCATGGTCTGCATGGTCTTGTCTCCTGTTCTGCTGCTGATGCTACTTTGTCTGGTGCTGGTGCTAGATGAGCGCGAGAAACTCGCGGGCGGTGATGGTGGGCGTCTGGTAGGCCTCCGCGCGGTCAAGCTTTGCGCGGCCTGCGTTGTCGCCGATAACTAACAGTTGGGTCTTGCTGCTGACCTGCTTCGTGGTCTTCGCGGCTCCTGCGAGGTAGGCGGCCTGCTCGGCCTGCGTACCCTTGAAACCAGGTATGGCGCCGGTTATGCACATGGTGAGACCTGCGAGGGTTGCGGGGCGCTCGTGGCGCAAACGCTTTAGGGCGCTGCGGATGGGCTCGCCGTCGTGGGTGTACTCGGTCATGGTCTGGGCTCCTCTCTGCCGTCTCTGCGGCGTCGTGTGCGTGCTCCTCATAAGCGCGCTAACGAGGAGGCCGGCGCGCGGTCTCCTCCATAGCGGGCTGACGGGGTTATATGGCTGCTAGGGTCGCGTCGATGCGCTCGAGGGCCTCGGGGGCATAGGGTGACGGGCTATCACTGATGGCCTCGCGCACCTGCCGCAACAGACCGACATCGAGCCGTGCAAGGTCGCTGATGTCGCGCGCGGTCGGGATCGTGGCGGGGTAGGTCCTGAAGTAGTCGAGCGTATACGCGTCGTGTCCTGCCGTGCCGTACGGGTAAATAACGCCTGCGCGGTCATCGATAACGTAGCGGTCGCCGAAACTGTCACGGGCTGCGAGGTCGCGGGCCTGCTTGGCGGTGATTGCCTCGATGATGGGGCGGGGATTGCAACAATAATCATAGCGGGCGCCGTTCTCGATGAACCACGCGCGGTCGCTCTTGCTGTCGAAACGGTAGACATTCGTGCGGGCGGGCATGCCATAGGCGGCGGGTTCGGTGCGGGTGGCGTAATACTTCATGGCTGGTTCTCACTTTCTGCCGCTCCTGCGGCGTCTCCTGGTGATGGGTGCTAGACGGTAAAGAGGTCGTACGCGGGGCGCGCGGTCTGGATGGGGTAGCCGTGGGCGGTTGCCTGCTCGCGGGCCCACTTGCGCGCGGCGTCTCGGGTGGTAAAGCGGCGGCGGGTCTGGCTGATGAGGACAACGGCGTCGTAATGCGTGGGTTTCCAGATCTCGCCGACTGTGGCAACGACTGCGCCGGCGTCGTTGGTGTAGATGCTGGCGCCAAAACCAGGCGCCGCGGTCCATCCGTCGCCGTGCTCGCCACTGGTAAACGTGATGCTTTCGGCGGTCGCGTGGGCGGTCTCGCGGGCTTCGCGCATGGTCTCGAGCATGGTGGCCATTTCTAGGCCTCCTTCGGAAAAACGCTGCGCAGGGTCTCGCGGTCGAAGTAGTACGTAACGCGGTGGCGGGGGCTCTCGGGGTCGCTGGCCTGCATGCTGCTTACGCGGTAGCAGTCGTGCATACCGTCGTTGGCCTCGACCATATGAAAGCCTGTCACGCTGATGTCGCGCATGGTCTGGCGGTGGTAACGCATGGTCGCGCGGTCGAAGAAATGGTGTTCGGTGTCGCTGTCCTGCAAGATGCGTTTAAACTCGCTTGTTGGGATGCGACGCGGGGTGGTCTCGCGGTCGTAGAGACGCTGAAACGCTGACGCGGTGAGGTGGCAAAAGAGGCGTTCGGCCTCGGTGTCGGTGTAACGGGCGCTCGCCTCGTGGGTCTCGTCCAGCCACTCGCGCAAATGCTGATAGATGGGGCCTGTGTAGGCCTCGAGGTTGCCGATTGCCGCATACAGCCACATAACGCGATAGGGGGTCACGGCGGCGTAATGGTCGTGATGGCCTGCGGCGGCGTACTTGGCGGACAAACCTGCGCCGTATACGGGGCGGTCACTTGCGGGGCCTGCATAGCTCTGAAAGTCCATTTCCTCGCGCATGGTCTCGAATGCGGACGAAACGGGGCGGGCGGGGTTCAGCTTGCCGTCGTACTCGCTGCGCTCGTTGATGGCCTCCAGCTCCTCGAGAATATAGGCCTCGACTGCGCGCCTGGTTTCCTTGCTGTTGCTGTTCCTCATGATATCCTGCCTTTCTGCCGCTCCTGCGGCGTCTCGTGGGGGCCTCTGCTCCCTATCAACAATAATACGCGTATCCTTTGGATACGTCAAGCATTATCGGGGGTTTACCTGCTGTTTTTGAGCTCGCGGCGGATGACTTCGGCGGCGTTGCGGAGGTGGCTAAACCTGCTGAGGTCGTGCCGGCTCGCGCATTGCATCCAATAGGCGCGGGGGTCGGTCTGGTACTGCTCGAGGTCCTCGCGGGCTCGATCCGCTGCGGCCTCGGCCTCCTCCAGCTTGGCGTGGGCGCTGGTGAGTTCCTTCTTCAGCTCCTCGATTCTTGCGCGGGCGCTGTCCAGATTGCGGGCTGCGTCGGCGCTCTTGCTCTCGAGGTCTCGCGCCGTGCGGTCGATGGTCACGAGGTCGGGGCGTATGACTCGGATGTATGCGCGGCGTGCCGCGTTGGCGTGATAGGCGCACAAGATGAAATTGTCGTTTGCGCCGTAAAGGTTGCGCGCGGGGTTGTCGGTCTCGGTCGTGCGTACGCTGATACTCGCGGGGTAGCGCTCGCCGCTCCAATAGCTGGCGCCGTTGTACTCGTATGCGGGTTCCTCGCACTGCTGCCATATCTCGCCGCCGATGATAATCAATCCTCGGGCGATGTTCGCGGCCTCTTGGTCGATGCGCTCGGCGGTGTCGTAGGTCGCGGGGTACTGGTCGGCGCGCATTTCGTGGCGCTCGATGGCCTCGGCGTACTCGCTGCGCTCGTGCTCGCTCACTCCGTGGATGTATCCAAGGTTGACGGCCAGACGCTCGCGGGGGTCGGGGCTCTCGTATGCCGGCGCCGTCGTGAGATAGCGCCGGCGGTTGATGATGCGGGCGGGGGTGTACAGCCTGCCGGCATACGCTCGGATGGGCTGATCGTAACCGACGCGGTACTCGGTCGCGCGGCGTCCTACCATCTCGGGGAAATGCTCGACCACAAACGCGAGGGGCGCGGCCTCCTCGGTAGCCTTGGGGATACTGACGGTTACGGTGTGCTCAACGATACGGGCGCGGGGTACACGCTTACGCGGGGCGTCGTATGCTTGCCATACGTACGCGGTGGCCTCGGCGGTGATGGCCTCGGGGGTCTCGCTGATGCTGACGTTCTTCATGGTAGTGTCTCCTGTCCTGCGGCCTGTGCCGCTTCAAATGAGGGGCGCCGGCTCGCGTCGGCGCTCCCTTACAACCTGGTTAGATGCGGGCGCCGTCGCGGTTAAAACGCGTTTCTCCGTCCTCGAGCCACTCGCGCCAAAACTCGTCACTGGTGTAATAGTCGTGCTGGCTCTCGATGAGTCCATCGACAATGTTACCGACTGCCTGCGCGGCCTCGGTGGTGAGGGCGTCGGCGGCACACGTGCAAGCCTCGAGGATCTTCTCGGCCTGCTGGTACCCTGCGCGGGCCTCCTCCTCGATGGCTGCGAGACGCTGGCGCTCGGCCTCGGTCTCGGCGTCGTACTGCTCGGCGTCTGCCTCTTGCGCTGCATCCCAGAGCCGGCCGCTCATGTCTGCGGCCTCCTCTATGGCCTCCTGCAGCGCGATAATGCGCGGGGCGTACGCGTTCCACGCGTCGCACATATCCATACTCCAGCAAATGCCGTTGTCGGTGGCCTCGGTGACCTCCTCGTATGGCTCGCTCCATCCGTGGGCGCGGGCCTTGCCGTACCAACTGCATCCGTAGTCTTGGCGGATGTCTATGGGCTGCTGCTTCTCGAGGTCGCGGGCGGCGTCTATGATTTCCTCCGTATCAAAATACGTGTGGCTGGTGTAGTAGTTCTCTTCTTCATCCTCGATTGCGTCGCGGATCGCGCGGGCCTGTGCCTCGGGGGTCAGCTCGCCAAACAGATACGCGGCGTTGGTGCTGGCGTGCTCGGTGCGGGTGGTGGTGACGTTGCCGGCGTCGTCGGTGGTGATGGTGAGACGCTGTGTGTATGTGGTCGTGATAATCATTTCAAGGGCTCCTCTACTTAATAAGGATTGTCGCGGTCATGAGCGCGGGGACGGCGAACAATAACACGGTTGCGAGGGTGTACATTTGGGCTCCGTTTCTGGTGTGGTTGGTGCTGTCTAAAAATGCTTGCGGACGTTGACGCGGTTGCGCCTCAACCAGGCGTACGTACTGCGGTCGTAGCAGATAACCAGGATGCGGCGGTCCTCAAATATCGCGGGGTCCTCGATGGCCTCGAGGTCGCGGGCCTTGAGAACGATTCGGCGGATTTTCGGGCACTCTTCGATGGTGTGGTCCCAGATGCTGCGGACGGTGTAAGTCTTGCCGTTGTGCCTGATGCTGTGCGGGATGGTGACGCTGGCGCGGTTCGGGGTCTTGGTCACGATGGCGCAACGCTGATAGAGCATGTACGTTATGCTGTTCTGCGTCACCTTCGGGCACTTGCGAAACTTCGCGGGCATGGCCTCGGCGGGCTCGGGGGTCACTGCGAGGACTGCGAGGGCTGCGAAACCTGCGAAAAACTGGCGGCGGGTGATGTTGGTCATGGTGCTTGCTCCTGTCCTGCGGCCTATGCCGCTCCGATGGGGTGCGCTCACTTTAGCGCGGGGCGCCGGCGCTCGGTGCTGATGCTAGGCGGTCGCGAGTTCGTGGCGCTGGTAGATGGGGCGGGGCTCGTCAAACTCCAAATACTCGAGGTCGCGATACTTCGCGAGGGGGTCGCCGGCGGTCTGCCTGCGGGTTGCTGCGGCCTCGCATATCTCGGCGGCGTACTTCATAAGGCGGTTAAACTTGCACACTTCGTGCACCTGATAGGGGCGGCGGTCGCCGTCGTGCATGGCTGCATATGCCTCGTATGTCATGGCGTTAACGGCGTCCTCGCTGGTGCCGTACTCCTCGAGCACTGCGGGTGCCACTGCCTCGACTGCTGCGCGCTCCTCGGCCTCGTTGGCGAACATATCAGCGCACCATGCTTTGAAGCGCTCGCGAACGGTCTCGTCGTTGAAGCTGGCGTGCATGGCCTCGAGGGTGCTACCCTGCGCCACTGCCTCGGACATCTTGAGGCCATAGCGGATTTTCAAGACGCGGTTAGCGGCGCGCTTGCAACTCTTGATGGTCTTGCCTGTGGTGCTCAATCCGTGATAGATGAAGAGGTTGCCGAACTCTGAAATGATGCACACAGTGGCGCGGTATCCGTACGTGTGGGGCTCGCTCGTAACGGTGTCATAGATGGTGTTGGGCTCGACCTGTACTAGTACCTTCTCCCACTCGTACAGCTCGACAACGGGGGCTTGCTCGGTCTCGGTGGACTCGGTGGCGTAGATGGTCACGGCCTCGGCCTCGGTGGCCTCGGCGGTTGCGGTGGCCTGCTCGGTGGTGGTGGGCTCGGTGGTGGTGGCGATGTTCTCGAGCTCGCTTTCAAGCTTGGTCTGTGCCACGCTGCACCAGCTCTCCATCATGTCGGCGTCGTCCTCGAGCACTGCGAGGGCGCGAAACTGGCTGACTTCCTCAAAGCTGTAATCGTTGATGTCGTTGGAGTACGCGCGGCGGTTCATGGCGTCGTTGACCATGCTGCGCAGGTCCTCGGCGGTCACTTCGTGGTTCTTGCACATGGTCGCTTTGAGGTCTTCGGTGAGATCCCAGTATGCGCCGTTGACGTAGACGTAGGCGTTGCGCCAATCGGCGTTGCGCCACTCCTTGCGAGTGGTCCAGTACGCGCGGCGGTCGCTATCAATGTCGAAGTGCTGGAAGTGGGCGCTGTACTCGGTGCGCTCGATGACATCAATCATTGCGGTGTACTTGTTGCCGATTGCCTTTTTCATGGTCTCTCTCACTCTCTGCGGCCTCTGCCGCGTTGCTGTGGTCTTGCTAGTACCTAAGATATAGGTATCCATTGGATACGTCAACGGTTGTCACCAAAATATTTTAGATGCCAATCGGTCTAACGGTATCTTCATCGGTGCGAACGGTTGCGCGGCTCGGGCCTCGAGCTGGTGCCGCTCCTCCTCGCGCTGCCTCCTGGTTGACGCGTCTGGCCTCCTCTCGCTGGCCTCCTCGCGCTGCTGCTGTGCTCCTCCTCTCGTGCCGTCGTGCCGGCGCCGTCTGGCCTCCGCTTCGCTCCTCCGCTCCGCTCGGTCTGGCCTCTGCTCCGCTCCTCCTCGCGCTGGCCTCGGCTCCTCGGCTCGGCTCGCGCTGGCGCCGTGCTCGGCTCGGCTCCTCCTCGTGCTGCCGTGGCTTTGCTGCTCCGCTCCTACGATCTCGGGTCGTGAGTCTCTTCTCTATCTATCTATGTATGCTCACGGCCTCGGCGCCGTCTGCCGTGGCGCTCCACGCTGCCGGCCTCGGCTCCGCTCCTCGAGCTGGCGCCGTCGTGCCGTGGGCTCGGTTCGGCTCCGCTTGTGCTGGCGCTGGCGCTCCTCGGTTCGGCTCTGCTTCGTCGCGCCGTCTCCTCGAGCTGGCGCCGTGCTCCTCGTTGGCTGGCGCCGTGGCTTCGCTCCTACGGTCTCAGAGTTAGTTCTCTATCTATGTATGCTCTTCGAGCTGGCGCCGTGCTCCTCGTGCTGGCTGGCTGCTGGCGCTCCGCTTGCGCTGGCTTCGTCTCTTCGTCGTGTCGTGGCTTCGCTCCTTCGATCTGGCGCCGTGCTCGTGCTCTGCTCGGTTCCGCTCCTCTCGTGCTGGCGCTCCTCGCCTCGGCTCGCCTCGCCTCGGCTGGCCTCCGCTTCGCTCCTCGCTGGCTGGCTCGGCTCGGCTCGGCTCCTCTCGTGCCGTGCCGTGCCTCCTGGTCTCGGCTTCGTCGGGCGCTCCATTGTATCAACTGTGGTACTACTCGGCGGCTCGGCGGGCCTCTGAAAGCATCAAAGTTCGTAGCATTTGGCATGCCCCCCACCCCTTCGATCGAGGCGGGTCCCTCGGGGGAA
>Ga0326513_10002866_pt1 | contig 12612 bp, 10 predicted proteins | sample 2_2465_0518_D_FD_203654 | JGI IMG/M metagenome (GOLD analysis project Ga0326513, IMG submission 203654) | Bovine rumen microbial communities from UC Davis, California, United States - 2_2465_0518 | ecosystem: Host-associated > Mammals > Digestive system > Stomach > Rumen | place: USA...
CCGCCGATGGTAAGAGGGGGGCATTGTAGAAGGTACCCCTCCCCCCGTCAATCAGGCATCTCCCGGTCGTCCAAGAAGCTTGCAAATTGGGAAAAGTGCATAATATTTCATAGCGTTTGTCGTTTAACTAGTGAAACCACTCAATATTCAGTTGTAAGTGACACCTTTTGAGTGTCGATGCAAGCTTCCCCGACCGTATATAAACTATTTCTTAAGATTTTTAAGTAAAAAGAAACAGTTTATAGCAAAATTAGTTAATAACAAAGTATTTTTGTTTCATAAAAGTGAAACATGAAACACTTTTCACGATCGAACTTTCATGTAACAGACTTTGTTATCAGTTTGTGCTGCAATCAAGTTCATCTTAATGATTTCATCAATTGCATCTTCAATAATTTGATCATTCATTTCATCGCTAAAGTTGTTACTTGTTGCAGCGATACGATCAAGATACGAACACGTATAATAACCATGGGAGTAGTCAAAAGCAAACCACTCGTCCCAGTTTGTTATTGGGCTCCATGGATTATCGCTAGTAGTTAAAGCGCATCTAGCCATAGACTTTTACCTCGTTTCTGTACTGTTATGGAACAGAATCGTAGCCCAATACAGATACAAATTTGTAATCATTTAACCATATAGGTGCGCTTCATACGTTAGGCAGCACCTATACAGATGGGGGTCTTGAATAACGAATCACCCCCTGTAACGCAATTAAACGCCATATTAGGCAACTTTAGTATTTACTGTAAGAAGAACACGACTAATGGAGTTAAAGTGCCTTAAATCGCATTGTACGGCCTCAGAAGGGCATCCTAGCGTCCATAAATCGGTGCTCTATCAATGAATGCTAACAAAGTTAACTATTTGTAATAAAGAAACCAGCATTTGACATTAAAGTTCTGTATGAATAAGTAACTTTACAACACAGAATCATACTCTATTCGTAAGAGAAAAGATTGGTCACGTTAAATACTTGTATCACTAAAGAAAAGGGGGTCAATTTATTGAGAGGGGGGTGGGGTATGTATAAGAGAGGGGGTACCTCGTACAGTAAGTACGATGTCATCATAGTAGGATAGCCACCTTCTCTATAGGGATACCCCCTGAATAAACATTACTCATCTGTGCCATTAACAATCTTAGAGACTTGCGAAGGACTAATGCCATACTGCTCAGCTATCTGCTTGAGGGTGGGCCCGTTAGCCCTGCCTGCCATGGCTCTAATGCCTGCCTTCACTGCGGGTGAGATAGCAGTTTCTCTGTGTGGGGTAGCAAGTTGCCTTATACGCTCCGGCTTAGTGTTGTTAAGAATGGACATGAGTTTAGTCTCTGAAATAGCAGCGTGCTGTATAGCTTCCCACTCTCTGTCAGTGATATTGATGTACTCCTTTCCAGCACCAGTAGCTATACGAGCTCCAGCAAGGAACTGACCACGAAGCCTGCTTAGATGCTCTTTATCCTCCTTGAGATGTGGGTTAGCTCTAAGGGCCTCCTTATAGTTGGTTGCAGCAATAGCCTGTGCTATCCTCTCCTTTGGCGAATTAGACTCTGCTAATATAAGTTTATCGTTAAGAGATGCTACTTCTTCGGCGTACTTCTTTTCAGCCTCTGGATCTTTCTTAAGTCTTGGAACATTCAAATATGATTTTCTAGCATCCCTGGCAAGCTGCTTCATCTGATTCGCAAAGTTCGCATAGACAAGTTCTGTAGGATGGGGGTTATCTCTGTCTGACATAAGGTCCCTTGCATCAGAATATAAGTACATCTTGTCAATCTTCTGAGTGATAGGAACCTCAACAAGCCTATCAGGGTCTTTCTTTGTAGGTTTTCTGACCATTTTGGTCTTCCCTGTATCGACATAAATATAATCGCCAGTTTCTGGATCTATGCCATAATGCTTTTTTCCAGTTTCGGGATCCTCTATTGACCCAAGTTTCCTCTGGGGTATATGTGCCTCGGACCCTGCTCTGGATATAATTGTGCCTGCTCCGGTATGACCTTCTGAGTCTCTCTGATATTTGTCTTTAAGTTCCTTAATCCGATTTTCCTCTTCAGACCGCTTCCAATCGAGCTTATGTTTTTCTGAATCAATTATAACCATAGAGTGCTTGATAGCCCTGGTCATTTCATCTGGAGTGACACCATCCCTAAACGACATGTCTGTAATCAGGTTTGTTATCATTCCCATCTGGGTCTGTTTAGCCTGTGAAGATATAATTTTGGCATGATCGGGGTCCGGGAATGCGTAGTCCTTTGTAGAGAAGTTTTTTAATCCCTCTAAAGTAGGGGTTGCTTTTATGTTCGTTGTTTTCAAGGGAACTGCGATTACAGTGTCCCCATCAAAATCTGCTCCAGAAAGCTTTTCTGCAATATGAGCGTTTATTCCAATGGCATCACCAGCATTTCCTAAAGCTCCCTTTGCCTCTTTATTGTTATTATTAACTCTAACAATGGGAATTTCAGAAGTACTGGCATGCGGAGACCTGAAAAGTGCCAACAATTCTCCATGCTCGTATTTAGGAGCATAACATTCTCCATCAATATGATTCGCTTTATAATAAGCATCATCACCTTTAAGTGACGGAATAGGAAGAATCGAATAATAAGCCTGTCCAGGGAACGCCTTTGCTTTCAAATGAGCTGCATTTGCATCACAATCGTCCGCGAAAGAATATAATAGTTTACGCTGAACAGTCGGATTCGTGAGACTCATTATCTCATTGTATTCTTGAAGCTTATCTTTGTATGTTAAATCAAGCTGTTTTTTTACAAGAGTTGTAGGCTGCTTAGAAAGAATCTGTGATGATATGGTCTTACTCCATCCAGCCCAATCACCCTGATCATTAACTTTATTGATAACAGACAACTGTTCTTTGCCATCTTTATCAATATAAGTTCTCTGTCCGCCTGCTGCGAATTCTTTAATTGTCGCTCCAAACGGATTCGACCAGTCTATAGGGCTATTTGGATCTTTCGGATTGACAGTCTTCATTGGCTTATAGACTTTTTCCGGTGGAGTTCCGTATTTCTTGTTTGTGTTATATATAATATCGTATCCATCAGGAACGTTGTCAGAATAAACAGCCATTCCTTTCATGTAATACTTATCATCAACACCGATTCTTACCTGACTGTATGTCGACTTACCGAGAGATATGTCTTCAACACCACGACGAAGTTCTACAAGACCGTCTTTCTCAGCTCCGCCTTTACCAGATTCATCTGTATAACGAATATAAACTCTGCTAGAGTCTACTGATTTGGGTCTTTTTAATCCTCGAACAGTTTCACCATCCTGTGCTACAAACCCTTGAAACGGTTTAATTAGCGACGGATCATTTTGAGGATATTTCCATGCCCCATCAGGATAAGCTAACACTGAAATGTTCGTTGTCTGATCTGGATTGCCAAGCTGAGGCACTTTTACAACGAATCTGTGATAGCCTTGATCTTCCAACTGCTTTACAGCTGTTTTAAGCCTTGTTTTAGAACACTGAAGATTATTTGAATGCTCAACTCCAGGACCAATATCAATATAATGTTTCTTATCGACCTCTTCTTTTAGAACATCGGCGATTCTATTAGTTCTTCCAGTTTGAATTTTTCTATCAGTATTCAGATAGTTCCTGACAGACGAAGCACTAAGGCCAGTTTCTGCAGCAATCTCCTTTACAGATTTCCCTTTTGCTCCAAGTTCAGGAACAACTTTAGAAAAGTGAGCTTTTCTTCGATCGTTCTCGATAGAAAGTGCTTGTCTTAAGTCCTGACTTGATTTGTATCCAAGTCCTTTCGCTATGTCGCCAATTGGAATGTTCTGTTTTTTCAAGTTACTTACTGTTTTAGCAAGTGTGAAGTCATGCTGAAATGGATTCTCACCAGAGCCTTTAGCGTATCTGCCAGATCCTCGTCCAGGAGGATTGTCGTCAGGACCTACACCAATATGACTAAGACACATTGTACTGTCTAGTGAATATAATTCATCTATATCAATGTAGTCACAGTGCCATAAGAATTCATCATTTGCGTCGAATATCTCGTCGGATATAGAGTCACGCAATTCTTCATCATACTCGTAGCTCATTGCTGTCTCCCTTCAAAGTTCATAAGAACCTTGTTGAATTCGATTATCTGATCTATCAGAGGAGTCAATATCTCTTTCGGATCAGGAGCCGCGTACAAGACCTCATCCGACTGATAAATTCTAAACTCCATTGTTTTGATGTCTTTGGGCTTGACTTTGTAATCAAGGCAAAAGAAAGCAGCATAGTTTTCTAGCTGCTCAAAACTTGCTGGAGTTATTCCAGTTTTCAGATCCGATATTCTAAGTACACCATTATTCCAACTGATTGTGTCAGCAGTGCCATAGAAATCCGGACTGTAGTATAGGACCACTTCAGGATCCATTCGAAACCCGATACCATCGTTAATATAATTCATGAGATTCGGAAAGAGTCTGTCTATATCAACGACATTCTCAGGAATCTTCTTTTCGACAACCAAGTACCGAAGGACTCCTCTTTTATCAGACTTGTTCACTCGGAATTTGGCGTCTATCGATTCTGCAGCATACTCGTGGAGAAGTGTTCCAATGGTTTGAGCATAAGAGTTCTCCTTCGACTGAATGAGTTTCTCTATGTCCCAGTTTCTCCACGACTTCTTTGATGCTCCGCAGAAAGCATGGGTTCCTTTAAGTTTTGAATAGTCTTTCCATATCATCCAAAACTTCCTCCTTGTTTTCAGGAAAAATAAAAGAAGCAAATGACATGTCATTCATCTGCTTCACTCTATAGTCCTGATTTGGCCTATGTGGTGCTTTCGCACTTTTCTTAACTTCTAAGGCAGCCCATTTGTCTGAATATAATATTAGTAAATCCGGACTGCCTTGAAGCTGTTGCGGATCAGTTTTATATACGATGCATCCAGGAAACCGTTCTTTGATCTCCTTTTTTAGTTTCTTCTGGAAATTGCTTTCGTACATACAAACACCTCCGCATAATAGCCTTTCTCGAAAAATCGAGTAAAAAATAAAGAAAACGCACCAAAAACGGCACATTTTCTCTCTCTATTATAGGCGTTGTAAAACTTGTGCGATTTTGCACCATTTTCGGTACTTTTCAGGACTTATTGACATAATTGCTACCTAAGAAGTTTCTTTCGTTAAAGTTCTTCTTGCTATTAAGTGCTCTTGATATAGCGACATCGATAGGAGCTAAAGACTTAAGGTGATAATACTTGAGTTCCTTAAAAGGCGTATTCATCCTATCAATTCTTCCAGCTGCCTGTACTGTAGTTCTATAAGAGTAACTCTGAGAGAAGAATATAATCGTATCTGTAGTAATACAGTTCCATCCTTCGGCTCCTGCATTGTACTGTACAAAGTAACCCCACGATTCTCCTTTTGGAACTTCTTCATGATTTTCTCCATTCCACTCAGCATACGGGATGCCCATTATTTCAAAGAGATCTCTGAGAGCATCAAGCTCATAAGTGAAGTTATAGAATATAATGGCTCTTCTGCAATCGTTATTCATGAGTTCTCTAACAGCTTCAATTCTTGATAGATCAGCATTGGCTACTTTACGAAGCAAATAGCAGAGTTTACCGGATTCGTCTATTGGACAATTTTCCCAAGGATCCCATCTGTCACGAAACACTGTCATATACTTCTGCTTATCGTATTCTGTTTGAATATAATAGTGTTTCTGTTCTGCCATTTTCTGGTACTTCATTCTCACAAGTATCTCACTTGCGTGACGTGACAATTCGCCAGTGTTTATGTATTTCTCAATTTTCGGATAGTTTGTGAATGGCGAGAATACGCAATGCTGATTGTAAAAGTCATTTTTGCTCCTATAAAATCCATTTGCTATAAAAACCGGAATATAATCACTCCACGTATCACCAGGTGTTGCACTTAATAGAATCCATTGATTCTTTCTTGCAATGGTGAGGAACGCTTTTACCCATGCGCCTGATCCAGACACTTTCTGTTCGTCAAAAATAAAAAAGGCGTTGGTAATGTTCCTGTATTTCTTAATATTGTTCCAGGAGTCAATAGTGAGACGTATCCCACCAATTGAACTCTCTGGATCAGAACAAATACAAAAATGGCCGCATTCTTTTAGCCATTCTAGAGAATCACGTTTCTTTGCTGTCGTAATGATGTAAAGGTCCCTTGGAGCAGCTGGTGCCCCAAAGGATCCTTTTCCATGCATCTTCATTGTGCCTTTACATACTTTCACATAGTAATATGCAAGAGCGGTTAAGGATTTACCGGTTCCAACATCTCCGCACAAAATAGAGCCATTGTGCAGCTTTTCAATCGCTTCTTCTTGATGCGGATATAATTCCATAGTTTATCCCCTTTTGAAAATGTCTTTGTATTTGTCCTTCACAGGATCTGAAGGTGTTCCTCTTTCTTCCATGATTGCCTGCCTTTCTTCTGAAGACATAAACCATACAACAAGAGTTTTGCAGTACACACTGACACCGGATCTGCCAGGACGCTCATAAGAGTTCAGAATAAGGTGCATCTCAGAATCCTTGATCCACGCTTTGTCAAGTTCCGAAACATTTCCTTCGTCAAACACAAAAGCAGAACCATCAGGATTGATACCTGCAATGTCAACATCACCATATCTGAAATCGACACGAACATTCAAATATACTTTAGGCGGCTCGTCATCCACGACGTAATTACTGACCCAAAGTTTCACTCCATCGCTTCTAAGTCTTTCCTGAAGTTCAGGATCATCAATCTGAATCGAGAACTGTCTTGCCTGAGGACCAAACTTAGATCCAGAAAAGTCTCTGTTGAGAATACGTGCACCTTTTAAGTTAATTTCACCAATTTTCGCCATAATAAATCTCCTTTACTTTTTCAATAGTTAGATAAACGGCACTTCGTCATTGTCTGTTTCCGGAATATTCATAAAATCCGGAAGTGGATAAACTTCTGGAAGAGGAATAGGTTCATCAGAAAGGAACAATTCTAAATCGCCCCATTTCATGATGTTGTCTGCTCCTTTATCTACGAGCCTCTGATAGTAGCTGTAATCTATCTTGTCATAAAGCTCCAGTTCTTGAACAGCCGCTGCTTCCATCCATCTGTAACCTTCTTGCTTCTTTCCTTTCTCTTTCGGACGTGTAGTTCCTTCAACCCGCGAATATTTGCCATCGCCAGCATCACGATATAATTCGCCTCCACCGCATCCGTCTAAGACAGGTGTAAATAATCCAGTTTTTCCAATGAACACGTAATTATGCTCTCCTTCTAGAAGACCCTCGTTGTAATCCAAATATAATGCTGTAGATGCAGAGCGCGTTTCACAAACGTCCTTAAATTCAATTGGCTCATGAGAGAAAAGTGCCTTAAACACATAAGGCGTCTTATCGGGACCATACTGTTTTCCAGTCGCATCCCATTTTCCTGCCATATCACCGTTTTCAGGATCGTTCGTATACTTGCATGCGTATACAGCATCGTTAACAAGACAAATTCTATCGAAGATGTGCTCTATCTCGAAGTTGTATCCAAATTTCTTCCCAAATTCGAAAATATAATTTGACACTTTTTCATCTGGATTCAGAACCTTTATAGAATCTGTCTTGCAGTGAATGACTGTATAACCCATTTCACGTACATTAAGCATCAGGTCTATCATGAATAAAGCTCCACGCTTGGCAACCCAATTGTCTTTATTCCTTCCGTCACGCAGCCTGTTCGGGAATCCTGCAGCTGTAAGACCATAAACGCTGTTAATTGCAATCTTAAGTGCAAAAGAAAGAGCCTTGGCGTCTGCATCTGATTCAAGATACTTTGCCAAAGCCCCGTTATATAATTTGCGTACTTCATCATACTGCTTGTGTTTGATCATCAAACGAAGATCAAGTAGTCTCTTGAAGTTTTCTGTGAATTTACCGAATCCGTTTTCTGCAATGATGCTTGATGGATGCTCAGAAGCAACATCGAAGCACACTGAATGACCGTACATACCAGGATTGCCGTATACGAATCCACCTTCTCCTGGATCATAGCCCCTATAGAACGATTTTCCGCTAATAATAACATCTTTTGAAATATAACGTTCTTTGTCGATTCCAGATGCACAGAATTCATATCCAGGAAACTCAAGAGAAAGATCCGGATAATTGAAATATTTCTGCGGCTCTCTTTCATTACCAACAATAAGTTTCGTTGTAAGATCATTGGTACTGTCGTTAACAGTTGATCCGGGTCCCATCAGAATATTAGCCAAATCGCAAAGAATCTTACGACCCTTCCACGCAGCTTGTCCCTCTTTTGAATGAAACACTGCTTCTGTCGCTAAAACATCGTTTTCACAATATTCTGCAAGCATGGGCCATAATTCTTCTGGAATAGGCTCATCCCAAGGATGATTAAATTCTTGATGAGGTACGCCAAGCTTAATTTCCCACTTCTTAAGTGACATCTTCGTCGGAAGAAAATCGAGAACGTCAGAGTAGCTCATATGCTTGGCTTCTCTGTACTTGGCATTCTTCTGTTTAGATATAATTGCCTGCGAGAGATTGAATATTTCTTCAGGCGTTTTACCCATATAGATGCCATAGGCTATGTGATTATCATACTCCTTATTGTTATAGCCAATGACTTTGTTCTTTACGTCTTTATTGAATCCGAAGAAATCAGCTATGTATTCAGGAGACGGATTGAAAATCTTAAACACTTTCTTTCCTTCGCCATCTTCCTTCCAACACAGAAGATTCATGTTCGGCTTAACTTCAAAGTCAAAGAATATAATCGGGTCAGATTCTCTGTATCCATCACTTTCGTAGCTGCCAGCTGATTCAGAGCAGAATTTCATCTCTTCAAGTTTATCTACACAATATTTTTTCTGATGAGTAGAGTTCATTGCGAAGTTGAGGATGTCCTGCCGCATATCACTGACATCATAAGTGATGCCGGCTTCGTATGCCCGATTGAGAATCTCGCAAATCCAGTCAATGTTGGACCTCGTATCACCATGTATCTCCTTTGCAATGCATCGTCTAATGGTTGTTCTGAGTCCCTTTTCGTTGATTGCTATGTTTTCGTCAACCATAGGCTGCCCTCCTTTCAATGGCAAACCTGTGCTAATGGTCGCTATAGGTAAATCGTTACATTTGGTTAAAATCCTTCTGTGACTATTATTACCAGTAGAAACCTTCACCTCTATATTCTCTTCATAGATTCTTGAAAGCATCGAAGGATCTCCATCATAGATATAATAAAGATGAATGCCGCATCCAGACTTAGATACTTCTGCATAAGTCCTCGGAAACTTGTTCGCTTCAACGAGATTAAGTTCCAGGCTCTTATTCCCATTAGCGTCTTTTTTATCGAAGTCAATCTTTATTACATTTTCAGGTAGCTTAAGCCAATGAAGTTTACTTGTGTCTATGTCTCGAAGCTTTGTTCTAACATTACTCCACTTCTTAACTGGTGTTCCTTCTTCAGTTGCATACTGAGCAGGCTGATTTGAATATAATTTGTCGAAAAGCGAAACTGTGCTGTTGAACTGTATCCATCCATTGTTTTGCTTTGAATCATTATCTCCGTAATCTTTTAAATATTCTTTTTCAGAAATACCAAGTATCTTCCAAACTCTTAATCCAGTGAACACATTTCTAGAAGACTTGCTTCCAGTCCACTTTACTTCGTTAAAAGAATCAAAGTACTCAAGGAGCTGTTCACCAAATTCAAATTTCTTTGGCGGATGCCCAAGACCGCTGTCCTCGCAGTAGATTTTAAAATCGCTATACAGATCGTCTCTAAGGCAAAACTTACGATCCTGATACTTCTCAAGATTATCGAAAAGAAAATTGCGAATATAATTCGTCTTTGCAATCATCTTGTTTGGACGATAGTTGAGATAATAGTTTTTTCCGAGTGACTTATACACCTGTATACAATGATAAGCAATTCCTGGAATCTCAAAGTCGGTTCTCTTTACAAGATCCTCATACTCTTCTACCGGAAGCTTTATTCCGGAAGGATACACATCTATCAGTCTTCTTGTAATTCCGAGTTTCGTATCATGTATGTCAACTGGATCATTTGATGACATGAATAACATCGTATTGGATTTTATCGTATACTGTTGCTTTCCTTTCTCGTTAACAAGAAAATCCTCATGAGATATAATTTTGTTCATAACGGGACAATCTATCTTAGCAAGTGATCCGTCACCGTCTATCGCAACCAAGGGATTATCCTTAAACTGGCTTGTCGAAAACTGATATGACTTACTTGCCAATTGTTCAGCAGAAAACTCAGCCCAGTATCCACTCGTCAATTTCTTGATTAGTTTTAGTATCGTTGATTTTCCGCTTCCTGGAGCTCCATAAAGAACAATCATCTTTTCAATCTCTTTAGAGTCTCCTGTTAAAACAGATCCAATTGCCCATTCAAGCTTTTGCCTTTCTTCTTCAGGATATAATATTGAGATCAGTTTATCGTAAGCATCTATCGACTGCTCTCTTATGTTGTAATCAAGTTTCTTGGATCTGTACATTTCTGGAGTGACCTTATCATCCTTAAATGTGAGCTCTTCATCAAGTTGAATATAATTGTGATCAGGAGGCAAAAGTGAAAACCACGTTGTGAATTCTTTAAGTCCGCGTGTCACACTGCTATCAAGGTACTGGGCTTTAACTGTGTTTCCCTCTGAATCGTAATAGTCTCCGTTAATTTCAATAAAATGAGACTTAATATATTTGTCTATTTCTCTATCAACGATACGTGAAATATCGTTTTCATTTTTGGACCAAAAGTTCGTTTCACGATCAAGCACTGCATAGAACTTTCCACCCTTCTTCATGATGTCTTTTCCGGACGCAATATAATCAGCAAAAACGTACTTAAATGTCCTTTTATTTACGACTTTTGTATCACATAATATCCGAATAAATTTTCGCACATTTTGGCACCTCCTTTCGCATGTATTGACATTTTTAAGACAAAAATTACAACCTTACAAAAATTTGTTCATATCGGTTCTATATAAAAATATGTTTTTTTTACCTAAAAAAAATTAAAAAAAAGTGTAATAATGTAAGGAATAGCCCAAACCCCTTGATTTTACTGGGTTTTTCGCATTACATATTCCTTACATTTCATTACAAAATTTTTAAAAATGTAAGGATTTTGCCAATTTTTTGAGTTTTTCGAAAAAATTTTATTTAAGAATGTAAATACAAAAAAGCTAAAACGTATTTACATTTTCGCATTTTTCTCGATAAAAAAGCCTACCTTACAAAAAATGTAAGGAAAAAATGTAAGGTTTTTAAAAATGTCAATACACGATTTTTGCAAGAATGTAAATACGTTTTGAGCCCCAAAATATAACCATTTTTTACCTACTTTTTCAGCCATGAATCGTTGACTTCCTGGAACTGAAATTCGCACCTCGTAATGGCTATTTTTACGTATGTTGAGATACTTACTCCGAGCCTGTCAGCCTTCTTTTTCAGTAGCTTATATGTGTCGTCATTGAGCCTTACGTGAATCGTTTTTCCTTCTGATTTTTTCGATTCTTTTCCTTTAATTTTACTCATAAAAATCCTCATCTTCGGAAAGACTATCCGAATCAATACAAAGCTGTTCCCTTACATAATCTGATATAGATTCGCCTAAATTCTCAGCAGTTTCTTTCAGTTTTCTATGCTGTTTATCAGTCAATCTTACCATCAGATACTTTGATTTTACATTGCTGTTTCTGCCATATTCTCTACTCATTTTTCCTCACTTTTCCTCTCTCAACCATCGAAATATTTTTCTGAAATATAGCCGCACATTTGCTGCCAAATAGTAACTTTTCGTTGATCTCGAACGTTCCTTTCTTTAAGAGGAAAAGGTGATCCTTTACCGTTTTTTCTAAAGTCACGGTTAATCCATCTGCCTATTTGTTGATGCACATAGGCCATGCTAAAGTGCTCATCAGTGCATCGCATTAGATCCAAATTCTCGATCATTACCCAGAAAAATTCAGCAGTATGATCCTCTCTTGGATCCCACATGATCTCATTATTGCACCTGATTGATAGGGCAATCAGCATCTCTAAAACGCTGCACGGCACCCCATCTTTATAGAATAAATCGGGAATATTTTCTTCATCCATATACTCCCAACGAAGCCTTTCACCATCATCAGCCCTGTTTGAATCGTTCTCAAGACCCCAGTCAAACCTGATTGAATGGAGCTCATTTAAGAGCAAACTGTAGTCGTAATATGGCTCTTTATGTCCATCAATTTTCTCCAAAAGCCACTGATAATAGTCGAAAATTACCCATCCTTTGAATTTATAATGTGCCAAATCAACACCTCACCTCCTTTCCAAAAAGCCTAAATTTCACCTGAAAAAGCCCTGAAAATCACCCTGGAACAGCCATAAAATCGCCAGAAAATCACCCTAAAATATGATTTTTGAGGTCATTTCCGAGTGCATTTTTAAGCTCTCTAAGCACCGTTTCCACCTTATTTCTGGTGCTAAAATGCAGTTTCATGGTCGATTTATGGTTCTCATACCAGTCAAAAATCTCAAATAAATTGCCTGATTTCCATGAAAATGACCACCAATCAGCTATCA
>Ga0326513_10002867_pt1 | contig 12610 bp, 8 predicted proteins | sample 2_2465_0518_D_FD_203654 | JGI IMG/M metagenome (GOLD analysis project Ga0326513, IMG submission 203654) | Bovine rumen microbial communities from UC Davis, California, United States - 2_2465_0518 | ecosystem: Host-associated > Mammals > Digestive system > Stomach > Rumen | place: USA: California...
ACCGGTTCCATGCGCTTCAGCAGCCATATTTCCGCCGAGGTCACGTATTCCCTCTGGAGCGGGGCGGAATCGATGGACACGAAGCCCTTGAGCCTTTCAGGGAACAGCTGCGCGTACATCTGCCCGATGTACCCGCCCATGGACTGGCCGATGATGACCGGCGCACCGATGCCTTCCCGCTGCAGGATGCCTTCCAGCCAGCGCGCCTTGTCCCACAGGTCAAAGTCGGGCGCAAACGGCCACGAGGCCGCATGCTCGGGCGCATCCCAGACGAGGACGCGACGGGTCTTCTCAAAATGCCGGAGCTGTCGGTCGAACAGCCGGTGATCCGCGGTCAGACCGGGCAGGAAGATGAGGGCGGGTTCGGATTCCGAACGCCCTTCGTTTGTCCAGTAGTGGATCGCGCCGCATCGCGTTTCAAAAGATCTCTGTTCCATAGAGCCCTCCGTCAGTTCCTTCTCACATAGATCATGACAAAGCTCAGCACCCTGTCCAGTCCCTTTTGACAGGGGTTGGTCAAAGGGGCATCCTGCTGAGGCTCCTTCCGTTTCCAGAACGTCCAGTGGAGACCCTTCCCAAATCCGAGCTTTTCGTAAAACGGGTCTGCTCCGCCGGTCATGTGGGTGGCGCCCAGGGCCTTCATCCGGTGACAGTGCCGGGACAGGGCCGCTGCCGCCAGCCCCTTCCTGCGATGATCCGGGTGGGTGCACAGGGGCTCCATGTAGGCCAGCCGGTTTGCCGGCACCCACCACATCCCGGCAAAGCACGCATATTCCCCGTTCTCATCCGCGATGATCACGTCGTATTCATGGGTGGAATGGGGCGCGGGCGCGGTCATCGGGCCGATGACGCCCTTATAGGATTTGGCCGGCGTCCAGTCATGGGAGCGGTCCTCCCGATCCCAGCCCTCAAAGGGCCCTTTTTCTCCATGGCCGAAGCCGTACCAGAGGAGCTTTGCCAGCTTGAAGCCGTCCACGTCCTCCGGCTCCACAAGGTGATAACCTTCGGGCAGCGGGTGACATAGATGTCCGTGAGGAAATCCCAGACCAGATTGACGTCCGACAGGAGCTGAAACTGTCTTGTGGTGATATTCATAATGTCAACGCCTTTCGTCGATTGGGCTGCCTGCCCGACACGATCCGCCCATATCCGGCTAACACATATAGCGCCGTCAATTCGACGGCGCTATATTGGCCGATCCCCTCGATGTGGGAGGCATCGCTTATCTTTACTTATGAATCCATCCAACCGCGCCGCGCAGGCTGACGAGATACCAATCCCCATCCTCTTTCAGGATGGGAAGCCGGGTTTTCTTGTCAAGCAGAGCGACCTTGGGCGCGTCGGTTTCATTCCAGGCATACACCGTCGCTTTCTGCTCGGTCACATACCAGGCCGGGTTGATGACTACGTAGCCTGAATCAATCCAACCGACGGGTGATTCTTCCGAGTCATCGAGGGTACAATAGACAAATCCGTTCTCTTCCTGCGGGCCTTCTGGCAGATCTGCGTTTATCACTATCGGCTGATCTCCAAAATCCAGTGTTTCCACTGCCTTGGAAGAGGCGCTCGGCTTCTCTCGCAATGTAAGCTTTTCACACATTACCACAGCCGGATAACCGATTTGCTGCCCCGGGCCAAGGGGCGGTATCACCTCTGCGTGGGCAAACCCTGTGCATCCAAGCATGACAACCAGCGCTGTCATAATCTTCAGCCAGCTATGCTTCTTCATGTCTGTTTTCCCCTCTCGGTGCATTTATAGAATTTGACGTTGCCCACGGTTGTTTCGTTCCATTACATTCTATCAGCAATCTGCCTTTCAAACTCCGCCAGCTTCTCTCTATCCTCATCGGACAGATCCTTTTCCGGTGACATGTGGCGTATTCTGCCTCCGGTCACTTTCTCGAGATTGGTCTCATTGAGCTCTTCTTTTTGCTCGAGGGCATTCTTTTTCTCATTCTCCTGCATTGTGTTCTGCATCGAAGAGAAGGAAATGACGAAGCGCCCGTGAAAGCGGATTAAGCGCTCACGGGCGCGTTGTCTGCGGGCGGATCCTGTCGTGCGCTTATGCGGCGCCGAACTTTTCCTTGCCCTGCTTGCAGCGCGGGCACTTCCAGTCGTCGGGAAGGGCTTCGAAGGCGACGCCGTCGTGCTCCGCCGGATCGTATACGTATCCGCATACCGAGCAGATATACTTGCCGGTCGCCTCGACAGCGGCCACCTCGGCGGGCGGTATGCTCTTGGGCGGGTTATTCAGGTCGATGACGGCCTTGTTCTCCAGGTTTTCGACGCCGAGGGGCGTGTGAGTGGAGAGGTAAACCGTGGGGTGCTCGGAGATGAACGTCCGGACCTGGTCGAGCGTCGCCCTGGCCGCGGCAACATCCTCAAACACCACGGACAGCTTGTTGGCGTACAGCGCCTCATCGGTGTAGGTGACGTCGCCGTGGAGCATGTAGAACAGGTCGCCATCCTCGACGATCACGATGCTGTTGCCGGTCGTATGGCCCTTGGCCGGGAGGAAATAGACGCCGTCCGCGATCTTCTCACTGGAAGGGAAGTTGTAGTAGGGACCGTCCTTGTAGGCTACAGCGGTCACGTTGGGGAAGGCGAGCTCCTGTGCCTGCGCTTCCTCCGGCGAGGCGTAGATCGTCGCCTTCGGGAATGCCGCCAGCAGGCCCGTGTGATCGGCGTGCTTGTGGGTGACGAGTATCTTCGAGACATTGTCCGGGGTGTAGCCCAGCGCCTTCAATGCGTCGAGGTAGTCCTGGATGCGTGTTCCCATGTAGATGGCGGTGGTTTCGTCCGGCACCTGGTTCGGCACGCCGTCCGGCAGGCCCGTATCCACCAGGATCACCTCACTGCCGGTATCGATGACGAAGTTCTGCAGGCTTGAACGATAGCGGACGGTCGGGTCGAGGCCGTCCGCTCCTTCGCCGGCCATGGCGAAGGTCTGGAGCATGAACCCGTTCTCATAGAGCTTCACGGCCTTGACGGTATTGGAGGCCTTTTCGGCCTTCACCGGTTCGCTGCCGGCTTCAGGCGCAGGGGCAGTTCCGTCCCGCCAGGCCCTGTAGGCGTTCAGCTCCGGCTCGACGAACTTCAGCGCCAGCCCCAGCACCGCGAGGTCGTCCGTCAACCCGATGATCGGGATCTTGTCCGCGATGAGATCCTTGCCCTTGACGAGATACAGGAAGGCGGCAACGATCGTCGCCAACACCTTCGGCTGGACCTCGTATTCCTGCTTCACCCAGCTCTTCACCATGGAGATGACGATGGGAAGGCCGGCGAGGGTATCGCCCACGTGGGGGATCTTGCGCAGCATCTCTTCTGCGTCGCCGAGCAGTTTGTCCAGGCGTGATGGGTCTTTGATAAAGTCGGTCGCTTCGGCTGTCAATTGATGGAGGATTTGTTCCGCGATCATAGCTGATGGTCTCCTTTCTGGGTCGTTTGATAAAAAAGCTGCATTGATTATAACATGCCGGATGCTTATTTTCAATCGTTTGATGTTCGATATTGCCCGTATTTGGAAACTATGGGTTACATCTCAGCCTTGCGCGGGGACCACCATACCGGCGAGCAGTGCTCGCCACAGACCTGTATGGCGAGCACTGCTCGCCGGTACGGATACGCGCCGAACGGCTTGAAGGCTGAATGGTAACAACTATGGGTTACAGCTCAGAGTTCCCCGACGTAGGATATTTTATGAGGGAACAGGGAACAGGGAACAGGAATGGTGGGGTTCCGTTCAAAGTCTTCTCCTTTGGGGAAGCGGCGATTGTAGCGGCGACTGTAGCGGCGACTATCAGTCGCCACGCTATTTTCTGTGGCGGCAGATTGCGACACGAAGCTTGTCCTTCAGGACCGCCGCTACGGCATGTATTGCGTTGCTCAATTCGGGGGCGGAGGGATTCTACAGTATCGACTCTGAGCTGTAGCAATATAGCCCGTTTCTATGACCAATGCAAGATTAAAGGTATTGGACAGGCAGACCATGATATGCTACACTATACTCGGAACCTGAGGAACTACTTCTCTCCGGCCGGTGTGGTCGCCTTGCAAGCGGTCGCATCAGCCGGGGAAAGACAATTTTCACTCAAAACTGAGAAGGCGCGCATGATGCTTGCCTGGTTGCCTGACCAGAAATCATTGTTTGCGAAGTCTGCAAACAGAGGAGGCTGAATAAGTGGGCGGTTCCGCAGTCGAAGGAGGAGCTGTACTCATGGTACGCCGGATGGATTCGAGTATGCTTTAGAAGGGTGTGTCATGGATTACAGGAAATTTGGTTCTACAATATATATCCGCATGGATCGGGGAGATGAGGTCATTTCCACGCTTCTTGATATTTGCCAGAGGGAGCATATCCAATCCGCTGTCTATAGCGGCATCGGCGGATGCTCGGCTGCATCCATTCAGACCTTTGATCCCGTTTCCGGCAGCTTCCACACTGAAGAGAAGACCGGAATGCTGGAGCTGGTCTGCATGATGGGGAATGTCGTTACTGATGGCGATCGTCTCTATCACCACACGCATGCCCTGTTTTCCTACGTCGAGGATGGCGTGCACAAAGTTCTGGGCGGTCACTTGAAGCAGACCGTGGTGTTGTACACGGCCGAGATTGAGCTGAGGCCGGCGGACGGGGTTATCGGCAGGGAGCGCGATCCGGAGACCGGGACGGGTTTTTGGGCGTTTTGAATGATGGGATCGGGCCCTGCATTCATCCGACGGGGTCTGAATATAAAGAAAATCCATTTTTCGTCTGCAGGGTAGAAATCTGCAGAGATTTGTGATATAATCAACAGACATTAGATATATGTTCGCTCCCGTCGAAACAAGGCGTCGGGCGAGGTCTTTATTTGCTTAAAAGTTGAGGCTGATTGGATGAAGAACTGTGCAAAGATGATGAATAGACTGACAATGGTATTGGCGGCATTGCTCGTTTTTGCCGCCTGTTCTTCAGCCTCCCCTGCGGCCGGTGCAGATGAGAGCGCGCTTTCCGGCAATACAGGCAAAGCGGCTGAGGGGTCAGCTTCATCCCAATCGGATGATTCCGTGCACAGCGCGGTGGACTTCGACCATGAACTGGACTCCTATGAGCCGCACAAAGACCATTACAATTTCTATTTCACATACAAGACCGTCCACTCCTGGTGGGATGCCGTAGCGCTTGGAATGGAAGAGGCCCAGAGGCAATACCTGGAAAAGGGAATAACGATTACCTACGAGTATATGGCGCCGGAAGGGGCTTCCGCTGAGGATCAGACCCAAAGACTGCTTATGGCCCAGCAAAAGGGCTACGATGTCATCGGTGTAGACGTCGCGGACGAGAAGATCATATCCCCTCTTCTCGACGAGATGGTTGCTTCAGGGACAAAAGTCATGACCTTTTCAAGCTCTGATGCTGCTGATGGCTGTAAAAGACTCGCGTATGTCGGCAACACGCATAATTATCAGGATGGGGTAGATCTGACAGAAGCGCTCTGTGAAAAACTGGGATACAGGGGGAAGGTTGCGATCCTCGTGGGCAGCGTTGGCGCGCCCTGCCATGAAGACCGGGCCAGAGGCGCCAGAGACACCATCGCCAAATATGGTGATATGGAAATCGTTGCCACAGAGTACGATATGGATTCCGTCGATCTGGCTTGCAGCCTCACCATGCAGATTCTGAAGGATTGCCCGGAGCTTGACGGTATTGTCTGCTGTAACATGAGCAATCCCGTCGGCGCCGCCAGAGCGATCACGGAGGCGAAGAGCAGCGCTGTCATCGTGGGCATGGATCATGACGAAGAAGCGCTACGCTATCTGGATGACGGCGTGATCTATTGCCTGGGCGTCCAGGATTGTTATTCGATCGGTTTTGACACGATTCAAACGGCCGTTAAGATTGCGGATGGCAATCCTGCCGGTAAACTGTTTCCGGAAAAGACGGATGAGATTACTACCATTATCTATCAGAAGGACGCGGCTGTGATGCTTGAGCTGCTGTATGGTGATATATAATGGAACAGAAGAAAAAAATAACGAATAAAACGCTTCTTTTGACGGCGGTCATAGGCAGCCTGTTGATTATGTCAATGGTGACTGCCAACGCAGTATGGGTTTCAAAACAGAACGGCGCTGCGACAGACGAGGCCGTTTCCGCAGTAAGCGCCTTTTACCTCGAGGCCATGGCGGACCGCCGGGCGAAGACGATCACAAACCTGATCAACAACGACTTCGACGAGATGGAAAAAGCCGTTGCCTTTATTGAAACTGAACAGGTCAATTCACAGGAAGAATTGCGCAGCACAATCGGGAAGATCAAATCTTTGCTGGGACTCAATCGATTTGCACTGGTAGACGAGGACAATATCGTGTATACACAGTACACGACCTATACCGGAAGGACCCGACATGCCTTCCTGTCCGAAGAGACAATAAAGGGCCGGACCATCAGCACGGTTTCTCTCTATGGATCCTCCAAACAGCTGTGCCTGGCCATTCCGACGCCTGACCTCTCCATTATGGGAAAGCCCTTTAAGGCCTGTTTTGTTCAACTGGATATCAGGGAAATCGTTGACCTGCTGGCATTCGACGATCAGGGAAGGACTCATTTTGCCCTGTACACAAAAAACGGAGGGAATCTGTCCGGCACTGAACTGGGTCCTGTGATCTCGAATCACAATCTTTTTGACGCGATCGAGGGAATTGTTTCGGAGGATGTCTGGAAGGAAAACCATGAGAATTTTGAAAATGAGGCGGAGGGAAGCATCACGTTTTCCTCCGGTGGGGCGGAAGAAACGCTGTGCTATGTCCCGATTCAGGGTACGGGCTGGGAGATGGCAGTCCTGATTCGCGGGAGCGTTATTCAGGATCAGATCCGGGTCATCAGTGAAAGAAACCTTGCGTCGAGCAGAAAACAGGTTCTCTTCACATTGGTGTCCGTGCTGTTGCTGGCCTCCGTTCTCCTGGTCCAGATCAGGATAATTTCCAAAAACAAGCTCGAAGAAGAAAAGGAAGCCAGCAGAACCCTTCGCAACATGGCGAATACGGATTCACTGACCGGCGTGAGGAACAGACATGCCTATTCCGAAAATGAAACGGCCATCAATCAAAAAATACAGGCGGGAGAAATTGAAAAGCTGGCAGTTGTCGTAGGCGACATCAATGGACTGAAATATGTCAATGATACGCAGGGACATGCTGTCGGAGATCAGCTGATCAAGGACGCTTGCGCCATGATCTGCGAGTATTTCACTCATGGGGCCGTATTCAGGGTTGGCGGCGATGAGTTTGCAATCGTCCTTCAGGGGAAGGGCTACGATACGATGCCCGAGGTATTGAGCGAGTTGAATCGCAAGGTCGAAGAAAACATCAAGGATAACGGCGTGGTCATCTCGTTCGGCTATTCCGTGCTGAACCGGGAGGATCAGCAGCTGCGCGATGTGTTTGAAAGAGCGGACCAGATGATGTATGAACGAAAGAAGGAGCTAAAGTCGATGGGTGCGCCGACAAGCCGGCAATGAGCGGGGATTTACGCGATTCACAATCATGCAGAAACCGGGCGGGAAGGCCCGGAAACAGCCCGACAGCCGGCCACCCTTACTATGCGGTATTTCCTACAGCCGCAAGAAAAAACCATGACCGCGATGATGACGGCATGGGTTTTTCCATGGTCCCGTGAAGGCGGCGGGCAGCCTTCACGGGGCGGTTCATACGCCGGCGCTGTCGAGCTTTTCCGCTATGGCGCGCCGAATCTCTTCGGTAATTTCGCGCTCGCTCCTGCCGGCGGTCTGCACCTCCGGGCAGAAGCAGACGGTGACCCGGTACCGCTGGCCCGTGGCGCGGTCCCTGGCCTGCGGCAGCTTTTGGGAGTGGGGGAACACCCTGTAGCTGCCGATGATGGCGGTGGGAATGATGGTCATGCCGGATGAAAGGGCGATGTATGCGGCGCCCTCATGGAAGCGGCCGAGGCTTCCGTCCCGGGTGCGGGTGCCCTCCGGGAAGCTTTTCCAATGCTTCTGTAATGCCCGGCTGAGTTTCGGTGATAGGTTTTCTACCCGCACCTTTACGGCGTATAGGTGCATCAGCAGAAAGAAATTCGGCATTTCCATCGTTGATATCCTTTATTCCAGCAGTGATGACGCTGCGAGAAATACCGGATATCCGGCTGACCTCAGTAACACCGCCACGACCGATCGCTATTGCTTCAGAAGCAAGATAAATTCTCTTCTGCTTCTCGTTCAGTAGCGGCATCATTGTGTTTATTTTGCTCTCATAATTCTTGCCTAACACACTATCATCTCCTGTTGCTTATGATAGCACAAGCAAGGTAGAATTACAAGATGTAATGTATCAATAAATTATGCACAACTCCTTAGTTCACGGATTCAGGATATAAAATATAGAAAAGGTACCCTCATGAAAACCATTTTTTTATTGACTTTTATGTATTCATCTGTATAATGAATGTAAAAAGATGATACCCGGCATCCAAAGGGGTACTGAACCATGACAATCTATTCAAGCGTCATACTTCTGACCGAGCTGATGATGATGGCGATGATGATCCATGTCATCCGTTATTCCGGCTTCACAAGGTCGGAAAAAGGATGGTATGTGGCGACCTTTACCGCGATTATGCTGTGCGCCGCCGCGGAATTTTGCGCCATACATTTTGACGCCCGAGGAAGCGGATTTGTTATACCCCTGACGATCATTACCGTAATTCAGTTTTCCCTCTCGCCCTTGCTGCCGGTCTTCTTTGCCGGCGCTCTGGGCATGCGGCGGGAAGCCAGGGCCGTCAGCCATTTCTTCTTACTCAATGTCCTGGCGCAGATCATATCCGCGCCATTCGGATGGATATTTTTCTTTGACGAAGGCGGGAAGTACATCCGTGGAAACCTGTACGTCATCTATCAATTTTTTTACATCAGCAGCCTGGTTTTCCTCATCGTCGCCCTCAATATCGTGGGGAAGCGTTTCAGGAATCGCGATATCTACACCATAATCATGGTGATGGTCATCATGCTGACCGCGATTCTCCCGCTGATTCTCTACAAGGTTTATACGGATTACCTTGGCATCGCGCTCTGCGCCTGCCTGAGTTATATTTATTACAACGATCTGATCCAGGAGGATATCCAGGCTGAGTTGATCGCCAAGCAGGACAAGATCTCGTCCATGCAGAAACAGATGATTTCGGGATTGGCCAACCTGATCGAGAGCCGGGACCTGGAAACGGGAGAACATGTTGCCCGGACCAGCGAGTATGTAAAAAAGCTTGCGTCGTTCGCCAGGCAGGACGGCGTGTATGCGGATGTTTTGGACGACCACTTCATTACGCTGATTGGAAGGGTCGCCGCCATGCATGACATCGGGAAGATCGTCGTTTCGGATCAGATCCTGAAAAAACCGGGCAGGCTGACGGCCGAAGAATACGAGGAGATGAAAAAACACGCATCGGCCGGCGGGACGGTTGTTCGCGAGGTATTGAGCGGAATCACAGACGCCGAGTATCTGACCATGGCCTCGGACATCGCCACATACCATCACGAATGGTGGAACGGAAAGGGATATCCGACCGGGCTCAAGGGCGAAGCAATCCCGCTGTCGGCCCGGATTATGGCGATCGCGGACGTGTATGACGCGCTGATTTCGGAGCGGTGCTACAAGCAGGCGATGCCAAGGGAAAGGGCTTATGAGATTATACAGGAGGAATCGGGTACCCACTTCGATCCGAAGCTGGCAAAGGTTTTCCTGGATCACAAAGAGGAATTTGCCTGAAACCACCCGAAGAAGGTTGGGTTCTGTTGCAGCCTGTCGAGGATCGCTTCGGCCCTGGAAGCACACCCTTATTAATAATTCGGGGGGGATCAAAATGAAAGCACACAAAATATCAGTAGCCCGGGTCAGGCGTTTTTCCGCGCTGTTGCTCTGCCTCTTTGTTATGGCGGCATCTCTGCCAGCGCCTGTGGCCCGTGCGACTGAACCGGAAAAGACCGTGCGCGTCGGCTGGTACGACTCCTCATACAATACGGTGGACCAGTATGGCCGTCGGTCCGGTTACGCCTACGAATACCAGCTGAAAATCGCCGCGTATACCGGCTGGACTTATGAATACGTCAATGGGAGCTGGTCGGATCTTCTTCAGATGCTGATAGACGGCAGGATAGATCTGATGAGCGATGTCTCGTATACCGAAGAACGATCAAAGACCATGCTGTTCCCGGACTATACCATGGGCATCGAGGAATATTATCTTTTCATCTCGCCGGATAACAGGGAGATATCCTCGTCCGACAGCTCTACCCTCAACGGAAAACGGGTCGGCGTAAACAAGGACAGCATACAGGCGCAATTCTACCTCGACTGGGCGGAGCGAAACGGGGTCAACGCCGAGCTCGTCCAGGTGAATACCTCGGAGGACGAATCGCTGTATATGCTCGAGACCGGCGAGCTGGACGCCTATGTCACGGTGGATTCCTTCACCAATCCAGAGCGGGCCGCCCCTGTATTCAAGATCGGCGCATCGAATTATTTCTTTGCGGTCAGTATGAAACGGCCGGATCTTCTGGCTGACCTGAACGGCGCCATGAGCCGGATCCAGGAGGAGAATCTCTATTACAACCAGCAGATGTTTGATCGGTACATCAAAACCGTTGGTTCGAACGCGTTTCTCACCCCGGATGAAATGAGTTGGCTCTCCGCGCATGGCGCTGTCCGGGTCGGTTATCAGGACAACTACCTGGCGTTCTGCGCCGCGGATGGGGAAACGGGTGAACTGACAGGCGCCATAAAGGACTACCTGGCCTACGCGGAGGATTGCCTGGCCAACGCACACCTCACATTTGAACCCAAGTCCTATCCGACGGTGGAGGCCGCAATGCAGGCTTTGCGGGACGGTCAGGTTGACTGCGTGTTCCCTGCAAACCTCAGCGGCTTCGACGGCGAGAAGCTGGGCATCGTCATGACGCAGCCGCTGATGAGCACGGATATCTTCGCCGTAGTGCGCCAGACGGACGCGAACAACTTTACCAACAGGGAGCATGTCATCGTGGCGGTGAACCAAGGCAATCCGAACTATGATGCATTTCTCCTCGACCATTATCCCAGCTGGCGGGTCGTTTACTATGAGGACACGGCGGAATGCCTGAAGGCGGTGTCCGACAACATGGCGGACTGCGTCCTGATCAGCAGCTACCGCTTCAACAACATCTCAAGGCTCTGCGACAGGTATAATCTGACGACCTTCCCGACCGCTGTCGGACTGGATTACAGCTTTGCGGTGCGAAAAGGCCAGACCGAGATGTATTCCATACTCTCCAAGGTCATCAGCCAGGTGCCGTCCTCCACCGTCAATTCAGCCCTGTCATACTACATTACAGAGGACGCAAGGCTTGGCCTGAGGGATTTCGTCTCAGATAATCTGGCCGCTGTACTGACCGCCGTTGCCGCTTTGGTGCTCGTTATCATGCTGATCATGCTGCACAGCATACGGGCGGAGAAAAAAGCGAAGCAGCTGATTGCCGCCACGGAGACCGACGCGCTGACCGGCCTGTACAACAGGGATTATTTCTTTCAGTATGCCGACCGCATGCACCGCGAACAACCCGAGGCGCCCATGGACGCCATTGTGCTGAATATCGAACAGTTCCATCTGATCAACGCCCTCAACGGATGGGCTTTCGGCAACCAGGTGCTTCGCGTTCTCGGCAACGAGGTGCAGACCATTGCGAAAACGTTCGGAGGGATCGCGGGTCGGTTTGGAGCGGACCGCTTCGACATCTACTGCCGGCACACGGAGGATTACCGGGCAATCTTTGACCGGTTGCAGAACAAAATGGAGGCAATATCCCCAAACGCAAGCATACAGCTGCGCATGGGCGTTATGCCATGGCAGGCCGATCTGGAACCTATACAGATGTTTGACCGGGCGCGTACGGCGTGTAACATCGCCCGCGGCCACTATCATGAGCGTCTGATTGTCTTCGACAACCAGGTGCGGGAGCGCGAATTGTTGGATCAGCGCCTGCTCAACGATCTGCGTCGTGCTCTGGACAGCTATGAATTTGAGGTGTACTATCAGCCCAAATACGACGTGCGAACCGAACCGCCGAAGCTGGTCAGCGCGGAGGCGCTTGTCCGCTGGAATCATCCGGAGCTGGGAACGATCGCTCCGAAGGATTTTATTCCACTGTTCGAGCGCAATGGACAGATCAGGGAAGTGGATAAATACGTCTGGTCGGAAGCAGCGAGGCAGGTCGCGCGCTGGCGGGCGCAATTTGGCGTGACGATCCCCGTATCCGTCAATCTGTCCCGCGTCGACGTATTCGACCCGATGCTGGAGAATACGCTCGACGGCATTCTCCAGCAGAATGGGTTGTCCCACGACGCGCTTAAGCTGGAGATTACGGAGTCCGCTTATACGGAAAACGCGGATCAACTGATCCGCGTCGTCGAAAGCCTGCGCAAAAAGGGCTACACGATAGAGATGGACGATTTCGGAACGGGCTATTCCTCGTTGAACATGCTCTCCTCCATGCCAATCGACGTGCTGAAAATGGACCGATCGTTTATCTGCAACATGGAGAACAGCAACAAGGATAAACAGCTGGTGGCGCTGATCTTTGGAATC
>Ga0326513_10002868_pt1 | contig 12609 bp, 26 predicted proteins | sample 2_2465_0518_D_FD_203654 | JGI IMG/M metagenome (GOLD analysis project Ga0326513, IMG submission 203654) | Bovine rumen microbial communities from UC Davis, California, United States - 2_2465_0518 | ecosystem: Host-associated > Mammals > Digestive system > Stomach > Rumen | place: USA...
TTAAAATCACTTACCAGTGCGACTTCTGCAAGGGAGTCATCGACACTGATTCGGACACGGTCAAGGCAATACTGCCCGGCAGGATCGGCTACCAGGACAGCTTCCTGCCTGACTCGGAGGATGAGATCAGACACTACCATGATTACTGCCTTGAAAATTTACTGACCATGCGGTTTGAGGAGCCAGAGGAAGAAGAACCTGAACCCGAGCCCGTACAGGAATCAGAGCCGAAGGAAAAGAAGAAGGTTGACCATGACAGGATTGTGGCTTTGTACAGAGCGAACCCGCCGAGATCGGTGGCGTGGATCGCTGACGATGTCGGATGCAGTACACAGACAGTTATCAATCATTTGACGAAAGAAGGAATCTATGATGGGAGGAGATTGTAATGATTATCAGTGTAAAGATTGGATACAATAGCCCAATTATCTTCAGAAGTAAGTCGAATGCATGGGTATTTATAAATGATGTATTCAATGCAGCTTTTACTGCGGGCAATCCGGAGGACATGCCAATTGAGGTTAATTTTGAAATGGAGGGAGTAAAGGATGAAACAGTACGATCAGATTCCAGCAGTGAGACGTTCTGAGTTGTGGCTCTTGCGAAAGAGCCCTGCTCATTATCTTTATGCGGTGACGCATCCGAGTGAGAGCACACCTGCAATGGAGTTCGGGACTGCGGCTCATAAGTTTATCCTAGAACAGGAATCCTTCTTTGAAGACTACGTGATTGCTCCGGAAGTGGACAGAAGAACGAAAGCGGGTAAGGCGGCATGGGCTGAGTTTATGGAGCCTCTGGGAGGCAGATCGGTGATTAAGCCTGCAGACCTTGAAGTGATCCAGGCAATGGATGAGGCCGTTAAGGCCCATCCTACCGCCGCCGCACTCTTAAAGACCGGAAGGCATGAGGTTCCGATCGAGTGGACAGACCCTGATACAGGCGAACCGTGTAAGTGTCGGCCTGATTGTCTGACCGAGTACGGAGGATACAAATATATCGTCGATTACAAGACCGCGAACAGCTGCGAGGACGGACATTTTGAGAGAGCCTGCAGAACATACGGATACAAGCTGCAGGCGGCAATGTACACAGAAGGCGTTTTTGCAGAAACACTGGAGTCTTATAAGTTCGCTTTTGTGGCCCAGGAAAAGAATCCGCCTTATGCGGTGAGGGTTTACTTCTGCGACCAGGGATTTATTGACGAAGGAAGAGAGCAGTTCCGGGACCTGATCAAATTATACCACTTATGCAAAACAGTGGGGCAGTGGCCTGGATATGACAATGAGGAGTTGATAGGAGATGAATAAGACACACTGGAAGAAATTAACAAACCCTAATTACCTTGGATCTTACGCCTTCCAGCCCGGAGAAGAAAAGACCGTGACCATCAAAGATGTCAAGCGGGAAATCGTTCAGAATCAGAACGGCAAGGAAGAGTGCACAGTTGCTTACTTTGTGGAAGACATCAAGCCGCTGATCCTGAACAAGACGAACGGCTCCATGATCGCAAAGGTGTGGGGCACGCCATACATCGAAGACTGGGCAGGTAAGAAGATCATACTGAAGGTAAAAAAGATTTCTGCGTTCGGTGAAATGGTGGATGCCGTGAGGGTATCACCGGAACGACCGACCGAGGAAAAGATATTCTGCGAAGTCTGCGGACAGGAAATCCTTCCTGTTGACGGAAGGTCTGCGGAGACTATCGCAAATGCAACCAGAAACAAATACGGCAAGAAGCTGTGCATGACATGTGCTAGAAAGGAAAAGACAAATGGCTGAATTAAACATTAATAACCTGGAACTTGATGACAATACGTTTGAAGTCCTTCCGGAGGGTGATTATCACTTCACTGTAGCATCTCATGAGGTCGGATACTATTCCGGCAATTCCAAGAAGATTCCCGAGAACACCCAGCAGGTTACCTGTGAATTGGAAATTCCTACTACAGATAGAACTGTGACGCTTCTAAGCAATCTGTTTATCTGCAAGAAAATGCTGTTCCTGGTGCGGACTTTTGCGGAGTGCGTCGGTATGGTTCCGGAGAAGGGAAAGATGAATGTTGATCTGAACAAGATGGATGGCATGAGCGGAGTCTGCCTGATCACAACCGTAGAGGGAAACAACGGCAACGAATTTAACCGTGTAGAGAAGTTTTATCCGCCGTCAAAAGCCCCGGCAGTGACGCTTAATGATGATGCGTGGGCCAAGAAGGACGGCTTCATGGAGGTGGACGATCAGGATGATGAACTCCCATTCATTTAAACTGCGGCCGTATCAGCTTGAAGCGGTTCGGGCAATAAATGATAAGTGGTCTGAATGGGACAGGGAGCTGCTGGTGCTTCCGACCGGATGCGGCAAGACAGTGGTATTTAACACGGTCGCCCATCATCGGAACGGAAACACGCTGATCCTGGCTCACAGGGACGAACTGATCGAACAGGCAAGGGATAAATACTTTGCAATGTACGGAGAGCGGCCAGGCAAGATCAAGGCAGACGAGAACGAAATCCGGCAGGTAACTGTCGGATCCGTTCAGACCATGTGCCGAAGAGATTACACTGGACAGTTCCAGACCGTTATTGTAGACGAGGCACATCATGCCATCAGTCCAAGTTATCAAACCGTGCTGAATCAGTTTCCGGAGGCGAAGGTGCTGGGAGTCACTGCGACACCGGACCGAGGCGACAAGAGAAGCCTGGCAAGATACTTCGATGGAATCGCATATGAATACGGATTGAAAACGGCAGTAGCGGAAGGGTATCTGTGTCCGATCACGGCAAAGACCATACCGCTTGAAATCGACATGAACTCAGTAACGGTCTCGATCGGTGACTTCCAGGTGGATTCCATTGCTGAAACATTAGAAACGTATCTGCCACAGATTGCGGAGGCGATCAGGATCCATGCTTCGGCAAGGAAGACTGTCGCGTTCTGTCCGTTGATTTCAATCTCCCAGGAACTGGCAGGAATGATTCCCGGAGCCAGGGAAGTAAACGGAAACAGTGCTGACCGAAAAGAGACTCTGGACTGGTTCGATAAGGCCGGTCCCGGTGCGGTGCTGTGTAATGCCATGCTTCTGACTGAAGGCTGGGATTGTCCGTCCTGTGACTGCGTGGTAGTGCTTCGACCGACGAAGATCCGCAGCCTTTACTGTCAGATGGTAGGAAGAGGAACAAGACTTTATCCTGGGAAGGATAATCTGCTGTTACTGGACTTCCTGTGGATGTGTCAGAAGCATAATCTCTGCCGCCCTGCGTCTTTGGTTTCCGATAATGAGGAAGATATCAAGGCAGTGGTAAAAGAGGCCAGGAACGATGAAATAGACCTATTTTCAGCGGTTTCCGATGCAGAAGAAGCAAGACGAAATACACTGGCGAAGACACTTGCGAACCAGGCAAAGAAGAAATCCAAACTGGTCAATCCTTTGGAGTTGTTCGTGATCCTCGACGATGTGGGACTTGCCGATTACGAACCCACATTCAAATGGGAGGAGGCAGATGCCACCGACAAGCAGATCCAGGCATTGCAGCGGTTTGGGGTCGATGCGGAAGGAATCACAAAAGGTTATGCCTGTGCCATCACGGACAAACTGATCGGAAGGGCAAACAAGAAGATGGCCACCGTGAAGCAGATCCGGGCCCTGAAACGATTCGGATATGAACCAATAGACTGGACCTTCGAACAGGCCAGCAGGAAGATGTCCGCACTGGCAGCGGTTGGATGGAAGAGGTGGAAGTTACATGATTGATAAAGAACTACTCAAATACATTCCCGCAGACTGTTCCTATGATGAATGGATCAAGGTCGGCATGGCCCTGAAGCATGAAGGTGCTGACTGGACTGTCTGGGATGACTGGAGCCGGACAGGTTCCAAGTATAAACGAGGCGAATGTGAGCGAAAATGGAATAGCTTCCGTCGGTCCGAGGTGACCGGCGGGACACTGTTCCACATTGCGACCAGTTACGGATACAATCCGGTTTCGGAACCGGAGTTCTATGACATCAGTAATCTTTTGCTGGAGGAGAATATCATAGACCCGTCCTTTGTCAGCCCGGAGAGAGTTCCATCAGCACCTGACAATTACAATCCGAAGGGCGAAATGCTGGAATATTTCACAACGCTTTTTGAACCGGAAGAGTATGTGGGCTACTGCGTCAGTTTCTATCAGGATTCTAACGGAAGCTGGAAGCCAAGACAGACCGTTTACAGAAGGACTGCAGGCGACATCATTAAGAAACTGAGAAAAGGAACCATCAAGGACGCTCTGGGTACCATGAATGAATTTGCCGGTGCCTATGTACGATTTAATCCGCTGGATGGCGACGGTGAAAACAACAAGAACGTAACCAGGTGGAAACACTGTCTGATCGAGTCGGATAAGATCCCGAAGGAAAAACAGTACGCACTTCTTAAAGAGATGAATCTGCCGATCACGTTTCTGATCAACTCCGGAAACAAATCACTTCATGCCCTGGTCCGGGTCGATGCGGAAAATGCCCAGCAGTATAAGACAAGAGTAAAGGACTTGTATGAGTTCTGCAAACGGTCAGGATTCGAACCGGATGACCAGGACAAAAATGAGTCCAGGTTCAGCAGACTTCCGGGAGTAAAACGAGGCAATAACTGGCAGTACATCATCGAGAGAAACATCGGAGCAAAGGACTATGAAGCATGGAAGGCATGGCGGGAAGATATGGCCGATGACCTTCCTGCGGATGTAACCCTGTCCGAGGTCTGGGATAATCTGCCGCCGCTGAAGGAAGAACTGATTCCGGGCATCCTCCGAGTCGGTCACAAGATGCTTCTGGCAGGTCCCAGTAAGGCGGGCAAGTCCTTCCTGCTGATCAACCTGGCTATCTCCATTGCAGAAGGCGTCGACTGGCTCGGACACAAATGCAGGCAGGGCCGTGTATGCTACATCAACCTGGAACTGGATTCCGCATCGTGCTATCACCGATTCAGGGAGATTTACGCCAGGAGGGGGCTGAAACCGAACAACCTGCAGAACATTACCATTATGAATCTCAGGGGCCGGGCAAAACCAATGGATAAGCTGACGCCGATTCTGATCCACCGCCACAAGACAACCAGTTATGCTGCAGTGATCATTGATCCCATTTACAAGGTCATCACCGGAGACGAGAATAACGCAACCGAGATGGCGACATTTTGCGGATACTTCGACAGACTGGCAACGGAGATGAATGTATCAGTTATTTACTGCCACCATCATTCCAAGGGGGCCTCCGGTAAATATGCAAATGCTGCAGACCGGTCTTCCGGATCAGGAGTGTTCGCCAGGGACCCGGACGCGATACTGGACCTGAGAGAGTTAAATGTGGATGGTCTCACGGATAAATACCGGAGAGAACATCCGGATGCGGCAGCTGAACTGACCGGCTGGGAGATAAACGGGACACTTCGGGAGTTTCCTCCAATGGAGACAGAACGGATGTGGTTCGATTATCCGATGCATGTCATGGACACAAACAACTATCTCGGAGTTGCGACCTATTCGGATTCAGGTAATTCCGGAAGAGGCACGGGAAAGAATCAGAAGCAGAAAACGGACTGGTTCGAGACCGTGGATGAGATGCTGGAACTTGGAACAGATACGGCGGTGACTCTGGAACAGGTGGGAATCAGTGAAAGTAATGCAAAGCAGAAGTTTACAAAAGAGTCTGACTATGAGATCGCGACAGTAAACGGAATCAAGGTTGTTCATAAGCGAAGCGAAAACAGAATTACTTATCTTGGAAAGAGTTACAAGAGGTGGAAGGGTCGCATGTGGCTGGAAATTTAAAAAGTTAAAAGTTAGAAAACCCTTTATATGTAAGTAACTGTAACTAAACAACCATACAATACGGTGTTACCCCCTGCGGGAGTTCGAACTCTCCCGCGTGGGTGACCCACGTATTATATTCGATGGCGCGCGAAGAAATCATGAAAAACGAAAAAGATAAATTAACTATTAAACAGAGAGAGACCTGGGAACAGAAGCAACTCATTCAGTGGTGCCGGACCGATAAAAGGCTGCAGTTCCTTTTTCACATTCCAAACGAATCTGTAGGCGGCCAGGGATGGCTGATCCGCAACAGGCAGATGGGAGTAAAGGCGGGTGTTCCGGATCTGTTCTATCCTGTTCCGCTCCATGGCTATCATGGGATGTTCATTGAAATGAAAGCGGACAAAGGACGGCTCAGAAAAGAACAGGCCGCATGGATAAAAGCACTGGAAGCCTTCGGGTATAAATGCATAGTGGCACACGGATGGGAAGAAGCAAAAGAAGCATTGGAGGAGTATTTAAGTGACAGAACAGATTTATAAGATTATCGAAGAAATTAACAAAGAGATCGGAGCCGTCCCCGTCGACAAGGAAGGGTTCTATAGCCCAGGCTCCCAGATGTTCGTTGCGGGGCTACATCGGGCGAAGGACATAGTCCAAAGAATAGCAAAGGAGGCAGAGAAATGACCTGTACGGACTGTATTCACAAGAACCGCTGTATGGAGCGGTCAAGGAATTATATATGTACTGACTTCAGAAGAAGGGAGCGAACAGATGAAAATAGTTGAGAAACAAGTAATCGTGAACTGGTATGAACCGCATGAGAAGCTCCCTCCAGAGGGAATGATTGTTGCGGCTACCATCTCAGGAAAGACAGGGAGTATCACATTCGATCATACTCTCGTCATGGCTGAATGGTATGACGACGGTGACGGATGGGCTGTCAGTGATTTTGATTTTTCAAAGAAAGGCTCCAGTCTGACGGTTCATGCATGGGCAGAACTGGAACCATATAAAGGGGGGGAATAATGACGATAGGTGAACGGATTAAGCAGGCCAGGAAGGCGAAGGGGCTGAAGCAAAAGAAATTAGCGGAGATACTGGAAGTGAATTATACAACCATATCAAGATGGGAAAAAGGAGAGAGGGAACCGAGGATAGGAGACGTTCAGAAACTGGCGGATGCTTTAGATATCTCTGTTTCTGACCTTCTCGGCGAACCCCGCCCCACCACACCACATGACCACACCGAAAGCAGGCTCAACCAGTTAATGGAAGAGTGCGGGGAACTGATCTCCACTGCCGCCCGCTATCGGAGATATCTGCATGGCGACCGTACGCTGAACGAAAAGTACACCGAGCGGAAACTGATCGCAGACATGACAGAAGAAATTGCAGACGTCACCCTTGTGATGAGCGATGTCAGACGGGAACTGGGGATTAGTGAAGAGGAACTGTATAAGGTTATTAATGAGAAGATGAAGAGGACGGAGGGGTTGATGTGAGATACGGGATGCCATTCAAGGGGTCGAAGAATTCAATTGCAGAAAAGGTGATAGCTGTCCTTCCAGAAGGCAGGGTACTGTATGACCTTTTTGGAGGGGGGGGTGCTATAACCCATTGTGCAGTGCTGTCTGGCAAGTGGCAGAAGGTTGTCTACAACGAACTCGACCCCGTGGTATTCCAAGGCTTTCAGATGGCGATACAGGGCAAATTCAAAAATGAAAACAGGTGGATTTCCAGAAGCGACTTCTTCCGTCTCCGAAGGTCTGACCCTTATGTTGCGATGTGTTTCTCTTTTGGAAATGACTTGAAAACGTATTGTTATGGTCGAGACATCGAGAAGTATAAGAAGATGATTCATGAGATTGTTTATGGGGATACACCGAGAAACAGGCTCAAGGCTTACAAACACTTCATGAAGGAATGCAAGAAGATTTATCGGAACTGGACTCTTGAAAGCCTTGAACGTCTGGAACGATTGCAAAGCCTTGAACGTCTGGAACTAAGCAACTGCGATTATGCGGATGTGGAACTAAGCAACTGCGATTATGCGGATGTGGAACTAAGCAACTGCGATTATGTCATTTACTGCGACATACCTTACAAGGGAACGAACGCATACAATCAAGACTTTGATTATGACCGCTTCTATGCGTGGGCAAAACGACAGAAAAACATTTATATTTCGTCTTATGAGATGCCAGATGATTTCGAATGTATTGCAACAATACCACGAAGAGGAAACATGTCTGCAGTGAATAAGGACGGAATCAAGCAAGAGAAGATATTTATACCAACGGAGGATTAACATGAGATACACCGAATACCACTGCGGAGTTCCAGTCATCAAAGACAAATCCCTTCTCTCCGATGCCCTTGCCAAACTGGCTAAATATGAGGATGTCGAGGAAGAGCCTGACATGGACAGAGTGCTGCGGGGACTGTATAAGGCAAAGAGCCATGCACTGAGCGATTACAGCAAGCAGAGGATACAGGAAGGGATAAGGCTAATCATCAAGCTGGCGAACTTCGATGAGACGGCATGCGAGAGATTGATAGAAAGATGCTGGAGGCAAAAGCAGGAACTACTTAAGTATATCGACCAGGTCGACGGCAATATAGACCCAGTGAGCGAGATAAGGGATTATGTAGAGGTGCACCTATGACAAAGCAAGAAGCTGCAGACGAGTTAATCTGGATCCGTGACGAGTACGCCCAGACAGAGGAAGAATATGAGGCACTGACGATAGCGATCAGGGAATTGGAGGGGAAGGATGAATGTTGAGGAACTATTAAAACTTTGGTCGGAGAAATCAAAACCAAATGATATGTCACAGCTTAGAAATGACGTAAAAGTAGTTGCTGATCTTTCTACAATAATCGTTGAAGAATTTGAAAATGCAGGCTTTTCAAGAGAAGAAGCATTAATTATTCTTACGGAGATTATCAAAGCGAATAAACAGTAGGGAACTAGATAGAAGGGAGGGGAACCGATGACACTGGCGGAAGCAATACAGCAGTTAAAGATGGCAGTGCCAATGAAGGCTGTCACAATGGCTGAATTTAATGATTTCATCGAAGCTGTGAACATGGCTATCGATGCACTGGAGAAGATGAGGGAGGACGAACATGACACTGACGGAAGCGATCAAACACTGTGAAGACGTAGCAGACTATGACTGCTTCACCGACGACCAGCGAAAGTGTTCCGATGAGCACAGACAGCTGGCGGATTGGTTGAGAGAGCTGAAAGAGAGAAGGGAGAAGGACATGAACGATAAGTGGATAACAATTGATTTTAAAAACGGAGAAATCTGTCACTATGCTCCCAGTGAGTATACCGATTATCAGTACGATGGAAGGTACTTTATTGTGATTAATGAGAAGCAATGGATAGGAATGTACAACCTGAAAGAAATTCGTTATATCGAGATCGCATCCGTGGAAGATGCAGAGAGGGGGAACGCTGAGTGAGGGATTTGATCAGCAGACAGGATGCGATTGATGCGATTAATGCCTATTTAGGTTTATCTGCGGTTAGCAGAACCATTCAAAATATGACGAGTATACAAGAGATATTGGAGAACTTGCCATCCGCAGAGTCAGAAATCATTCGATGCCGAGACTGCAAACACCATGATGGGATCAGATGTTTCAGGTGGAATAGCACAATAATAACTGGATTTGATGATTTTTGCAGTAACGCAGAAAGGAGAACGGATGAGTGATTTGATAAGCCGTCAGGATGCGATTAAAACAATCAAAGATGCAGATGTATTTGTGGCATATCACGAAAAAGACCCAATAGACGAGGCTGTAGATGAAGCTATAAGAGCAACAAAGAGGTCTGTAATATACGATATTGAGATGTTACCATCCGCAGAGCTAGAGCGAAAGAAAGGGAAGTGGTTGCTGATAGATGCAGGATATTATGACTATGTCAAATGTTCCCAGTGCGGAGAGACTCTTGTCTGGGGGAAGAACTTCTGCCCTAACTGCGGAGCGGATATGAGACAGAATAATGCACCATTGCCTGATGACGACAGCATATATGGATGAGAGGTGAACAGGAATGAGATTAATTGATGCGGATGCACTGATACCAAAACTCAAATGTATATGTGAAGGAGAGAACCAGATTTATAGACGTGAATCGTGGGGATTCGCTATACAGTGCTTAAATGCCGTTGAAGATGCCCCGACCATCAACCCACAACCACACTGGATTCCATGCAGTGAGAGATTGCCGAAGCAAGGTCAAGAAGTGATATGCCAATGCAGAGCAAGTATCATAAAAGTTTTGAAGTTAGATGCTAATGGCGATTGGTATCAAGATGCAAACCATTGTTACATGGGCGGTTTTGTCATCGCTTGGATGCCACTACCATCACCATATCAGGAAGAAGGTGAAGAGGAATGACATGGATGATCGGAATACTTATTGCTTCAAATATCTTATGGATTGTATTGGTTTTACTGCAAAACGATGACTGGTTCAAGAAGTCTATGCAACAAAACAAAATATGGTATGAGCATTGCGAAGAGATGAATCAAAGGTGGGAAGAACACATTATGACACAATTGAATAGATTAGAGTCTGAGATTGAAGAGTTGAGGGGGAACGCTGAGTGAGTGATTTGATTGATAGGCAGGAAGCGATTTCAGTTGTCAGTTTTGCAATGGCAGATTCACCATCAATCACAAGAGAAGATTGGAACGCAATAATTGAAGCAGTGCAATGTATACCATCCGCATCCACTGAACTCTCCAACGACTCACCAAAACTCGACAACAAAAATGGAGAGTTAATCAGTAGGAAAGATGCGATTGATGCGATCAATGTCGGATTGCAAAATATGGAGTCAGACAGGATGCAATATACATCCGAGCCGAGTAGCAAAGGCAAAACGAGATTTTATAAAAAGCCTTGAGAGAGAAGGTGAAGAGGAATGAGCATAGTTGTTATTCGTTTTAAGAACGGCACTGAGTTTTCTTTTAAATGTGATGAGGCTACCTTTAAAACTGACAGTATGACTGGTGAATTAAGCGGATATAGCTTTAAGGGTTTTTATGATAAAAAGCCACTGTTTTTTAGATTTGAAGATGTTGAGTATGCTTATTCGATTTTGCAGGAAGAAGGTCAGGAGGATGAGGAATGAAATACATAATTGATATACCTGACGATCATACAGATTTAAAAATATTCTATACGGATGCTGATTTGAAAATAATACAGTCTATGAGATGTGAACCTCACACCGAGCCTGACCGCAAGGCTATTGAGGATGAGGTGTGGGAGTTTTTAATAAAGTGCTTAAAAATGGATGGTAATGATTTCTATGAGATTTTTGGTAGCTGTGACGCATTGTGTTTGACGAATCTTTCTCACCAAGAAGCCAAAGAAAAATACGATGCATGGCGAAAGCAGAAGGATGAAATTTGTGTGGGGGACGAAGTGATATATCATGGTAATAAATATGTTGTTGGCTATGTTGGGGCAGATGAAGTTTATCATATCGTAGACAGAAATTGGATTAGAGTGGTTGTACAGGGAGATTATCAGATTTTCAAGACAGGACGTCACTTTCCAGAGGTTGCCGAACTACTAAAGAAGATGAGGGAGGAATAACATGGTAGCAATCTTAATCACAGGCGCTCTATGTTTCGTCCTCGGCACCATCGTCGGCATGTTCCTGACCGTCCTCTGTCAGGCTGCCAGTGAGAGGGACTACATCTACAACAGCCTGACCCTGATCCCGATCGAGGCGGGAGAACCAAGGTTAGACTCCAAGTGTCTGATACAGACCAACGAGAACGGCAACCATTTACTGCTGGCAAAGTATGCGGAAGACGGATGGACGCTAATAGATTATCCAGGGATAAAGGTTTTCACGGTGGCGGCATGGTGCTATCTGCCAGAACCGATCAGGAGGTGAACGCATGACAGCCAAGGAATACCTGCGGCAGATCGCGGTGCTGGATGCCAAGATAAACAGAAGACAGAAAGAGGTGGAGGAACTCAAGACCCTGGCCACCCACATCACGACAACGGCAGAAGGTGACAGAGTGCAGTCCTCGGGAAGCATGGACAGAATGGCTAGCATCGTGGCCCGGTGGGTAGACCTTGAGGAGGAGATAGGGCAGATGATAAACCGTCTGGTGGAAGTGAAGCACAGGATCATCGGCGAGATACACCAGCTGGAAGATGCGAGATACATCCGGATCCTGGAGATGCGGTACGTGGACAGGGAAACGTTTGAGCAGATAGCGGTGACAATGCACATGGACATCCGCCACATCTTCCGCCTGCACGGTTACGCATTGCAGGAGTTTACCCAGAAGATCCTGTCATAGAATGTCATATCGACAGCGTGATATATTGTAATATGAGAGAAGAGGCAAGGGAGACATCCTTTGTCTCTTTTGTTATGGGAGGATGAGATGAACCAGGAGCAGATGGCAACAGGTGAATGGGTGAGAAAGATGGCAGCCACATCCTATCGTGGATGGAATGCTTTCTACCACACGACCAGATGGAAAAGGAAGCGGGAGATGATCCTGCGTCGTGACCATCGTGCCTGTCAGCTTTGCAGACGGAAGGGGAAGTATAAACGGGCGACCACAGTCCATCACCTGAAGCATTTGAGGGATCATCCGGAGCTGGCACTAACAGATGATAACCTGATAAGTTTATGTTCCGAATGTCATGAAGAAGTTCATCCGGAAAAACATAAGGACAGAAGAAGAGGTTACAAGAATCTTGAAAGATGGTAGACTCCCCCGGTTAAAGAAATGAAAAAATTTTTAATTTTTCGGGAC
>Ga0326513_10002870_pt1 | contig 12607 bp, 14 predicted proteins | sample 2_2465_0518_D_FD_203654 | JGI IMG/M metagenome (GOLD analysis project Ga0326513, IMG submission 203654) | Bovine rumen microbial communities from UC Davis, California, United States - 2_2465_0518 | ecosystem: Host-associated > Mammals > Digestive system > Stomach > Rumen | place: USA...
CTTCGACTGGGAGAAAATCTCTTCGGAAATAATTTAATTTTTTATATTCTCCATCTTCCAGATATGTCCATGAATAAACAATGAATTTTGTCTTGAGGTCTGGAATTCTTTCGATTTTGAGATAAATGTCCCTTTCATCTGGATTTCTTTCATGCTTATATTTATAATGAGCATATAATCCAGAGGAGTCGAAATCATATCCCTTTCGGAGCATTTCTTCATCTGGAATATAGACTGAAGGTGATGATGAATCTTCTTCGATTTCTTCCAATCCTTCGGAAGTTAGATCATTAAATTGATTAATCATAATATCACCTTATCAAATGGAATTATAAAAAGAAGGTCATAATCAATAGCTTTAAATAGATTGCTTGATATACTATTGATTAACCTTAATTTTATTGGATTAGAATTGAGATTGAGACTATTTAAAAGAGTCATGGTCTTAATTCTAATCACTTTCCCATCTCTGCTCAATTTCCTTCTCCTTCATATTTAACTGGAATAATGATGAAATATTTCTTATTTCCAAATTTCTCTCTCTTTGTCTTCGCTTTGAATGTCAATCCTTCCAGAGCATTCTTAATGTCTGCAAATTCACATTCAATGCCTCCATCATCAATGCCAGAGGCATATGATAAGATTGGATAAAGCTTGGATTTACTTCCGACAAATAAGTCTCCATTCTCATTCATTTTCACATTAAATCCCATATCAAAAGACTGGAAGGATTCTGGATTTTCAAAGGAGACATAAAAATATCCACCATCTCCAGATTCAGACTTTCTCAATTCTTTAACATCAATTATTTTCAATAGCTTGGAAGATTCTCTCATTGCCATTAAAAAATCATCTTCATCAATTTCATCAACTTTCTTAAATGCCATAATCATTCCTCTTTAATCTTTTTTAAAATAGTTTCCAGGTCTTCTTTATCTGATGCCATCATAATCTCATTTAACATCTTATTTTTATAATTGGAATCATGATATAAATCCATGAATAATAATAAAAGTTTTTTCTTGTCTTTCTCTGCATTGAAGAATAATTTCATTTGTTTATTTTCCATGATTTGAGATTCAGTCGAAATCTCGCAGAGAATTCTTAAAACTCCGAGAGCAATATTGACAATATCTGCATCAGAATAATCACGATGGTCGATGTTAATATTATCCAATATTCTTTTAATTTCCAAGATGACAAGGTTTGCATAAGTGTATTTTTCATTATTTAAATCCATTATAATCCTCCATGAATCAATATTTTAGTTATTAACTCTTCAGTATCTTTCGCATTACCTAAAGCCAAAAGGACATCTTTTAAATCATTATTAAAACTTTTTTGACAATCAATGGAGATGTCTGCGAATTTTACAAAGCTATTTGATGACTCGGAAATATCTTGAATTGTTCTCATTCGGTCATGAGATTCTTCAGAGTCTTCATCGCAATGGATTTGAATCAATATTCTTAATATGTCCAATGATAAATTCACTACATCTGAAGGTTCGAGAGGTTTTAATTCATCAAAGATTGATTTTCCTTCAATCATCTTCATAATCTGGAGAATCAGATTGTTTGCTTGTAGATATTCGACAGTATTTCCAATCATCTCCATCATAAGTCTCCTCTTTCAAGATGATTAATCGCAATGGTCTCCAATGATTCTCCAGAGTCCAAGCTCATGAAGAGATTTGTCAAAGCAAGGTCGAGGATTGCTCCTTTAGACAATTTCATTGAGATTAATTCTCCTTTTGTCATTAATTCATCAATCATTTTATAATTCATTTTTGAAATGTACGCATTAATTCTGCATTTGTTTTCTTTTTCCATTAATATCACCATTTAAAAAGTTATGGGAATGAATGAGCATTCCCTTTTTCATTCATAAGCCATGTCAATGATTCCATTAAGCCAGAATATTTCATCAAGGACACATCTGAAAATATGAAAAATCAGATCTTCGGATTTTGATTTCGGTTTGAAATTCTCCTTAAATTTGAAGAAATCATTTTCCAGGTACTCGATGAAATCTTCTCCAGTCAAAATGGAAATCAATTCACTTGCATATCTGACAGCTTTTTCTCGATATTCCATTGCATATGCCAATTGACTTAATCTCAAATTGACATCAGCATCTCTCATGGCAGTCCAAAGGAATTTGATTTTGACTCTGGAGAAATCTTCATAAGAGTCGGACAAATAATCAAGCTTGACTTCCTTCTTTTGAAAGATTGGAATTAAATTTTGAGCTTCCATCTATATTCACCATTTAATTTAATTTAATTGAGAAAATAAGACCATTATTCTGGAAGATATGATGAATTATAATCAATAGCCATTGCCGACCTTTACATTTATTAAGTCGGAATTGTAAAAATAAGACCATCTGATTGAGACTTATTTTCGATTGGATATATGTCAAGATGATTAATTCTGAAGGATTTGTCCCATTCTCGCCAAAGACTGACAATTCTTCAGAGGTTTCATCATATTCTCTTTTTCTTCTTATTTTGATTTATCATCTCCATTCGCTGAAGTTTTTTAAATCAATTGCCTTATTAATAGCTATTTTTAATAACTATTTCAAAGACACTCTCAAATATTATTTTGAAAACAATCATATATAAAGCTATTGGTAAAAAGAAGCGATAATAAGTCTTAAAAAAAGAAATAACTGTCAGACAATTGTCCGACACTTTTTAAAAAAAGAAAAATAAAAAAATAAATAATCACATATTATCCCTTTCATTCTTAAGAAATTCAAGGAATTGCTCTTGACTCTTAATCAGATTATCCATTCTCTCCTTATCAAAAGCAGAATTTTCAAGATTTGAATAAGACTCTCTCAAAGGTTTGAAATCAGCTTCTTCCAAGATTCTCATAAATTCCAGAATGATGATGAAGAAGATCTCGAAAGAAATGCTCTGATTCTCATGAGAATAACTCCAATTAACAAGACAAAAGAGTCTCCTTTGAAGGTCATTGAAGATATAAATCCCTTCATGCTTTCCATCATATGTCGGAGATTGAAATTGCCCATCTCGATTAATATCCAAGTAATTATTCAAAGGACATCTGACAAAATAACAATTATCAAGATTCAAATCCCATTTTTCAATTCGATTTAATTCATTCAACCTTGAATAAAAAGAATTCCAATTCTCCAGGTCTCCTTTATTAACATTCATGACTGGAGATTCTTTTGTCGAATTGATAATCCTCATTTCCTTTCGGAAGAATCCTTCTCCGAAGGTTCTTAAATCATATTGATAATTGAATTTAGAGTCGAAGCCATATTGATAATTGAAATCATCAGTAAAATCGCAATCGGTATTATATAAAGCAATGACTCTCGCTTTTTCAGTCATCTCAATGACACTTGCAGATTTCGGAATGAGCATGATGAATTCAATATTATTAAAGACTGTCCTTCTGGAAGTGTTAATCATTGCCAGATTATCAGAGACCATCTGATTAAATCCATCAGTCAAATTCAATCCATTCGATTTGAAATATTTCATCAAGTCATTATATGCTGTCTTCGGAATGTAAAAGCTCACTTTCTCTTGAGGATTTCCATGTTTATATTTCCCATGATGACTGTCTTTGTAAAATGGAGATTTATTCATTCTCAAATCCTGGAAGTCCATCATTTATCACCTTAATTTCATTTTTCGCCATTTTTCCATTCTCATTCATTCATTCTTTCATTAATATAATAATAATATAATGAATTGTTAATAATAATAATGTAATACATCAATGTTTTTCAATTCTCCGAAAGACTATAAACCAATGTAAAACATTATAGTAAAACATGTTTTACATAATCCCAGAGAGCTTCTCCAGAATGTAAAACATCAATGTATTACATCTCAAAAATCATTCAATTTCTTTTGATTCTCTTGAGAATAATATTCTGCTTTGACTCTTTCTTCGAAATCTTCCATCTTCATATTACATTCATTCGCATAATGTTTTAATTTATTATGCTTTAACTCTAAAAAAATCTCAATATCCTTATAAGTCTTTTTCTCTCTTTTGAACCATTGAATAACAGCTCGGACAGATTTTTTGATTTCATCTGCGAATAAGAAGTCATCATCTGGATTGATTCCCAATTCTTCGGCGAGGTCATCGATTTCCATTTGATTTCGACACATCTCATAATTCATTCTTTGATTCTCAATTTTCAAGGTCTTCAATCTCAATTTTTTGTCTTCGGTTTTATTCAAGACCTGGAAAGCGAAATATTCAATCGCATCGGAATATGAATATTTGCTATTCTCCATTATTCTCTTTGCACTCGGTCGAATACGAGCAGAGACTTGTTTTTCTCTCAATTCTTTCAATTTTGACACTTCCTTTGAAGTTTTTCAGAATTGAATATGAAAAATATGTTTTAATGTAAAACATTATTGTATTACATTTTAAGAGCTTCATTGCATAAGTTTAAATATAATACATGATAAAAAATAGTATTAAGTTTAAACTTGCAGATTTGAGATGATTGCAGTCATCTCATTTCTTTCTCAATCTATTTCTTATTAATTTTTCAATCTCAATTCATCATTCTATTTCATCTAAAGTCAATTGATTTTCATCTCTTCTCAATCCTTCTTCGATATATCTTGAAATGAGCTTGACTTCAGATATTCGAAGCTTTTTTGCTTGAAGCTCAAATCTCAAAGCCAATTCATCATCGATTCTGAAGTATTTCTTTTTTTGAATAGGTTTTTCAGACATTTTCCATCAGTCTCCTTTAGATGCTAATAGTTTTATAAATAGTCATATATAAAACATTGCCATCTTTATGGCAATATTACAATATTGTCGGAAGATCTTCTTCATCAGCTTCTCATTCCAGATCATCTGGCAAGACCTGGAGAATATGCTGATGCCAGACTGAATCTTCACTTAACAAAAAAACAAATTTAATATATATTTCTCTCTCTGGAATGCTCTTGAAATCTGATAAAGCTTGGAGAAAATGGAGAATATAATCTGAAAGAAATCCATATAAATTCAATGTCCAATCTATATCTCAAGACATCAAAAAATATAAAATCAATAGCCATTTAATTTAATTGAATGAATGAAAAATATATATGGATTTCGTAGGTAAAGAGTAACAAAAATCAAAGGAAAATGGCAGAATCTGGAGAATTTAATTGTCCCTTTTCCAGAATTTGAAGTCATTCAATCATCTGGGAAATATACTGCAATATATTTCCAATCCTTGCGGTTACTTGTTTTTAATAATGGAATTAAAATTTGCAGATTCCAATTCCATTCCCATAAATAAAATTCTTTCGAAAAAATATTCTCCATCATCTGCCTTGATTATATATTCAGTCATGATGATTAATAAAAATTTTTATCAAGAAATTTCATGATGATGATTTTTCATTCTCTTGAAGTTTTCATGAAATTTCAAGAAGAATATTTCTGATGATTTTATTTTTCTTGAATTTTCTTGAAAGTTTACACTTGAAGTCTAACCTTTCGGAAATCTAAAATTTATTAAAATCTTTCTTTTTTGATAATCTTTTTAGATAGCTCTTCTTTTTGTCTTATTCTGATTTTGAGATATACTTCAAGTGTAAAAAATAACTCGATGGAGATTTAAGATTGAAGTCCATTCTCTTTGAATTGGTCTTCTCTGATGAATTGGAGTCCATTCATTCAAATAAAGTTTACACTTGAAATAACACTTCAGAGAGCTTTTTGAGGGCATGAAAATAGATTTTTCGCCAGACATATAGATGTCCCACCGAAAATATATCAAGTTTGAAGGTCATTAAATTAAATGAAAGATTGATTAAATATAACGACTTGAAGTCGTTACATCTATTAAAATAAATGACTCTTCATTCAATATAATGGAAGAAATTTTCATGCAGTTTTTAGGTCGGTTTCTCCTTTTTCGATTTAGAGCATTCTCCATCGAGATTGAGATGGCAAATTTTGACCTCAAAAATGGACAATTTTTCGCAGTCATTTTCAAGTGTAAAATCTGAAAAATTATTCTTCATGAAATTTCAAGAAAAGCTCTGGAGATGCTGATGGGATTTGATGATCTTCTTCATCATGGAAGTCATTCCAGATTCATCACTTCAAGAGATTTCATGAAAAAATTTTCTTCATCTGGAGAGACTTCATGAAATTTCAAGAAAAATATTTTTATTGAATAACTAATAAAAATAGTCATTAATTTGAAGGAGATGATATATGATGAAGACATTTAGAAGACCAATGACAAAGGTCTTTGATAAGAAAGGAAATCTCAAGCAATATCTCATATCTTTAGGAGTTAAGTCTGAAATAAATGAAGACCAATTCCATGAAAATGAAAATGGGAAAATGGTCTGCGATGTCATCATTTGCATGGCAGATGAATATGACAAATTCGCCAGAGAGCATGATGAATCAGAGTCCAAGATTCAGAGCTTGGAAGAAGAGCTTGATGAAAAAAAGACATTAATCGAAAGACTTCAAAATCAATTGTCTTCTATAGATGCCGACCATGAAAAAAAGCTCAAAGATTTGAATGATGAATATTCTGGAAAGATTGACAAATTAAATGAAGACCTTCATGAGAAAGACCTGGAAATCGAAAGGACAAAGACAAAATATGAGAAAGAAATCGGAGAATTCAAAGAAGAGATTCAAAAAGAAATCAATCATCTGGATTTATTTGATGATGAAAAGCATATGAAAATTAAAGACCATTATTCTGAAGTCAATGGTATTAAAGACAGAATTGTCATTGAGACAATCAACAATAAAGACAATATCAATGAATTAAAAGAGTCTTTGACATTTCTCGGATTCATTATGGGAAAGCATAAGCCAATCATTAAAGATATGGAAGAAGGAAATGAGCATCTTCAATTGATTGCTCAATATTCTGAATCTGAAAATGATGGGAATTTCCAAGATATAAAAAAAAGAGAAGATGCTGATGAATAACTCCATCATGACCTTCTCATGAGATTTTGATTTTCTTTTTAAAATCGTTGTCTTCGATGTTTAAATGGATTCATCGGTTTTTGACTTGCTCCAGTCAATTTATATGCAGTAACTCCAATCATTGAAGCTCCTCCTCTTTTTTTAAGATAATTATACGCATATGAACACGCATCAATCATGTCATCATGCTTTCCCAGAGGAAAGCTCCGAAGCTGTTTTATAAATTCTCCTCTTATATCATTGGATTGAAGATGAACATGGATTTTTCCATCGAGTATCGCTTGTTTAAAAGCATAAGCTCTGTCCACTTTTGAACCAATCGGTTTTGACTGCCTTGTCCTATATCCATTAAGATAAGAAGCATATTCTTTATAAAGAAATTCTGATGCTCCTCCAGATGTCCCAGATTCAATCAAGATTGGAATATTAGAGCCATCTTTCTCTGCTATAGATTTTAAATGATTTTTCAATCCTTCTCCATATTGCCCATATTCCATCTCCGAAATGACATAATAATTTTTATCAATTCGGTGCATTAATACTCCGACAGTCGAGTCTCTGGAAATCCCTTTCGATTCATCCGAGTAGGCAAAATCCCAAGACCGACAAGATGAAATCTTCTTTGTTATGGAATTTCGGTCAAAATGTTCATCATGCCAGATGATCTTCTCCAGGTTAAAAAATGAGCCAGTCTCATCAAGAGGTCTTTGCTGAAATATACTTGAGAAGAGTCTTTCTCCCATCTCTTCCTTTTGAGCTTCGAGAAATTCAATTGAATATCTTTCTTTCCATAATGGAGACCCATCTTCTTTAATAGCTGGAAATGAAATGAAATCATATTTGTCTGGAGCATTCTCCATTAAATATCCAGTTAAATCAGATGTTGCCCATCTGGTATGGAGAATTAAAATCTTTGTCATCGGTTCTTTCCTCTGGAGAATCATTGTCTTATACCATTCAATCTTTTTCTCCAATAAGCTCGGAGTTATATCTTGAAATCCTTTGTATATATCATCAAGGATTAATATGTCGGCATCTTGTCCAGTAATACTCCCAGATGCTCCAGTCAATCGGATTGACCCTTTATATAATCTCCCATGCTTATCTTCGAATTTGATATGAGTCGAAGAATGCTTGACATCTGACAAATAAACATCAAATATCTCTCCATATTCTCGAATATATTCTCGAAGTCTTATTCCGAAATTTTCGGAGAGACTCGCTTCGGCATTTACAATCAAGACATTTAAATCTGGATTCTGGAATATCAGCCATAAAGGAAATGCAAGAGTAACGATTGAAGACTTGGAATGTCTTGGAGCTATTGAAAGGCAGAGATGCTTATCAGATTCATTCAAATATAATTCAGTCAATCTCTTTGCAATCTCCTTAATATGAGGAGCATCAACATAATCAGAATATCTCAAAGCTATGAAATTATAATAAAATTCATATAAGTCATTGAGCATGAAATCAAGCTCTTCTTCAGAGATTTCATTCAAAAGATTCACTAATTCTTTTTTCATAATATCTCCTCCTTATTCGGTCTTTATTGAAAATATTCTTAATGTCATGATGCAATTCTTCTTCAAAATCATCATCTTCCATTAAATCATATTTTGATATATTCTGGAGACTGAATTCATCATTGCCAGTCTTCTCGGAAATTATCAAAATCGAATTCAGATATAAGCAATAAAAGACATATCCCATTAAATTGATATAAGTCTCCCTATATACTCCAATGACTTCCATCAAGGTCTCAATGGTCTCATTGAATGCTTTTTCATCATTTGACATATATGTCTCATAATATTTCCTTGTTAAATAAAACAAATACTTTTTTAATTTATCCTTTGACAGATTAGAAATGACATTCCCTTTCATTCTGTCAATTTTATCAGCTCCTCCCATGATTATTCACTCCATTCATTTTCTTCCAATTTCGCAATCTTGGAATCCAGATCATCAATCGCATCGAATTTCTCTGGAGCAATCTCAATGACTTCTTCTCCATTGTTATCATATAAGACTGCATTTTTTAATTCATTGACTTCCTGGAGGATTTTATCATATTCAAAGTCCTTAAGAATTCTATTTCCAACATTACAAGCATTAATAATGACTTTCATCTGATTAATTCTCACATTCTCGGAATCCTTGTCTCTGACTCTACCAGAGAAGACCTTTGCAGACATATATTCAATTGTCTCAATCATTCTTCCGATGAAATATTTCCTTATGTCTTCAGCATCATCTTCCGATGATATTTCCGAAGGTTTATATTTCTTTTTTAATTCTTTTTGTCTTCTTTTTGTCATGATTATCTACCTATTACAATCATTTTAATCTGATAAATTGAAGTCTCCTTCATTTCCTTTTGATGTCAAGCTATTATCTGAAGGAGTCTTCAAGATGGTCTCAAAATAAGAGACCCTTCCTTTAATTTCCTTGATGAAATTTCATTTCATAAATTCATCTACTTTCTCCATGATTTCATGATGGTCTTCAGTCCCTTCCATCTCTGAAATGAATCCATAATAATTCAAAGTCTTTCCACAACTGGAGCAATGAAAATAATTCGAATTTTTAAAAATGACTGCCGATGGATTTCTATCAGCTCCATGAAATAAGCATCGGCAAATAGCTTTCTCGGAATCTTCCTTGATGATTTCTCCACCATAAGCAGAATATAAATCAATCATCGATATATCAGAATAATTCCGATAATCTTTGCCATATTTCTTCTTCATCATTCGCTTCTTCTCTTCATTTGCCTTTTTCAATTCCCTTTCCCTTCTTGCATTGATTCGAGAGAATTGATTATCATTATAAATCAGACTTTCTCGGAATTCTTCAGATGACTGGGAATATTCATCAAAGTCAAATTCAATTGGTCTTCTTTTGTTTTTCCTTATCATCTGCAAGACTTCATCATAATCATATATGTCTGGGATTGGAATTGTCAAAAGATCTGTCTTGGAATGATGCACATATTGACATCTTTGAAGTCTCCTTTGAGCTTTCTTTTTTTCGAAGACAGCCCAGTCCAAATATTTTAAATCCAATTTTTCGGAGAATGACTTTGCGAATAATCTGGAGACTTGACTCAAATTCTGAAGTCTTGCTTCCTTATAAAAAATATTGATATGAAATCCTTTTGAGCCAGAGAAGATAAGATATGGTTTCAATCCTAAATCTTCCAGGTATAAGGAAAGCTTTTGAGCTTCTTTAAATGTCGGCAATAATAAGTCTTGCTCAAAGATTAATTCTCGGAATTCTTGAGTCAATTCATCATATCGGATTTTGAATTCATGTCCCTTTAAATCTGATATAGCTTCCTTCATATCATCTTTAATTCTGGAGACTTCATCAGATTCGACATCGAAGTCATAAAATTGTCTGTCAGACCATCTTTGAGATATATCTCCAGTCTGATATTCATTGAAGGATTTGAAATAAGTGATTTCTCCTCCCATGAGTCCATCATGTCCAAGATGATCTGCTTTTGTTAGAAAATGCAATGCTCGAGATTCTGCATTCGCTTTTTTCCGAAGCTTTTTCGCATTTAAGACCTCATTGTATTTCATTTTATCTTCAAAGATATATCTGAAGTCTCTGAAGAAATTATGATTATAATAATTGGAATAATACTTTTTTAATGATTTTCTCATATTATTCCAGTTATGTCCATTTTTCTTTTTCAGCATAATCCATCACCATTTCCACAGAATAAGAAAATTTTCCACAGAATAAGCAATGAAAAAAGCAGAATCCATCATCAAAAAGGCAGAGTCAAAAAATCGAAAATGCTTCTCCATCAGTCTTTCCTTATTTCAAGCATTCTCCATCATTTTCATATTTTTGATATGCTCTGCATCTCCAGAAATGCACATGGACATTTTTTATTTTTTTGTCAATGTTATTCTGGAGAAAAATATCCATCGTGCATTAATAATAATATAATAATATAATAATAATGGAGATGTCTTCTTTAGTCAAAAGGAGCAATATGATGAATTTTGCTCTGCTTTTTTTCATCTCGATTCTGCTGATTTCATATGTTATTCTGCTTTTTTATCCCTCCATTCTGCTTTTTTTTCCTCTGGGATTGCATATTTTATGTCCTGGTCTGCCATGAAATCATTCGCATCAATCAAATCTTCTTCTTCAAAAGTGATTGGATTGATTATCTCATTGCATTTTGAAGTCAGATAATAAATATTTCTCCCATTGGCATCTTTATATTCAAGCTTCTCCAGATATAAATTCGAATATAACTTATTCAGTAATATGGAAATGTCATCGACATCTTTGAATGCTCTCTTTTTAAAGTGCATTCTCTGAATGTCATTGACTCTGAAGAAGATATTTTCCTTATGATTCAGTCCATTTCCTCCGAGTCGGTAGAATTCCAAGAGCTTTGCGATTGCTGATTGTCTTCTTGACAATTCTAAATCTCCGAAAGTCTCATATTCATATTTATTAAGGTTCTCTAAATATCCCAGATGCTCCATGATATTATTCTCATATTCTTGAATTGGATTGAAGTCATCATCATCAGAGTCTTCAATGACTTTCAATTCAGTCTTATTCCCTTGACTCATAAGCATTTTTATGAAATTGGATTCAACTGGAGGCAATACATTTTCAAGACTTAATTCAGAGATGAATGTCCTCAATTGCTCTGGAGATGCAATCAATTTTCCATCTGGAGTCTCCAAGCATTCTCCATGAGTTAAAACACAATAAGCATCAAATAGCTCGATGATTTGTGTAAAGTCTCGGAAGATCACTTCAGAATTTTTGACAAATTTCTTGAAAAATCTCCTATATGGATTAATGACTTTGATTTCTTCTCGGACAAGCCAAAGAAGATATTTATGATATTTTTCCATCTCCTCCCTTGCCATTTCTTGAGCTTTATTCTCAAAGGAGTCTCCATATTCTAAAGCAAATAATAAATCCAAGACTTCATCTTCATTTGATTCCATTGGAGTCGATTCAATACTTCTTGAGCCGATTTGCTCTTCTTCATCTCCTAAAAAATTATATCGGACAGTCTGAAAGATTGCTCCAATGCTTTTTGCTCTTAATTCCAATACCTTATTATAAAGAGATGATGAAGACCCTTCAGTCAAGTCTCTGATAAATTCTCCTTCAGTAATGAGCATCTTGATTGCATCGAAGACCTCTTCAACCTTCTCATAAGCTCTTTTATTTCCTAAATCTCCGAAATATATGAGCATTCTCTCGAAATACCAGACAGTCTTATCAGCATATCGACTGAAGGAAGCTAATGTCATTTGATTTCTTTTGAAGATATATCTCTCTGGAATCATCAGCAAGAATGCAATCAAATCTTCCAATGATTTTCCGACATTGGATTTCGCTTTTGTATTTATGAAATAACTTCCTTTGCCTCGAATGACATTGAATCCTCCCAGATGCTTTCGATATATTGCCCTATGATTTCCGACATGGAAAGGATTGACAATACTATCCCAGTATTTAATCAAGCCGAAGCCATCAATCCATTCTTTAACTTCCATTGCATCTGCGATGTCATCTGGAGATAATTCTGGATTGATTCTCGCATTCAATTCTTCCAACATTTCAGAGTCATCATCAGC
>Ga0326513_10002871_pt1 | contig 12605 bp, 19 predicted proteins | sample 2_2465_0518_D_FD_203654 | JGI IMG/M metagenome (GOLD analysis project Ga0326513, IMG submission 203654) | Bovine rumen microbial communities from UC Davis, California, United States - 2_2465_0518 | ecosystem: Host-associated > Mammals > Digestive system > Stomach > Rumen | place: USA...
TTAATTCATCCTTTCTATCAAAAACAAAAGTCATCAGACTTCTCACCATTTTCATAAAGTAGACTACAAAAATCATTATCTACCTCTTCACTATTCTCTAAATAGTTTATTTCATTTGCTAGTCTACACAAGATATTAGTATAATTTACCAAAGATAATTCTTCACCATATTCAAGTCCGCAGGCTAACTTTGTCACTCTATTCATAAACAAATTCAAATAACCAATAGCCTTATCAGTATAAGTTTCTTTTGGTTCAACAAAGTCAAAGTCTTCTTCAAACTCTATACAGTTAATTCCGTCATATCTTTTGGCTTTAAGTTCATTAATCTTTTTATTATCCATATATCTTACCTCAATTAAAACTTTGAATATATCCATATCCGATCAATATTGCATCTGATTCATCATCCTCAACATCAATGTTGTACAGTTCTTTAACCAAGTCTTTACTCCATTGTTTTAGTTCGTCACGTTTTCTACCTAGCTTCTTATTCTTGATATTTGCCATCTTTCTCCATTCCGATGGTCTTAACATAACAAACTCAATACATTTGTCACAACATATAGCGTAGACCATTCCAAGTAACATTGTTAAATGCCTCTGTGCTTGAACATTTCTAGGAACTGAGGTCATTTCTATTACCACCATATCAATATGTCTATACTCGATAAGCACCTCTAATTCGTAGTGCATATTCATAAGTCTAGTCATGGTGTCTTTATCATCAAAAGCAATAACTCCACTTTTTTTATATTTGCCGTCTTGAAACAAAGCCCATCCAGTCTTTTTAGTAGAAGTATCTAACGATAATAATCTCATACAACCACCGCCTAAATAGTAAACTTATCTTTAGCCTCTTGTAACTTTTTCTTATCTTGCCTAAGATAGAACTTCTTTGTTACATCAAGACCAGAGTGGTTTAATAACTCGCTAATCATTTCAATCGGCATACCTTGTAGTTTCAATAACTGAGAACCACTATGTCTAAAATCGTGTGGGTGAAGAGTAGGAACATCTATCATACTACCTACCTTTTTAGCCCAGTCGCTTAGGGTAGTAGTAGATATACTACCTCCGTTAGAAGAATAGAAGACATAACCGCCATCATTTATTTCTTCTTTCTCACGCTTCTTTTTTAGATTCTGCAATAACTTACTTACTTCTTTATTGAAATACAAGTTTACAATCTTTCCTTCTTTTTCGAGTACATCACTACATACACGATTCTCAAAATCTATTTGCTCCCATCTGATATTAGCAACCGCATTTACTCTTGCCATAGTAGAGAGAGAGAAGAGTGCGTATACTTGTAATTCTAGCATACCGCCATTATCAACATACTCTTGAAGCTTTTCTTTCATTAGCGCAACCTGTTCTTCTGTTAAAAATGTTTGCACTACAACATCGACATCTTTCTTAGGTCTATCAATAAATTCCATAGGATTCTCGGATATTAATTTCTTCTTTCTTAGATATTTATAAAATGCTGAAATAGAAGACATACGCCTTTTTATCCTGCGAGAATTATTTCCCTCTTGCTTACAGAAGTATATAAACTCTGTTATATCTTCTTCGTCTAATTCAATAACAGACTGATTACCTTGATTCTCATAGACATAAGTAAACCACTGGTATAAATCAGTTTCATAGTTATATATTGTCTTAGGAGACAACTCACGGATTTCCATATCCATTTTGTATTTCTTGAATAATTTAACTGTTTCAGCATTAATTAAATCTCTCGATTTATTTATATCTAAATCTATCTTTTTACTACGCTCTGCCATTACCTCACTTCCTTTCATTCATTTTCTTTTTGTATTCGTTATATTGATATGTGTATTCATAACTATCCTTAAAAATATTTTTAGCCGCTACATATAATTTTGGTTCATATATTTTTAAATTATCTAATTCTTTAAGACAATCCGAACCAAAAGGACAACAAGCACAACCAGTTCTTAAATACCCATACTTTGTATAACAATCAGAATGTTTAATGTTATAATGTTCTTCATATATTTTTCGATCCTGTTTCTTATACCAAAATATAGGTCTATATTTATCTCTAAGTTCCCCATATGAAAAACATGAATCATAAGCAATACTTCTAATGCCACCTTCAGCTTTTCGTATACCAGTAATTATTAAATCACAGTTATTATCATGTACTATATTATTACTTACTTTTTTCTTAGCATAATTACAACATTCGGCTGATATATTAAAGTTAGGAGGATTATTCATAATAAATTCTTTTAGATATTTATTTCTATTGATGTTATAACGAGACTCACCATCTCCATAATCATTACACCACCATCTCAAACTTGATTTACAATTTGGATATTCTTTTACTAATAAATCATATGGCTTATCTTCCCACTTAAAATCTTCGCTTATCAATTTTGACATCTGCTGAGATACATACTTACTACAAAACGGTTGCCCATATTCAGCACAACACAGAGGAATTGATTTAATTGCTCTTTCTTTATGAATTTTAATATTATATTTTTCTTCTAAATATTTTATATGTTGTTTAGTAGCCTCGTATTCTAATCCAGTATCAAACCATATATAACTTAAATTATTTAGCAAAGATATTTTAGTTAATATATCAATAACAATATCGCTATCAGCACCCCCAGAAACACTTACTAATATGTTTTTATATTTTCCACTGTTTATAATAGAAGAGGCTTTTACGAAACTATCTATTATAACATCATTTTTCGGTGCTGTTTCTAAAACATATTTATAATGTGAATCGTTTTCGTAATCCGAATGGTCAAATCTTTGCACATATATATCATCAGAAATATATTTATTCTTTTTTATTTCTGTAATTCTAGTGCCTAGTTTTATTAATCCCATCTTATCATCATTCCTTTTAATCATTTATTAAAAAAAATAAAAGTTAGATTAACTAACTTTTTGATTATTTATGTACCTTTCTTTCTTACCTCGTTGTTCTCGGCACAACAATATATCTTCTAATTTTTGCTTATATTCAATATCATCTGTTAACCTTATCAAAGAAATGATATACCACTTACATCTCTTTAACGGCAACTTCTTAGCAAGCACATCATCTACTACATTAAAACACGCTCGCTTACTTTCTAAATGCGTATGCTGATCAGTTTCACTTCCTATCTTTGTAACTCTAAAACTACCATCTATAGTTCTAACAATTTCAAATCCTCTATATTCATTTATAAACTTCACCAGCATCACGCCCTTTATTAGTATTCTAATTCGTGGTTAGTCCACTTATCATATAATTCTCTTGTATGTTCGTTCTTCAAGAAAACAAACACCAATCGTCTTTTACTTTCCTTTGACTTATCATATCTAATATCAACAAGCCACTCTGCACCGCCAGCACCTATATATGCTGACGCTTGATAGATATTTGTTATGTATAGCACATCTCGTACCTCATACATAATTCCTGTCAACTTACTTTTCTCCATAGTTCTCATCCTTTCAATCAATCAAAAAATCCGAAAAATGGAGCAACCACTTTAATAACTTAAAGCAACCGCCCCACATAATTACATTAGTCGGTTGCTTTATTTCTCGGATTTTATATTCTTTTTATTTACTACCTTCTTAAAAGTAGTTTCCTTTTGTGTGTCTTCCTTCTTTTCCCCTGCCACCTTTTCAACCTTTGGCTTTTCCTCAGTTGACTTCTCAACCTTTGGTTTAACCTCAGTTTTCTTACCAGCGTTAAGTATTTCATTAACAGTTATCATAACAGGAGAATCTTTAGGAATATCAGAATAATCATATTTGCCTATAATGTCATAAGCCTCCTTAGCGGAGATACCCTTACGACTAAACAATATAGCAGTAGTATAAATATTATAATGCTCGATTGTATCAGCAATCGTCTTATAACTTTCAGTCTTTTCGCAACTACTACAAGCATAATATGGTCTTCCACACACCTTGCATATTGCGTTAGGCTTTCTCATAATCTTTTCATCCTTTCAACCTTTAGTTCAAATTATTTAAAATAGAATAGGGGAGGGTGTCTAACCCTCAACCCTATATATCTAAATTATATTAGTCAGTGATGATATATGTCTTCATCAAGTTCTTGTTTGTATCGCAGACATTAGGAGTTACAGTAAACTCGAATGGATGCTTACTCTCAGAAGTCCAAGTCTGTGAATATGCTGAGTTCAACTTAGCATTGTCAGATGTGATTGTAACAACAGTTTCAAGGTTCTGGTTACAAATATCCTTGCAAAGAATATCAGCCTGAATAGCGTAAACGCCAGCGAACTTATCACCATCGTTGTCAATCTCAACAGTAGTCTCTGACTCATACTCATACCATACTACAAATGCAGTATCATCAGCAGTACCAGTAGGAAGAGTAATCTCCTTAGTAGAGTCATCATATGCGAATGTAGTAGCACTTGCAGTTGTACTCTGTGTAAGAGCCGCACCAAGAGTACCGTCAGCATTGAGCTTATAGATTGTACCTACCTCAGCACCAGTAGTACCTTTAGCCTCGAATGAAAGAGTAATCTTCTCAGAAGCAGACTTCAATTCCTCGAAGAAAGGTGTAACAACCTTTGAAGATGCAGAAGCAACAATCATATCCTTACCAGCCTGTGCAGCCATAAGTCCAAAGTTAACGAATGAAGCGTTACCACTGAATGTAGCAGTCTTACCACGCTCTAACTGAGCAACAGTAGCACCAGTAGAATCTGTTACATCTGTCTGGTTAGCAACCTCAATAGCAACCTCGAAATCCTCAACCTCTGGGAGCATAAACTTAGCAGTGTCTCTCTTACCGTTTGCGTCCTTAGTAAACGCAGTAAGTCTTAAACAACGGTCTATAATTAACTGTTCTTTTGTTATAGCCATAATTAATTCCTCCTTAATTTATTATTAAATTGTGTTGTACTTTTAATTTATTGTTTCTCTGGTTTGAATATCCAGTTAAACGATTCTTTAGGAATTTTACTTGTATCAACCATTCCAGAATATGAACCTTGCAATAATGCTAAAGCATTTTTCTTAGTTGAAATCTGTTGTAATGATACAGTTAATTCATAAAGAGATATATCTAGTATGTTAGAAGAATTATACTTAAACTCTTCTGTATTTAATAATGTAATTACAATCGGTAGAAGAGCAGACTCGTAATTTCCCTTTTTCTCTTTTTCAGATTTACGTTTATGTTCATCTAACAAAAGACGCTTAGTATAATTATTTGTTGGTATCTCTGTATGTTTCTTAAAACCACAAATCTTTCTCCAAAAATCTGTTATCTTTAGATATATCAACCTATCAATAATTACACCGTCAAGGTTATAATACATATCTCCATTTTCATCAAAAAAAGTCTCGACCATTTCTAGTCGAGAATCTTCATACCTGTTGTCGTTACATAATTCCAATTTTGTTATATCAAAACCCAAAAACTTATTAGAAAACTCTTGGTCTACACCTTTTGCCATCATAGCGAAAAACTCAAACTCATCATATTCAACCCAGTCTATACCTTGCTCCCAAAGTTGTGACATATAATCACTCGGAGTTGAACATAATGCAAACATCATACTATAGAATTTAGCCTCACCAAATTCTACAATATCTCGAACAGTAGGAGATTTTAGTGTTATCTTATCATTTATCACATAGTCATATCCAAAGAATAGACGCATTTCATCATACTCAAAGTTACCCAAAGACTGTGCATTATTCAATGTTTTACCTCATTAGTTACGTTACGTGTATCTTCTGGATTACGACTACCATAACTCTCTAGCCTTCCAGCTTTTAGAGCGTTAATCTTGAATGTAATTGTACGAAGAATATAGTTATTATCTGTACTTCTCGGTTGGTCTATATTACACTCTAACCTACAACCAAAAAGATTAGAGTTAGCAAACTCTTTCTTTAGTAAAGCCGCAAGTATGTCGTGTCTTGTTAAACCAGTTTCAGCATCATAAATATCCCTTCCGTCACATAACACATAAAATATTATCTGTCCGTATTGCATATTTTCACTTCCGTATCTTCCATAAGTACCATCCCACGAAACGTCAAAGCATATATAGTTACCACCTTGATCTGTGGTAATAGTTTCTGGTAACAAGAAGTAATCTCGGATTGCACCATTCTTACCAAAGTAAGAATCTGGATCGTCCTCGTCTAAGTCGTCTCTATGCAAAAAGTGTATCAGAAATTTGTTTTCTCTTAATTTTTGTTTTATTTTATATTTGTAGCGGATGTTATTATCATCGTCTACAAATTTCAAATTTGCTATTTGTAATTTTTCATCCTCTGTAAGAGCCATAATATAACACCCCCTACAAAGACAAAACGTCTAAATTAATAGAAGATAAGCACTCATCATTTGTATCTTTACAAGATATGATAAGTTGCTTTCCAAGATAAGTTTCATCACCCAAGAATTTCACTTTAATAATATTTGGGTTGCTTTCAAATGGTTTTACATCAACCAAAGTTGAAGCGTCAATATATGCGTCTCCACTTTGAATTTCAAATTTCCATTCGCCTACTGTATGAGTTGTAATTTCATTATCAAACTCATCGTAGTAAATTGCGGTTATCTTCTTATAACCACCATTAACTTTGATTTCAGCATTATTGTTATAGAACAATTTGCAGTAATCGTTTGTTAATGGTTCAACCTCTGGCTCTGGCTGAGTATCAATGTTGGAATCGAAGAAATTTGCGTACCCTGAACTTCACATAACTAAAGTTATACGATTCTTGGGTAATATTTTCTAGTGAAAATAAATTTACCAAGCTATCCCCGTAGTTCCTACGGTTCTTATATTATTATTTTATTAATTTATTTGTTTTAACCCTTCGTTCAATATATTTATTGCGGCATTTATGTCTCTATCTAATATTACATTACAATTAGGACACTTCCATTTTCTAACTGATATTCGTTTAGTAATATTGGATTTACAACCACAACAACTACAAATTTGACTACTAGCAAAATACCTGTCAATCTTTACAACTTTCTTTCCATACCAATCAGCCTTGTATTGAAGTTGTTTAACAAATTCATACCAAGATACATCCGATATGTTTCTACTCATAACAGAATTATTATTCTTCATCATCTTTGTAATATCTAAATCCTCAACAAAAATAAGATCATAATTCTTAATCAATTCAGTTGTAATTTTTCGTAAAAAATCTTTGCGTTGGTTAGTAATTTTTTCATATTCTTTAGCCAATCGTATTCTTGATTTATTCCAATTAGAACCACCTCTTGTTTTTCGAGATAATTCTTTTTGTAATCTTATAATCTTTTTTAAGGATTGGTCTAAATATTTTGGATTACCATACTTTACGCCATCACTTGTAATTGCAAAATCTTTTATGCCTAAATCCAAACCTATTTTTTTATCTGTTTTAGAAAATAGGGGATGTGTTATATCTGTACAACAAACAGAAATATAATATTTACCACTAGGTACTTGTATTACGGTTACATTTAATATTCTACCTTGAATATCATATTTATCTCTGAATTTTACAAAACCGAGTTTCGGAAGTCTAATATAGTTATTTTCTATGTGTATACAATTACTTTCAGTTGTATAGCAATTACGATGAGACTTTTTATGTTTAAATTGTGGAAACTTTGAAACTTCATTAAAAAATCTAGTATATGCAGTATCTAATGATCTTAGTGCATATTTCAACGAACCTCTATCTGGCTCTTTTAACCATTCTAATTCCTGTTTTAACTTAGTTAAATCTTTGCAACAATCACAATAGTTAAAAATAGTTTGCGTATTTTTCCACATCTCAATTCTTTTATTTAGGTAATAATTATAAACAAATCTACAACATCCAAATGTTTTCTGTATTAATTCTTCTTGTTGCTTATTTGGATATATTCTTACTTTATAACTTTTTGTCATATAATCAAACTCCGTTAACAAAAAATAAATTAAGTATGTTACAATATTATTATAACATTGTAGTCAATACAAAATACAAAAAAAATAATAATATAAGAATCGTAAGATTCTTTAGTTTTTTGAAGTTGTCGTTCATATAGGAACGCTACCTCCTATACAGTTCTCTTATGAACTTCTTATACTTTCGTATAAGCACAGACTATATCTTATCCATATAGTATTAATACTACTTAGGTGCAAACACTTGGGCATACTTATACCTACTCCCCTTACGAGGATAGTCGTTGAACCTTTCTCTATTCGAGACTTGGATGCTGATTACCAATTTTTAATAGTGTTTAGGATTTAACCTTGCACCATCCAACAGATTTTTTCTACTTTCGTAACATTCACACTTAGGTTTATTTCATCCTTATGTTGTAGTTCTATTGGCTTTACGGTTTTCCAGCAGTTCGTTTGCTTTTTTATGTGCAAATTTCTTTACACATCGGCTATACAATAACCATCCGTGTACTTCATCGTAGTAATCCTTTTCTGGTCTAAACTCATCTTGATAAAGAGTAAGTTTGTTTATACCAACTGGGATTTCTGTTTCTACTTTTGATACTTTCCATTCAATAGGTTGTAATATATTATTTGCTGACATAATAAATCTTGTGTTGTAATATGCAGATGTACTATCTTTATTTAACGGCATCCAAATCAATGCTTGATTTTCCGTGGTAGTAGTATATGTATCAGTCCACTGCCCAGAGTTATCTTCGCTGTTACTCTAAGTGTTCGTTAGTCACTTAAAGAATTATTATTATAAAACGCATCAATATACTTCTCGTATTTTCTTGTTAAATAAAAATCAGTATCGTAATATAACCAATCAAATATCTTCTTAGTTTGAATGTTGCCTCTTATACTTAAACATTTAGTTATTCCATTATGACACGAAGTTTCATATATACCTCCACCATTTATATCTAATTCATTTGTTAGTATATTTTGTACAGACTTACAAAAGTTTTCAGTAGAAATAATAGAAAAAGATGTTTGTGTTTTAAGTCTATCTTTTTTATGAGTTATTATACTACCGTCACCATCAAAATATCCTCTAATAAAATGCCTATGTAATTCTTTAGGCAACCACTCTGGATATTCTAATATCAAACTTTTGTTTTCTACCATACCTTTATTTATTAGTTCTTTGCATAAATGAGTGCTAAATAATAGCAGTCTATACTGATTTCTATAATGATAACCAAAATCGTGTTTATTGGAATAATCTAAATATTCTAACGGTTTTTCACTTTGAAAACAATTTCTTATCCTTTCAAGAATATATCCATCTTCTTCTTGTAAAGACATAGATACAGTTCTCTTAGAAAAATTGACACTACCATCAGCATAAAAGAAACCAAATATATATGCTTTCTCTGGCGTATCTATGGCATCCATATAATGTTCATCTAAATCATATTTTCTTTTACCTACACCAGTTCTAGCAATATTCATACTTTCAAGAACTCTTGCTATAACTTTATGGCTTACTCCATATTCTTTACCAATTACAACTGTAGAACTACCAGATAAATATCTATTCTTTATATCTTCTCGTTGTTCTTCTGTATAATCATGATAACTAAATGGTTTAGGTTTTATCCCTCTTAAATATGTATTAACTGTAGTTATAGGAATATTATACTTAGCAGATATTTCTTTATTTGTTAAACCGTTGCGATATTCATTAATACTAATTTCTTTCTTTGTCATTATTTATCTCCCCTAACATAAATAAAAAAACAATAAAAATAGTAATTGATGTATTAAGGGCTACATCAAAAAGGGAGCTACCCTTTGTCCTATCTTTATTGTTTATTACATACTTTTTATAATAATAATTTTTCTTATACATTACATATAAGGTCAGAGCATATCAAAACCATATTACATTTGTAACTTAGGTTATCCCCATTAAGCCACTTGGCTACTTGCTCGTTGAAGGTTCTCCTATTCGGAGAGTATTCCCTGCTGATTAACCATTGTAACAACCCTTAGCACCTTTCGGCTTTTATTTCAGCGTAGGTCATTTAAACTATTTTTTTCTAAGTTTCCTTAACTTTCACACTTAGGCATATTTCATCCTTATGTTGTAGTATAGTTTAACTTTAGGCACTCCCAGCATAAAGAGGATTTTAGACACACAGTTTCCTGTATGAATCGCATATTTACGAACTCTGAGTTCTTCTGACACCAGCCATATCATACTTCTTTCTGTCAGCACACCAATGGAATATATGATTACAAGGTAATATCATATACTTGCTAAACTTATCAGTAAAATCTTTCATACAAATAAGCCAGCGTCTATACTTACCTTTGTTATCCTTTATATCAATATATAAACCAATAGGATATTCACTTCCGTAATAATCCTCATACTCTGGTTTATAGTACGGCAATATACTTTCTTGTTGCGAAGGTCTAAACTGTAAGTGGTATTCCACTTCTTGACCTTTAGCAATAGAAGGATAGAGCGTTTCAATAAATTTAATATCAATCGGTGTTTTCTTATCATCCTTTTCTGGATGTAAATCATATAGTGTAAACGGCTCTGAATCGTGATAGTAGTCATATATATAAGCCACAGAACTTTGCGGATCGTTCCACCAAGTAGCCTCCATAACTTTATTAGACTGCGTTTTTCTAACTTCTCCGTTAGTCTTACCGTTTGGTCGGTGTAGTGCAATATAGGTATCTCTATTTGGCATAACTATCACCGCCATCCTCTAACTTCTTAATTGTGTTACCACTATCAAGAATTAGTTTTCTCACGATTTGAAAATCCTCACCGTTATTATATTTATTTCTTGCTTCTTGCAATAAACTTAATACAGTAGCAAGTTGTTTAGGTTCAAACATTACATCGTTCAAACCACTAATTTCAAATAAAGCATCTTCAAATGCTGAATCTACATCTACGTCACCGTATTTAGAACGAGTTTCTGAATCGGTAATCTGTAACAAGTAGAACATCTTATTAATCAATCTTTTCTTTTCATACTTAATTTGTGAACTGTAGAACACACCATATTTCTGTTCAACAGTATTAGACATTAATAAACCCACTTGTATATGAATTATAAATCATATCGTGGTCACGAATTTCTTTCTTTAGATAAATTCTAGCGTTTTCGTAAATATCTTTAATTTCTGAAATGTGAGAACTTTGTGAGAACCACTTCTCTTCTTTACCGCCAAACACTTGATCTAAGTTAATTCTATTATTTACCGTTGGTTCTAACCATTGAATGATAAAACTCAAAGTAAATAACTTCTCAACATATAATTGGTCAGATAATTCGTCACCAGCACTATTTCTTAATGTATAAGTTATGGTTTGTGTTTCATTGTCACAAGTAATACTAGAAAAGATTATACGGATAGCAGGCGTTGAAATAGCGTTCTCTACCCACTCCGCTACTTGTTCCCATAGATAAGATTCTTCTATGGTGAGAAAGTCATAGTCATTGACTTTCCCTAAAAATTTATTAAATATTTTTTCATATGAGGAAGTCATTGGCTTTCCCCCTTATTATGCTAAGATACTCTGTAATAACCCTAGTTCAGTACCAAAGATTTCGTCTAATGCTTTAATCTTAGTAACGCTATCAATTCTACCGTCAGCAACTCTAGTAGCGGCAATAGTCTTTAAACTATCAACGGCAGATTTTGGCAATGCTTTAATAGCCTCAGTCATTTCATCAACAGGAAGTTTAAGAATATTCTTTAACTCCTTAGTTGTATAATTCTGAGAATAGAACTTCTTTAACATAGGAAATTCTTCAACGAAATCTTCGTCATCTACAATAAACCACGGATTAAATAGGAAAGGTGATTTAGTTCTAACTGCGGCTGCCAAGTCTGCATACTCAATATCAACGACATCTCCATATCCAGTAAATGAATAAAACATATTAGTCTTAGCACCCTCGAAATATACTCCACCCTCAATAACAGAGTGACAAGGAATAGCATCGTCAGCCTTGAACTTTCTCTTTTCCTCTACAGTTTCCTCAACAGTATCTTCTATAACTTCGTCTACTTCGCCCTCGACTTTCTTTGTAGAAGTCTTAGCCTTAGTATTTGTTTTCTTTATAGTTGTAGCCATTTTATTTCATTCCTTTCAATCATTATAAAAAGAGCGGAGGAGAGGAAATTCCCCTACGACTCCACTCATAATCATTGTATTAAATATTATTATCAAGGATTAGTCCATACACCAATCATACGACCGAGTACAGTACCAACGCCCATATGTCTCTGAACTTCATATGTCTGAATATCAGAGGTATAATCTCCACGGTCTGTCTTTTCAAGAATCTCAGTATCACCCTCGTCAACAAACTTAACGAATTTTCCAGCGTCACCGATAACTGGGAGAATGAAAATCTTATTTGTGCTGAATACCTTAGCAGTCCAAGTCTTATCCTTGAATCTGTTAGGAACGATCATCATCTTAGCACCATTGTAGATACCAATAGTAGAAGTGTTCATAACATTATCCTTCTGAGCAGTTGCGCCCCAGTTAGTATCAGCAATCTTGTTAATCTTAGCAAGTGCGGCTCTTGAACCCATAAGGACAATATCAGCACCATTGTTTGCAGCCGATAC
>Ga0326513_10002873_pt1 | contig 12599 bp, 10 predicted proteins | sample 2_2465_0518_D_FD_203654 | JGI IMG/M metagenome (GOLD analysis project Ga0326513, IMG submission 203654) | Bovine rumen microbial communities from UC Davis, California, United States - 2_2465_0518 | ecosystem: Host-associated > Mammals > Digestive system > Stomach > Rumen | place: USA...
CAACGAGGATGTTCTCATGATCCTTGATCTCGGTTATGCATCAGCTGGAACAGGTCCTCTTTCAAATCACGGAAAGAGAAAGCCTTTGTCGGAGACAGTTACTTATCTGTGATATCAGATATTAATAAGCAACAGTCTGAACAGGAGCTTCTTTAATCTGGTATAGCTCTTTGAACATTCAACCATATGCTCCCTACATAATGTATGGAGCATTTTTATTTCTTCATCAGACAGCGAATCTGCGGCGAACGCAGCCTTCTCGGCGATTTCAACTGCCTTTCTCGGGATCGTAAATCTTAACGTGCGTCCCATGAAGCAATAGTAGTGGTAGTATGCGATGGCCTTTTCGTCGTTCTTGTCGGTATTGAATTTTCGGTACCAGAAGATATAGTAAGCGACCCTCAGGATCATCACGAATACGACCAATGAGACTACTACTATCAATAAGATGAGAAGTACTTTAAGAGTGACCTGCTCGATCTCTTTGACCTTCTGTTCTGCAGGTGAGATATATTCATCGTCAGCACCTGCAGGATCTGTGCCTTCGTATTCGATATCAACTGACGGAACAGTCTCACCTTCAGGTGTTGTGGGAGCGGCAGCCGTTGTGGGTGTTGCTCCGGCTTCAGTTGTCCCGGATGTCTCTTCAGTCTCTGTTGTATCCGGAGCCGTCTCTTCAGTTTCTTCCGCACCGGTCTCGGAAGGTTCAGTCTCAGAACTCTCGGAAGGTTCAGTCGGTTCTTCGTTATTTCCTAATTCCGGATTCTCGATCTCAGGATAAGCTTTTGTCAGCGCGTCGACATTGTAGAAACGTGCATCGGAGCCGCAGCCGGGCGTTGAATCTCCCATTACCCAGCCGTATTCGGGTATGAAGAATTCGAACCAGGCATGTGCCTGCTCAGCTGTGACAATGCTCTCGGAATCGTTAAAGGAGTTGTTAACGACATAGCCTCTGACATATCTTGTGGGGACACCGATCATTCTCAAAAGGACCATGGTGGTTGCAGCATAATGGACGCAGATTCCGCTCTCGGCATCGCTTACGAACCACGCAACAAAATCAACGTCTTCAGGCGGATATTCCGTATCCCTGTCATAAGGGTGAAGCTGGCTTACAAATTCGGTTACCCTTCTGACTTTTTCGACATCGGACATCTCGGTATATCCGTGGTATACGTCCAGGTACCAGTCGGGAAGATCGCCGCTCTCGATAAGTGCGCCCTTGGTGCCATAAGGAACCCTGAGACACGTTCTGTAAACATAGGTGTTCAGATACTGCTCAGAATATATGTTGCCAGTCTGTACAGGCAGAGGCGAAGCAGCGAAAACGGTCTGGTTCTGGTGCGTATTGTTGAAAGGATTTACGTTGGAATATTCTGTTGAATCTTCGACGTAGAAGTCGTTGTAATAAGGCACTATGTCGATGGCAGAGTAACCTATCGGGGTTATCTCGACCGTGCACGGAGCTTGCTGATAGAATACCCGGTAGTCGTCTTTATAAACGTTGTTCGTTACTCTTGATGACTTAAGTGTATTGTTTTCGTATGTATCGAACGACTCAACTTTAAGATACATGGTGTGGCCCATGAAAAGCGGTCCGTTGTAAGAAAGATTACGCTTTCTGTTTACCCGGAGGACCGGGTCTGAAGTCGGGTTGAATGGTCCGATGCGTTCCAGGTTTGTGCTTGACGAATAGAGAGGGGAGAACAAGTCGAAGTTTTCTTCGAAATACGGATTCTTAAAACCGTTTATCGCGTTGTCGAGCATCATGCTGAGTTTGCTGCCGCTGCCAAAAGTCTTGTCGACTTTCTCCTGCATCGAGATAAGGATATTGGTTGCGAGCTCATTCTGTTTGTACTTGTCTCCCGGGAAGATCGAGCCGAAGAGCACCGAGAAAATGATCACGGGAATTATCAGTATAAGCAGGGCCCTCTCGGCTACTGCACGGCTCTTGTTGCGGAAAGCATGCGCGAATAAAAGCAGTATTACTCCGGTTCCTGCAATAAGGCAGGGGACCACCCGGGGAACCATGATGATGTTGGCAACAGCGCAGACAAATACCGGAAGATATGTCAGAAGTCCTACGGGTATCAGCCTGCGTCTCATCAGGAAATACGATGTGCAGCATACTGCGATCAGATTATATGCTGCAAGGAATGCGAATATCGCAGTGTTTTCGCCCGCATAATCGTCATAATTTCCGGGGAACCAATAGAAAGCATAGAGCCTGATATAGTAGCACAATCCGAGAAGACCGGTGCGCACTTTGAAAAGGTTTGTGATGAGCAAAAGCGCCAGTATAGACGGAGCTGCAATGAAACCGCCAATGCTGAGTTTCTTTTTATTCAGATAGAATACAGCCGCAAACGCGATCGAAGTCACAAAAGATATGGCCAGGACCGATACCCAGTCAAAATCAAGTTCAAATGCCGTCCCGAGCATCAGCATAAGTCCTGAGCTGATGCCCATTGTGGTAATGGCAGACGTTATTACCGAGCTTAAGCCGGGAGACTGGTTCTCTCTGACTGATACTATCTTTTCAGTCTTCATGAGACACCTCCTCAGCAACATTTCCGCCGTGTTCGTCCATGTCATTCTTGTCATGGGATTCTTCGTTCAGATCGTCAGGTATCCTCATTCGGAGGATCATGGCAATTGCTCTCTGAAGATCAGTCTCTGATTCGACCTCAAAAGCGATCTCTCTTCTGTCGGGAGGAATTATCCTGATCTTATGAGGAGTCTCGTGCTCGATGAAAAATCTTGAAGTGAATAATATCTGTCCGAGATGGAGATCCATCAGATCCCTGTCATGTGTGAGCTTCAGGATGACGCGCGAATGACCGCCGTATTCTTCCAGCGGTTCTTTGACGAGAAGCTTGTCTTTCTTGGCGGACATCTTCCAGTGTATGGTCTTGACCGGATCGCCCATCTGATAGTCTCTTATGTCATAGATCTCAGTGTGCGGCTGCTTTGCCTTGCGGAGGTTCTTGGCCTTGAATCCGAACATGTCGGGCATGACTTCCGGCATTGCGGGAACGGGCATTACGAGTATCTCTTTATCTTTGTTTATCGTCTTGCTGAAATGGAAAAATCCGAAGAGATCGTACACATCGATCTTCGGCATCTTATATGTGAAAGATCCGCAGTGCGAAGTATCCACAGGGATCTTTGAAGTGCCTTTGTCGTGTATTATCAGCGCGAGTTTTTTCGTAGTGCCTGCCATATGGTCAGTTACTTCGGCATTGATCCTGCAGAATGCAAAATAGGAAGCATTTCCGTTTACGGTGATCCTTATGTACAAAGGAACTCCGACAGGAGCGTCCGACGGGCATTCCACTTCATATGTCATCGTCTGTGATGCTATGACGCATAACAGAAGTGCCAGAAACGGAACCAGAAGTATTACGATCAGGCAGAACCATGAGACCCACATCTTGTAGCAAAGGAAAAAGATGAAGGTTGAGATCAGTGAGACTGAGTAAATGACCCAGGTCTTCAGCATAACTTATCAGACCTTGGGAACAAAAGCAGATTCGAGGATCTCTTTTGCTATGTCAGAAGTCTTCCTGCCGTTGACTTCAGCTTCAGGCGTGAGAATAAGTCTGTGGGTGATAACGGGGAGGAACACTCTCTGGACGTCCTGGGGGACAACGTAGTTCCTTCCGCTTAAGTATGCATGTGACTTTGCCATTGCAGTGAGGGCAATCGTAGCACGCGGGCTAGCGCCTCTCATAAGATCGCCGTGTCCTCTCGTCCTGTTGATCAGGGCGATGATGTAGTCTACGACTTTCTCGTGTACGAAGACGTTATTTACTTCCGCCTGCATCTTCTGCAGCATGTTTACGTCACAAATCGGGGCGACGCTTTCCATGGGGTTTACGCCGTTTCTTCTGCGCTCGAGCATTGCCTTCTCGTCTTTTGCGGAAGGATAGCCTATTGAGATCCTTACCATGAATCTGTCGATCTGAGAGTCGGGAAGAAGTGACGTGCCGGATGCGCCCGTAGGGTTCTGTGTTGCAAATACGATGAATGGTTTGGGCAGCATATATGTGGTGCCGTCTACGGTAACGCTGCTCTCTTCCATCGCTTCGAGAAGAGCTGACTGGGTACGTGAAGAAGCACGGTTAAGCTCGTCTGCCAGGAACAGATTGTGGAAGATCGCGCCCGGCTGGTACTTCATGGAATCGGTTTTCTTGTCGTACATCGAGAAACCTGTGATATCCGAAGGCAGTACGTCCGGAGTAAACTGGACTCTTCCGAAGTTAAGCCCCATCGTTTTCGAAAAGGCTAAGGCCATAGTGGTCTTTCCGACTCCCGGAACATCTTCCATCAGAATGTGTCCACCTGCCAGGATCGCCGTCAGCATCTGTGATATGACGTAGTCTTTACCGCAAATGACCTTCTTTACTTCATGGATTATTCCATCAGAAACATTGCCCATATTGTTATCCCCCGATATTATTCTTTATGAGTATACAATAATCTTTGCCTGAGTTGACCCAAGAATGTGGGAATTTTGCGATAACTCACGGGCATGAAGGCTTGAAGTACGGCTTCACATGTTTTTCGCTCGAAAACCGGAAGGATGGTTGCCCACCTTTTCGCTCGAAAACCTATATAAACCCTTGAAGGACAGCTGCTCATCTTTTTGTTCATGTTTTCGCCCCCGAAAAACTGTTCGGAAACCTGTTTTTTGTCAAAAATCAGCTTTCTGCTCATGTTTTTAACACGATTTACATAACCAAAAACCTGTCCGGGGGAAAATACCGTTTCAACTAGGCAAAAACCTGTCCGGGGAAAATACCGTTTCAACTAGGTAAAAACCTGTACACCCACAGGCCTGATTACACAACAGGGGTTATGGGATAAATAACGAATCGTAAATTACAGAATTCAGTTTTGTGCTTAAAGTTCTCAGATCGAATGGCACACCATCAACATCATATGTATAGAAAACATCAAGTTCAGGAAGGAGCCCTGCTCCGGAATAGTTATTGTATTTTGTTGCGGTTATTCGATTGTAATTGGCAGAATTCTTCATTCCGAAGTGTTCATGGAACTTGCATAGATCCAGCTCTTTAATAAGGATTACAAAATCAGAATAAACAGGGTATTTAAGCCCGTTAAGCCAGATTTCCGGCTCGTATTTGAACGGAATTCCATTCTCTGTATAGAATCTGGCTATATCGGCTTCAGCAGCAGAACGATAGTATGTTCCATTGTAAAATACAGTCTTGGCTTCACGGTAATTCGGGTCTGCATCATGCTTCAGACTCTCGAAAAAATCACTGTTAAGTATTACAGCATCGTCAGCACTTCTATACAGCAGGCGCGTGATCTTCCTCGGCGCGATATCTTGGGGAACCATTCCTATAAAATAACAATTCCAAGTACTTTCAAGTTTTGTAAGCTCGCGTTCCAGTTGATCACGCTTTATAAAACTCAGTTGCAGTTCTTTTCCTGTTATACTGTCTGAACGATATAAGCGTGAATTAACGATATAAACATCGAGTTTCTTTCCGCGTATTACTCTTTTCGTCTTTGTTACCTCAGGCATTGCAGCAAGTTGTTGCCTCAGATAATTAATTTTGAGGGCGAGGTATTCTTTCGGGATGTAAGGTTCTGTTATCTTCATGGCTTGATTATATAGCCGGTGTTTGTCGGAAAGTACCGACAAAACCCGACAAATACCGACAAAGGAATCAGCTCCCAACCCGCATTTTTCAGGCCCAAAACGGATTAAAGAAAAAATAAATAAAATACTACCAAAAGCATCGTGATTCATGATGTAGATAATATCCGGCCGACAATTAAAGTAAGAAACTGAAAAGCATCGTGATGCATAATGTAAAAAATATCCGGCTGTCAAAATGGCATCACGATGTATGAAACAGAAAATAATAAAGTAAGAACCCGCTGCAGTTATCAAACAGCGGGTTCCTACTTTGAACAAGAAAGCAAACAATTAAATTGTTTCGCGTCAGATTTAGAGGGGATTATCAGCCCTGGCCGTAGTAAGCATTTGCGCCATGCTTACGGAGATAATGCTTGTCTAAAAGTGTCTGCTGCATTCTGCCTGCAGAAGGGTTGAGTGTCATGGCGTGATAGTCCATGAATGCTACTTCTTCCATGACTACTGCATTGTGCACTGCATTGAAAGGATCGGTGCCCCATGTGAAAGGTCCGTGCGAGAATACGTTTACTGCAGGGATGGCATCCGGATCCTTGTCATTGAATGTCTCAACGATAACGTTGCCTGTTTCTTTTTCGTATTCGCCCTTGATCTCTTCATCGGTCATCGGACGTGTGCAGGGGATATCACCGTAGAAGTAGTCGCCCTGTGTCGTGCCCATTGCCGGAATCGCCATGCCTGCCTGGGCAAATGTAACTGCCCAGCGTGAGTGCGTGTGGACGACGCCGCCGATGTTAGGGAATGCCTTATAAAGAACAACATGAGTGGGAGTGTCAGAAGAAGGCTTCCATTTGCCCTCTACGACCTTGCCGTCGAGATCTACTACTACCATGTCTTCTGCCTTCATGACGTCATACTCGACGCCGGAGGGCTTGATTACGACGAGGCCGGATTCTCTATCGATACCTGATACGTTGCCCCATGTGAATGTAACGAGACCGTGCTTCGGGAGAAGGAGGTTTGCCTCCAAAACTTTTGCTTTAAGTTCTTCTAACATCAGATAACCTCCGTAGCCTTTCTTTCCATGGGGAGAGCAGCCTTGTACTTCGCAAGGAAATCTGCAAATCCCTTAACGTCGGAATCTTCAGCCATTACGCTTACGCTCTTTGCACCTGCGAAAACCTTGTTGTCCAGGAAGTCGGGAAGTGATTCGCCTTCTTCTTTCTGGATCATGTAGGATACGAGGAGAGCCATTCCGTAAGGTCCGCCTTCACCTGCCGTCTCCATAACGGATACAGGTGCTGCAACTGCTGCGCTGAGCATCTTCTGGCCGACTTCGGGAGTCTTGAAGAAGCCGCCGTGACCGTAGAGCTTGTCGATCCTTACATTCTCAGTGTCCTGAAGTATATCCATACCGATCTTCAAAGTTGCGAGAGCGGAAAGGAGGTGTGTTCTCATGAAGTTTGCAAGAGTAAATGAGCAGTCGGGGGTTCTTGCAAAGAGCGGACGGCCTTCATCTAAGTCCGTAACGCCTTCACCTGAGAAGTAGTTATAGGACAAGAGTCCGCCGCAGTCGGGATCGCCCTTTAAGGCAACCTGGAAAAGCTTTGTGTAGAGGTCGTTCTTGGAGATATCAACACCGAATAACTTTGCGAACTCATCGAAAAGATTTACCCAAGCGTTGATGTCTGATGTGCAGTTATTGCAGTGAACCATTGCGACAGGTGCGCCTGCAGGTGTTGTAACCATGTCGATCTCTCTGTGTACGCCGAGATCGTGATCTACGACTACCATTGCAAAGTCGGATGTGCCTGCACTTACGTTACCCGTGTAAACACGTACTGAATTTGTGGCAACCATACCCGTGCCTGCATCGCCTTCGCAGGGTGCAATCGGGATGCCTGCCTTGAGGTCGCCGTCGGGATCTAAGAATTTAGCACCTTCTTCTGTAAGTGTGCCTGCGTTCTCACCTGCAACGAGGACCTTAGGAAGGATGGACAGAAGATCCTTGCCTGTAAGCTCGTTGAACTTGGCAACCATCTTTTGGTCGTAGTCGTTCGTCGAGCTGTCGATGGGGAACATGCCGGATGCTTCGCCTACGCCCATGACCTTAAGGCCTGTCAGACGCCAGTGAATGTAGCCTGCAAGTGTTGTCAGATAATCGATGTCACCGACGTGTGACTCGTTGTTGAGGATTGCCTGATAGTAGTGAGCGATGCTCCAGCGCTGGGGGATGTTGAATCCGAGCACATCGGTGAGCTTTTCAGCTGCTTCGCCGGTTATCGTGTTACGCCATGTGCGGAATTCAGCGAGCTGGTTGCCATCCTTGTCGAAAGGAAGGTAGCCGTGCATCATGGCTGAGATTCCGATACCGCCGACTTCTGTTAATGTTACGCCGAACTTTGCCTGAACCTCAGCCTTGAGTGCCTTATAGCATGCCTGGATGCCGTTGTGGATCATGTCGGACGAATATGTCCAGATGCCGTTTTCGAATTGGTTTTCCCATTCGAAATCACCTTGTGCGATGGGCAGATGATCCTTGTCGATCAGGACTGCCTTGATACGTGTGGAACCGAGTTCGATTCCCAATGCTGTTGTCTTAAGATCCACTTTGTGGCCTCCTTAATTTGTGCGCTTGCCTTTTGTTTTGCGCAGTGTTGTTCTAACGTAAAGTATAACACTCTGGATAATAAGGAAGACGCAAAGCATTGCACCGACGGTGATATTTGTCCACCAGGCCTCATCAAGACCCAGGGAAGTTACGATGTTCTTAATTGTTGAGAGCGAGAGAACTCCGAAAAGCGTTCCTATAATGTTTCCGACACCGCCTGAAAGGAGCGTTCCGCCGATGATCGAAGAAGCGATAGCGTTCATCTCGGCACCCTGTGCGTGCAGGGGAGAGCCTGAGCACGCGTGGAGGAAGAAGAGATATCCGCCGATGCCTGCACAGAGACCGCAGAGAACGTGTGCCAGGAACTTTGTGAGCTTAACGTTGATACCGAGCATGTTGGCGCTTTGGTTGTTGCCGCCGACTGCGTAGAAATTACGTCCGAGCTTTGTCCATTTGAGGAAACAGAAGAGAAGGATAACTACTGCAAGTGCAACGACTACGCCTACTTCAACATAAGCAGGAATATATATGCCTTTTTTGTTTACTGAACCGAGGAAAGGAATGGTGACTTCGGTTCTGCACAATTTGACGAAGGGTTCGTAAGTTACGGCGATTCTGTCGCTGCTTACTATGGTGGTCATACCTTTTGCAAAGAACAATCCTGCCAATGTGACTATGAACGGCTGGAATTCGAGATAAGCTACGAGGAATCCCTGTACGATACCGAAGGCAAGGCCGATAGCCAGAGCGATGCACATCGAAGTAAATACATTGCCGGCGATCAGGCCGTCATTTACTTTCTGGAGATAAACGGCGCATGTCATACATACGAGTGATGTTACCTGACCTACAGAGATATCGATTCCGCCGGTGATCATGACGAGTGTCATGCCGCATGACAGTACGAGGAGCGATGCATTCTCGTTAAGGATATTGAAGAACATCTGAGGCTTCAGGAATCCCTGTTTGAGATAGATTACGGCGCTGGTGTACATTACGAAGAATACAGCGATGGTAATTATAAGAAGGAGATTTGAATCTGTTAAGGAGGAACGCTTTTTAAGCTTGTTCTGTCCTAAGGTATTAGAGTTAACTGACATATCAGTTTGCCTCCTTTCCGATTTTCGACTTCCTGGCAAGGTTCTTGTTCCTCACGTCTGCGATCCAATTGCGGATAACAGGAGCAGAGATGAAGATCAGGATGATGACTACGACTGCTTTGTAAGCAGAGATCTCGCTTGAACTTACCTTGAACTTGAAAAGCGTGGTTGTAAGGAACTGGATAACATAAGCACCGATTACTGATGCCGTAAGATTAAACTTACCGCCGCCTAAGTTGTTTCCGCCCAATGCTACTGCGAGGATCGCATCCATTTCGATGTTGTTTGCGATAACGGAGTAGGTGATCGAAGAAGTACGTGATACCTTAATGAATCCGCATACGGCAACGCATACACCGAGGATAATGAAAGTAAGGAGCTTGATAAGCTTAGGGTTGATACCATTGAGTCTTGAAGATGAAGCGTTGATACCTACGGACTGTGCATAGAGTCTGAGGTTTGTGAACTTCAGGACAAGAGCAATAACGATAAGACAGATAGCTGTGATGAATACCGGAGTCGGAATGGGGATTCCGGGAATAAAGTTACCGAAGTAACCGAATCTTGCATCATTGATGGAGATATTGTCATTGTTGTTGATCCATGCTGCGATAGAACGTCCTGCAGTAAAGAGGATCAGGGTTGCAACCATCGGCTGTATCTTAAAGAACGCTACAAGTGCCCCGTTAAATGCACCGAACAGTGCAGATACGATTACGCATGCAAGGAAAGATAAGATGATGACTGCTGCAAACTTTCCGCCGCTGATATCGGGCGAATACATTTTTACGAATCTTAAGACCATTGATCCGGCGATGGCAATGGTAGCACCTACGGAAATATCCTGACCGCCTGAAGCGGAAGTAACTAGTGTCATTCCGATAGCGAGAATGGCAAGCTCTGATGCGTTGTCGATGATACTGATCAGGTTGCCTGACAGGATGAGATTACCGGTGCTGCTCGGCTCTAACGAGATCTTAAAGAAAGTGGGATCTGCAAATAGATTTATTGTTACAAGAATCAGGAGAGCCACAAGCGGGATAAACAACTGATTTCTTACGAGCTTACCGAAGAAACCTCTTGCTGATATTTTACTGGATGTCATTGGATTCACCTCCGGCAATCGTTGCCATGATCTTATTCTGGTTGAGATCGTCGCCCTTAAGTTCGCCTACGACCTTGCCGTCACGCAAGACTACAAGACGCGAACATGTACGGATCATCTCGTCGATCTCGGAAGAAATGAACGTTACGCTCTTTCCTTCTGATGCAAGCTTTAATACGAGCTTTTGGATCTCGACTTTTGTTCCTACGTCGATACCTCTTGTAGGCTCATCGAGAATCAGGTACTGGGGGTTTGCAAGAAGCCATCTTGCAAGGATTACCTTCTGCTGGTTACCGCCTGAAAGCGACTTGATCGGAGTATCCTGTGAAGCCGTCTTGATGTTCAGGAGTTCTATATATTCGTCTGCAAACTTCTCGGCTTGTGCACGTGAAAAAGGTTTGAAGAATCCCTTCATTACCTGCAGTGCCAGGATGATGTTATCTCTTACTGAAAGGTCACCGACGATACCGTCTCTCTTTCTGTCTTCAGGAAGGTAGCTGATGCCGCATCTCATTGCATCGAGAGGCTTTCTGATGGTAACGGGCTTGCCGTTGACCATTACCTTACCTCCGGCTACTCTGTCCGCACCGAAGATCGCACGGACGCTCTCGGATCTGCCGGAACCCAGAAGACCGGTAAAGCCGTTAACTTCGCCTTTGTGGATCTCAAAGTTGAACGGCTTTATTCCGGTCGTTCCGGTAAGGTTAATTGCCTGGTAAACGGGGGTACCGTTATAATCCACTTTTTCAGCATCCGAGTCACTCTTGATCTCGGCCATGTCATCGAAATCCTTACCGAGCATCTTTGATACGAGCTGTACTCTGGGAAGGTCTTCGATAATGTATTCACCGACGAGCATTCCGTCACGGAGAACGGTAATGCGGTCGCATACTTCATATACCTGTTCAAGGAAGTGTGTAACGAAGATAATGCCGACGCCCTTGCTCTTAAGGTCACGCATCAGCTTAAAGAGCTTCTGAACTTCCTGTTCGTCAAGTGAGGATGTAGGCTCATCTAAGATAAGAACCTTACAGTCCATGTCTACCGCACGTGCGATGGCTACCATCTGCTGGACTGCGATCGAGCAGTTTCCGAGCTGGTCTTTTGCCCTTGCGGGAATGCCGAGTTCATCAAGAAGATGGTCTGCATCTGCGTTGATCTTTCGCCAGTTTGTGAAAGGTCCTCTTGTACGTCCGATGTACATGTTCTCGGCAACCGTAAGGTTAGGACAGAGTGTGATCTCCTGATAAACAGTAGCGATTCCTATATTCTGTGCATCCTGTGGCGACTTGATATGTACGGGAACGCCTGAAAGAGTGACATAGCCCGCGTCTTTTGGATATACGCCGGTCAACACTTTAATGAGTGTTGATTTTCCTGCACCGTTCTCGCCCATCAGAGCGTGGATTTCACCTTCTCTTAATGTGAAATCAACCTTCTCAAGAGCGCGTACACCCGGGAAATATTTACATATCCCGCGCATTTCCAAAATTGCGCCTGCTTCCATTTTCTTCTCCTCCTGTTTAAAGAAAGAATGTGCGATGCGATGAGACGCATCGCATCGCACAACTTTCGTGGTTAGCTAAATACTCTAGTTAAAGAGAGTTAGTATCAGATACCGTAGTTAGCAACGTCCTCTGCTGTGATAGTTGTAGCGTCGAAGCCCTTCTCGTCCATGATGACTACCTTTGTTGTAACGCCATTCTTGATGATGTCGTCGATGTAAGCAGCCTGGAAAGGATTGCACTGGCCATCGTAGTTCCAGTTGCCTGCGAGGAGCTCTTCAAGTGCCCATGTGTTGCAGTCGAAACCGATAACGATAACGTCCTTGCCTACGCCGTGAGAGATGTTAGCCTTGTCAAGAGCTGCAACAGCACCCTTAGCCATGTTGTCGTTCTCTGCATAGATAACGTTGAATGTCTCGCCTGAGTCGATGACTGCCTGAACGATCTGCTGAGCTGTCTCTTCTGACCACTCTGCTGTCTGCTGTGTAACGATGCTCCAGTTAGCCTCTGCAGCTACCTTATCGTCGAGAGCGCCTGAACGGCCGATCTGAGCGGATGAACCCATAACGCCCTGGATGTGAACGATCTTGTATTCAGAAAGGTTCTGGGAAGCGAGCCAGTCAACTGCCTGCTGACCAGAACCTTT